>ERZ838516.1690-NODE-1690-length-27155-cov-8.833173_pt1 | contig 27155 bp, 23 predicted proteins | sample MGYA00519910_ERZ838516 | MGnify/ENA primary metagenome ERZ838516 (study PRJEB31850, sample SAMEA3708837) | human gut metagenome | biome: human gut; feature: human-associated habitat; material: faeces | place: China | collected 2014 ... | reverse complement strand
GGGTCTTCAAGAGACTTTGGTCTTGGATTGACAGATATGTCGGATTCAGGTATATCAAGCAATTCTGTATCCTTGTAGCCATTTTTATATGGGTAGTCAGCATCGTAACCTCATTCTTTATTTTACGTGAAAATCACAGGCTGAATGATATTGAACAGAAGTATATTTTACTCCGTCAGAAATGTTTGAGACATGATAAAACTATGGATTATAGAAATGAATAAACCTTAATATTTACAATATATGACAGCAGATTAGAGATAGATTTAATTAAACTCTAATCTACTGCCATTTGTAAGAGCAAATAATCTTATCTGCACGTTTATGGCTACTTATTTTGACAATCTATTCATCAAAAAATAAGAATTATATTATTGATATACTTTTGACATATTTATTTAAAGTTTCATCTGCTTTCAGATTGGTACAATTTTCAATATTAAGTTTATCAAGACTTAATTTTCTGATTGTTGGTTCTAATGTACTAATACAATTACATGACTGTAAGAATAATGTTCTACTGCCAGTATTTTTCAAATTCCGGATAACCTTCAAACCAAAACTTAAAAGCTTCTTTATTTATGCCGTCTGATGGTTCCCAAAAATCAACGGGATAAGACCAATCAGACTTGTGAGATTTTTTGGGAGCTAATCCTAAATTTACATAACCATGAAATGGACTTTTGTGTTGTTCCGTTTCCAAAATTCCACAGAAGCCCAATGTCTGAAGAAGACATTGAGTCTGAAATTTGTTACCTTTGAATTTTGGGATTTCTTTGATTTTTCGAACGATATCTTTTTTTAGAACTCCATCATTATCATTTAATGAAATACAAGACATAATTTCCCCAAAGACCTCAATATCTGTTTCTGTTGGTTTAATAGACATAGTTGTTTTGTTGAAAATTGATAACAAAACAATACAATATTTAATATTAAAAACAGCTATTCCACCTGCTTCCTTTGCTCTGTTTATATAGAATTCATAATCTTCAGGTTTTATTCCAACCCATGATTGTTCAAAACAAATTTCACATGGACTTTCCAAGAATGGTTCTTCCTTTCGGGAACCTACAAAATAATGTTTTGGATAGGTTCGCACTATTGCAAATGCAGGTAAAAAGCATCTCCAGAGAAAATTCCCCGTAGATAGACTAGCTAAAAAGAAGGAGACGATTTCTTTTTTTTATCTTTACATATTTTATATTGAAGAAATAATTCATCAATACTTTTATCATGTGGGCAACCTTTTCTTTCCATCTTAACACTAATTATATGAATTCTTTTTTTATGTTGGTATTCTTCAAAACTCTTTGTTTCACCATTTTTTATCAAATCAGCAATAGTAGAACCATTGAGATAATCTGTTGCAGATTTTAGATAATCTTCTCTGTTTTTATTAGTTATACTAATTCCATTGATTTTATTACCTCTTACATTATTACTTTCATATCCTAATAATGGAGTAGAGGAATCTTCTATACCAATTTGCTCAATTCCTCTTACTGTAGGCTTTTGTGTTCCTTTAGGTGTGATACGGATTATTGTATCTCCTTTACCAAATCTTACTCCATCAGTACCTTTTGTACCAGCATGCCTTCGAGCACCGTTTTGATGGTATATGACACTTCGGAGAGAGTTGCGACATCTGCGTCTCCCGTATTCTGCGGAGGAGAAATAAGGTACGAGGCACAGGCAGCTGCGAGGAAGTCCTCCGGCTTCAGCAACACCCCTACATAAGGGTGAGGCATGGGAACGACGAGAGTGGGCGGACCGTCACGAGGTGGATGTCCGCGCCGATGACAGGGTCGAGCTGCTTGGACACGGACAGCCAGGTCATACCCTTCCACCCAGTATGGGGAAAATAGCTGATTCGCAGAGGTTCCCGGCAAGAACGCCGAGAGCCACCGCAGCCTTCACGCCAGTATTGAGCGCGTTGACCGAAGGGGATACGACGGTGGCGGAGTTCACCTTTGTGCCCTCAGAGATGTCCTTTACCTGCGCCCCAACACAGGCCTTCAGGTTCACACTTACGCTGTCAAAATAACCCACATCTGACATGATAGTTTATTTATTATTTTCCCTTAGATATCAAAACTTATGTCTATTGTTTTTTTAGACTGACTATTCTATTGGGTATAAAAACGGTTGCTTCATCTCCAACAGTTTCAAATACCCAAATTTGCCATTGTTTATCTTTCCAACAATACTTTTTTAACTTTCTGAATAACGATTGAACTATTTTCTTTAATTCTGGATATTTGTCTCCAGCAAAATATGCCAAACGTCCTTCCAAATAAATACCTTCATCTTTTATTTTTGAAGGTTTGTATTCAATAACAGGGTTATTGAAAAGATTTAGATGACCATTTTCGTCTGTTGTAAGATAATTCTTTACATCCGTGGATGTTATTAATGATCTTTCGCTAAAATTTGATACAAAATTAACTGTATCTTCGACAATGTTATCTGTGCCTGACAAATACTTCATCACAAGAAGAGAACCTAATGTTTCTAATAGTTCTTTCCTTACAATTTCTTCTCCTTTTTTATCCGCAAAATAACAAAACTGCATTGACCTCATAATTAGCTATATGAATTTTTTCTATGTTTTTTATTCGGTTCCTTCCAATCATCTGCTTTATCTGGATTAATAAGTGTTACTCGTTGCCTTTTATCATGGAAAACTATTCTCACCTCATCACCTAAAGCCTCTCTGATGTCCATAATAGCACCTCGTTCTCTTGCTGATGGTCTAAATCCTCCGCGAGAACGCATTTCTCCAATCTGATGTACCTCAATAATTTTTCCATCATTATTTCGGACTACTACATCACCAAACCTCGATTTTTTATTTTTTAATTTAATTTGCCCTTCGATTTCAGCATTTTCACCTAAATCTATTGCTAATTGGTTCTGAATATTCTGGTGTGTAGAACTACCGCGACCACTAAGTCCAAATAAATCAATAACAATATTAGTGTTATCAACGTACCCATACAGGCTAAGTATTCCGCCAGCCAGTCTAATTGGATCTTGCGAGACATACATGCCCATCTTCGGCGAGTAGTACCTGAACCTGTTGTACGCCAGCCCCGTCTCCCAGTCATAATACTGTCCCTGGAACAGGAACGGTACCATTCCCTTGTTACCAGTCTCTTCAATGACGTTCCCATCCATATCGAGTATTCTACTCCATACTTCATTACCTTCCGCATCGTATGCCTCGGTAGGCGTACCCAGATGGTCGGTCAGTATGGAATAAGCCCTGCCTTCTTTTATCATGGCGACAGGTACAAAAGATCTCTCGTCAAACAGCCAGAGGAGTCTTCCACTGTGTTCCTGTTCCATTTCCCAGTTACCGTCATTCCAGGAGTAAGTTCTATGCTGAATCCATTGGTGCAAAGGCACGTTCCCGTTCCACATCCAGCGTGTCACGGTCGTACCGAAACTCTTGGAGAGCCTTCTTCCTAGAGCGTCGTATTCGAATGTCACTTCCTCTCCGTCAGGTCGTACCACCTTTGCCAGCGAGCCGTCAGCGTTCCACCTGTATTTCCAGTGTTCCTTCTTTCCGTCCAGCCATCTTCCCGTACCGATGTATCGTTCTGTCAGATTTCCGTCCTTGTCATACTTGCAGTGCCACTTTCCGTCCTGTTCCATTGCTCCTCCCTTCAGGAAGCGACGTACAGTGCAGTCCGGGTCGGGGTACAGGTTTCCCAGGCTGTCGCTCTTTCTCCACTGTTCCGTTCCGTCTCCGTACTCGGCATATTCCAGCTGTCCGTTCGGAGTGTACCCGTACCGTGTCGTTCCACGTCTGCTATCTTCCGTTGCGAGCAGTCGGTCAGCCTTACCCCAGCGGTAGCTGCGCATATGGCGTGTCTGCGCATCCTTTCTCGTGCGTGCGTCCACGAGGCGGCCAATATTGTCATAAACGAAACTTCGCATTACGCCTCCGGGCAGCATACGTTCTATTTCAAAGCCCAGTGTGTCGTAACTGTGCTGCGATTTCCACGGCATTTCACCGTTCCCGCTGCCGTCTCCGGCCCGAAACTCCATCAGTTCTCCGAAGTCGTTGCGTTTGTATTCCAGATTCGCCCCGAGCGTGCTCTGCAGGGACAGTATCTGTCCGGTCTTGTCGTAGGTGCGTGCGATTGTTTCACCGTCCGCCGTTTCCGTTACCGGCAGTCCCAGTGCGTTGTAGGCAAACTCCACGCGGCTTTCACCCCGTGTGGCTTCCATTAGCCTTCCCGATATTCCATACCGGTAGGTTTGGTCTGGTTCATCCGTGGTTACATACGACACCCTTGTTACCCTAGATGCATTATCATATTCGTATTCCCGTACGATCTCGCTCGGCAACTTTTCACTGGTTACACGTCCGGCTATGTCACGCTGGTATATCCTTATTCCCCGGTCAAACCCTGTTTCCCGAATTACGTTGCCCACGTCGTCAAGGTCGAACTCATAGTATTGCATCCGCTCGTTTATCACGTGGCGCAACCGTTCTTCCCTGTCATAATGGAAACCCACCACGCCCCGGCTGTCCCTGCGGTGTGTCAGCTTCCACATGCCCGAGTAGGTGTATTCCACCTTCTGCAGGTCGTCCCGGTATTCCAGCAGGTTGTCTATTCCGTCATATCTCAGGTGTATGTGGTTCCCGTCAAAATCCTCCACCTCTGTCACGCGTCCTATGGCATCATAGCGTCTTGTCTGTACTGCTCTCTTAGGATTTGTCACCTGCGTGCAGCGTCCCAGTCCGTCATAGCGGTAGCTTGAGGTGTTGCCTCGGCTGTCAGATACCAGTATTAAGTTTTTCTCCTCATCGTAAGACAGTGTTGTAACCTTTCCATACGGATCTGTAATGTGTTTAAGCAGACCTTCGTTGTATTCTATGATTGTACAGGCTCCTTCAGGATTCTTACGTTTAGTTATATTACCCTTTTTATCATACACGAATTTCCATGTACCACCGTCAGCTGTTGTTATGCTTGCAGGTCTGTTACGTAATGTTTCTTTATGAAAATATTCGGCTGATACGCTTCCACCGCCGGATTCTGCAAAGTCCGTACAGTTGCCCCATTGGTCATATTTGTACAGATTGCTGTTGCCGACAGGATCTGTTTTTTGAAGCAGTTTCCTGTCCGAATCATACTTCCAGCGGTATTCGCCACCATTTGCATCTATTTTGAGGTACACCAGACCATCTTGGTGGTGATATATTGTCAGTTTGTCATAACTGTCAAGAACTTCCGTCACCCCATCCTTATATTTTAGTTTATGGTCGTATATTCCTCCGCTACCCCAAGTATGAATACATTTGGAACCAATATGTTTCCCATCATATTCAAAATGCCATTCAAGACCGTTTCTCCATGTCTCCTTTACTATTAACCGCCCCTCATATTCATACCGCATGGCATCGCCCACGGCATTACGCTGGCATGTCATGTTTCCCTCCGCATCGTATTCATAGGATGCAAGGATTATTTCTTCTCCCTTGTTTTCAGGGTGGGAGCCTTTTATTTCCAGAATGCGTCCGTTACGCTCGTCGCATTCCACGACAAGTTTTCTTCCCGCACTGTCGGTAATTTCTTTCAGGTTTCCTTTACCATTGTACCCGAACCTTATGGAGAATCCGTTTGTATCCGACACGCTCTCCAGCAGATGTACGGTGTCGTATTCTTTCTGGGTGAAGCGGTAGTATAGGTCTTCGTCCATATCCCAGATGCAGTAGCCTTCCTTTTCCTTTCTGGCTTCCTTGCGTTCTGCACGGATGAACGAGGGCTTCTTCTCTGTCGGTATCGGGAAAGCCACAGGTATTCCATCGGACATGCGTAAGGTAAGTAAGCCGTCCTCCACCACAATACCCATATCGTATGTATGGTGCCATCCATTGCCAAGCGGCCCCTGATAGTCGCTTCGGCTGTACCAGGTACGTTCCCAAGAGAGAGGAATCGGGCCGTCCAGCCAGAAGTCCTCCTCATCAGTGAAGAATGTGCCGCTTGCCACGTCCACTGGGTGCCCGGTTACGGTACAGATGGTCTTATGCAGCATATTCTTTAGTTTTCCGCTCTTTATTTTTTCGTTGACCATGTCATGCAAACGCTTAGCAGCATTTGCATTTTTCTTTTTGTAAAGCCTTCCAAAAGCACCCATACATTTCTTCGCAAGTGCATCCACTGGGTTTAGCGGTATAGGTACAGGATTGGTCAGAATTGGTTTTGCCAATGGAATTGGATTGATAATCCCTGTGGGAAGGAATTGACCGGTTACTTTATGCACGCTTGGAATACCCAAATCATTACAGTCAAGATGCAAGTGTGCACCTCCTCCTGAGAGAGGTAAACCATCTGCAAGCACAGTCAGACTTCCCATAAACGCATGACCATTGTTTTTAGGTATAGGGCGTGAAGGAATAGCGAATCCAGCTCCCATCGGAACATGAGGAATACTTCTTGTTGCAGTTGATGCTACAGCACGAGGAAGAAAATCTCCAATTTTGACAGTCGCTCCAATTTTGCTTACAGCCATATTTATGCCTAGCTGCTTAATGTCACGAATTTTAGATTCATCGGCAGTCTCTGATTCATTTTTCGGCGGAAGCAATTTGGGTACTATATATGTCGCTATGGATACTGCAAGAAAATCTTGCGGCTTTAGCAGCATCCCGGCATAAGGATGTGGCATAGGAACAACCGGGGAAGGAGGCATTGTTACCAAATGTATATCTATGCCAATTACTGGATCAAGTTGTTTGGCTATTGGAAGACAAGCTTGTCCTTTGATGCCAAGCGCACCTATTACCGGAAGAATTGTCGCTTCCGCTACGTTGTCAGGAAGACCGCCTATGGCAGTCGCTGCTTTTATACCTACATCCAACGCATTAACAGAAGGAGAAACCCCAGACTCGGCATTTTTTGATGCGCTGTCAGTCACATCCGAAAATTGGACACCAACTGTTGACTCTAGCTGTGCGCTGACTTGTTCAAAGTAACCATCTTCTCTTAATGACATAGTAGTTAATATGTATGAAAATAGATGATAAATAATATAATTATTATAACAACCAATATAACTGCATTCCAAAAACGATAAGCAGTTGGTCCCAAAAGATCAAGCCAATAATACCCGACCCAACTTTTAGGTTCATAGGTCCATTTCCAGTTTAAAATATTGCCAATCAGCAAAAAAACAAAGACTCCGATAAAAACTAAAAAGGCAATATCATGGTTCTTGTCAAAAAAAACGGATATTTTTTCTGAAAGTCCTCCCATAAAATTCTGTATATCATTGTCCTGGTTCATAACGTTTCCCTAAATTTCGTTTGTACTCATATAAATAATCTTTCCAATCACTACCTAGTACCTTGTTTAATATTTTCTCCATTTCATCATCTGAAAGGATTTCCATACGTTTGGAATTATGCAATAAACTAAGCAGTAGTAAGGGGTAAGATGAGTTTCTGATCAAATCAGAAGAGAGTTTCTCTATAAGTCGGAATCCTTCAATATAACAGTCAGCAGCACATCCATCTTTATGTTTCTTTTCCCAGCACCATCCGCTTATCCTGAGGGCTTCTGCCTGCATAAGGTAATCTTTACAGTTCTTATATGCGTCAGCAGCTTGCTGATAAACTTCTGCCGCCTCCGTCCATTCAGATTTCCGAACAAGTATCCCTCCCTTTCCAAATAATGTATTACCGAGCAGTCGGAATGCCAGCGACGGATCAAGTTTGCCAATGCCTAGCCGTGCAGATTCAATGGCTTTGCCTGAAAAATATAGGGCGGCATCCATATCCTTACGTATTATCTTGTCTGTATACAATATTGTATATACTGTAACAAATTGGCTTAGCCAGTTAATGTCATTCTTTACATTTACAAGAGCCATGTCCAGACATTCTTTTGAATATCTGTCTGTTTGGGCTGAATCCCCCTTTTTAACACTGTTCATCAGTTTTATCAGTGCAAGCCTGAATTTGGATGCAGCAGGATCATTGCGGTCGTAGTTAGCAGCTTGTTCTGCCAACTGCTCCATAGCTCCATCTATGTCTATCGGTGGATAAATTGAAATAAAATCATGTGGAAAAAGAGTCGGGAACTTATTGAAATACTCAAATCCTTTTATGTCTGCTATGCCCCAAATCATCTGTTTATGGAATGGTAGTGATAGAGCTTGTCTGAACCATTCCTTACAAGACTCATTGTCTGATACTTCTCCTACGTCGAAAATAAAACTGCACTTTACATTTATATCACCGACAAGAATTTCAGTCAACCTGTTAAAGTTGCTGACTGCCAGCATAGCTTGATTTTCTTTATCTTCTATGTTGTAATCTGGTTTCCATTCAATATGTTCGAAGACAATATTTCCCGGCTTCTTTGATTCATTCCAAAGTATAATTTGCGTCTCTACATATTCAAGGAGCTCTTTAGAAAAAGTAGCAGGGTTAAAAAAAGGGCATTCCAAAACGAATACCATATCTTCTTCATCACTGTCTATAGCCAGCATATAGTCATAAAAAGCCTTGATCATAATTTCATCCCCAGGATTAATTACGATGCGCACCATTTTCACCGGATTTCTTATGGCTTCTTCCCACATGCTAAGCATGTTGTCTGCTATATGTTGTATGGAATTGCTCATTGTCAATTAAGTTTAATGATTGAACCCGTAACGGCTGTTGTACCTGATGAATCAACTGTGGTTGAAGTGCCACCTGAAATCATAGCACTACCTTCAGCAGTAGCGGTTACATCAGTGCCATTAATATTATATTCATTGACAGCAGTACTGTCTATGCTATCTGCCTGCTGTGATATATTATTTGCCGCATTTTCTGATATATTATTTTGTGCATTGGAGGTAATGTTACCGTCACAGTCCAATATTATCATAGTTTCTCCAACGCATAATTTAATACTTTTGGAAGCTGAAACGACTATATTCCCGTCTCCGTCTGCGCTATAGCTATTCCCGGATTTATCTTTCATCGTAACACTGCCTTTATCATCATCAATGGTAATAGTACATCCGCTTCTAGTGGTCAGACTTTTTTTCTTGTTTCCACTGCCACCACCTGTGCCTGTAATTCCATTGAACAGACTTCCAAACACGAAAGGTCTGTTGGGATCACCATAACGGAAACCCACAAGCACAATATCGTCTTTTTCTGGAATAAAAACTAATCCACGGTTTTTGGAAACGGCATCACTACTTCCGGCATCAGGGGTCATGACACGTATCCATGAGGTCTTCATGTTTCCAGATTGCCAGTTCATCTTTACCTGCACGCGCCCTTGCCCTTTGGGGTCTTCATTGTCTATTACCACCGCCTGTTGTGTTTGAGCCACTGGTAGAGGAACATTAGGAACAGGAAGACAATTAACAGAAGAACTTACAGCCGAAAATTGATTGCGGTAATTATTACCAGATTCAATAGTATGTGTTATTTCTGTTACAACATATGAACCTAAAAGTTTCTCTACACACTCTGATTTATAGACATGAATAGAGGTTTGTATAGATACCACACTTCCTAAATCAATGCAAGTGTTATCAGTCTCACAATTAATATAATGAGATGCAGCACTATCACTCTGTTGTTTCCTTTGTAAATAGTATTTTAACTCACTCGCATTGGTTATTCTCATTTCTGAATATTGAACAGAAGGGGATTTAAACATTTTCATTGACGAACCAAAAACTGATTGTCCTAAAGAGTTAAGACCTTGTGGTACATTCGGACTAGTACTATCATACATTTGAGCTACCTTTGAATTATATGATTGCACTTTTAATGGTCGTGCTATGGCCTGAATATTCATATCCATGCTGAAAATATCGCGATTATAAGTCAATGGTATTGCAGAAGGTAATTGGGGCTTTCCAAACACTAATTGGCGTCCATCATAATAGAACCATTCATGATACTGTCGTGCCAAGCGGCGAAGGAAGTCAAAATCACTTTCCATGTATTGGGATTCGTACTCTATAGGATCTTTATATTCGGGATTTACTAACACACTTAATCCTACTTTATCACAAATTTCTTTCACAATATCAGCCAGTGTCTTATTCAACCATGAAGCACAATGCAAATCTGATTCAAGTAAGAAAGTCATGGAATAACCAGAAGCAATGAGGCATCCATAATTACCACTACTTCGTTTGAGAGATACTTGTGTTACAATTCCTATAAATTGCTTATTTCCGAAATTTATTTCCACTTTTTCTCCTACCCAGTCTTTACTGCGCTCTAGTGTGTGGGTATCATATAATTCACCAGTCTCTATATCAAGAACCAGTTCAAAATAGTGATGGTCGTTTATTGTCTGTTTTAATAAGACCTTTTGATATGAGGAGAGTAGCCCCCCAGCTATACTTACGATTATATTCTTCTGTTCCAGCATGGCAATAAATATTTTATAATAATAGTTTTATTGGGGGGAAGAAAGAGAAGAAAATAAAACCATTCTCCCAAAGTTAAAGAATAAGAATAATAAAGCCAAATATTATAGATGTTTTTTAGATTATCATGCTTAAAAACATAAGAGAATGCTTCCTATACAAAAATATCTCTTCATAATAAAAACATATTTTATTATTGTAAATTTGTTTCTATTTTGTTACTTATAGAAAGTATTATTAAATATAATTCATTGATTTATATATATCTATAAAATAATACAAGGTATGAGCCTAATACCCCGACCGACATTCGTCGTCGGGAGAGTTGCCGCACAAACTGCAAGCATAGGCGGCAAGATTATCCAATGCTGTATCCAAAATGAGCGATGAATTACGGCGAAACCATTACGACATCAAAGAGACAACAAACAAACACCAGGTAATACGTCGTCTTTTAACCCCCATATCCATAAAAAAGGGGATTGAAAAAGAACACCGCTGTACATTCATTGTGTTTCAGCGTTTTTTTTACAAATAATAAAGAGTTTATTGGGATAGAAGTACCGTGAATATGGAAAAGCACTATGTACGGTTTGACCAAACACAGTGCTTTTCCATTTTGCGAGAGATTCGTGCTCTATATTTTCAATTCCTTGATGGCTCTTTTTATTCCGCAGATAACCGATGTTTTGTTGTTTCTGATAGCGGAAAGAGCCGATGAAAGACTGCAAGCGGTAATGAACCGTGTGCCGTCCTTGGATTGCAGGAACCGCCCTTTGTCCAAAACGGACTGCCAGCGGGATTGGATGAATGAGTTTTCGAGTAGTGCATCGAAAAGGATAACTACATGACGGAGATTGTTTACCCGAATATGAAAGCCCTCCTTGCAGGAAAAGAGAGCTTCCATATCCTCGACGCAAACCTCTGAAACGCAAAACAGATGATAAGTATTGGCACAAGACACAATACCTGTCATCTGTTCCTGGGTGAAATTGCAGCCGAAAGAAAGCGGTGGGGCTTTTATAAAACCATCGGTATGATGCTTGGTAGATACCGGCAACGGTTCCAATCGGTCATACGTCCTTCGCAACTCCATACATTTCTCAAAGGAGAAGTCGGATGCGGCAAAAAGAGGCTGGATAAGGTGGGCGCATTCAATCAGCAGCCCCTTGACGATGTGGATGTTCATCTCGTGGCAGTTTCGGCAAACCGCATGGGTGCAGTTTATATACCGATGACTGTTTATGAAGTCATCCACATAACGGTTGAACCTCTTTCCATCCGCAATCACATCCTGAAGATAGAGTTCTTTCGCTTTGGAAAGTAACTCAAACAATTCCTCTGCTACATCCTGTTCGGTAGCGAAGTGGGTTAGGTGTTGCTTCTCTTCAAAAAAAGAGAAGACTTTTTGCTTTGTTCTTTCATGTCAATTTATTTTTAATTTGAGGAAACAAAAAAGTTTTGTGATTAAAAATCTGAAATTATTCTATTCACTGGAGGAAATGGTGTTCTCGGTAATCTCAACGGATTTTTCAGATATTCGGATGGATTTTTTTGCATAGGCGAAGCGAACTTCTTAGGGATAGCGCAACGGTTTATAACCGTTTTTTCCATTTCAGGACCAACCACAGGACGATCACAGCGGTCAGAGCATCGGCCAAAGGCATGGCCAGCCATATCCCGTCCACACCGAACCATCGCGGCAGGGAGAGAATCCCTGAGACCAGCAGCACCGGGCCGCGCAGCGATGCCACGACCAGCGACAATCCCGGTTTGTCTATGGCCGTGAAGAAACTGGACGCCAAGATGTTGAACCCATTGAACAGGAATGCCAGCGACATGAATCTTGCTCCTCGAACTGCAAGGTCGATGACCTGCGATTCCGCCGAGTCGATGAACAGTCCGACAGCGGCGTGACCGCATACCCACAGCAAAAATATCATGACCGCCCCGCACACAAGGTTACCTGCCAGAGCCAACCGGACGATACCTTTCACGCGCGGCATGCACCGTGCCCCCCAGTTGTAACTGATAATGGGTATCGTTCCATTTGATATGCCCAGGATAACGCTGGTGCCGATGAACATAAGATAATCCACCAGCGTGAAAGCCGCTACACCCGCCGCTCCGACATATTTCATCAAGGTGATATTGAACAAAAAAACGGTAACGCCCGTCGATATCTCAGTAAGTCCTTCTGAAGAACCGTTGTAAAACAGGTGACCGAACGTTTTGAGGGAGAATCGTCCGTGTACAGTATATAATTCGGTATTCTTTCGTAATTGCTTCACAATCACATATCCCGACACAACGGCACCGAGTGTGAAACTCATGCCGGTACCGAGACCGGTGCCGAAAGTCCCCATGCCTAAATACGACACGCATATCACGCTCGACACGATATTCAGCAAAATGGTGCCGATCATCACCGTCATGGCGAAACGGGGATGCCCCAGTGCCTTGAGCATATAATCGAAGAGGAGTTGAAATCCGATGCCGGCGAGCCACGGCATAAGGCCGTGTATGTATTTCGTAGAAAGCGGCAGCAATTCATTGTCCGCACCGAGGAATACGGCGATTTCATCGGCGAAAATATTGACTCCGACGGTCGTTGTTCCAGTGAAGAACAACAAACCGACCAGACCGCTGATCAGTGCCGTTTTTGCTCCGGAGTAATCGCCTCGGCCCATTCGTATGCCTATTTGCGCTTGCGTGCCTACACCGATCATCAATGCCACTGCCGTTACCAGCGTATAGATGGGAATGACGATATTTACAGCAGCCAAAGCCGTTGCACCGATTAGACGCCCCACTATAAGTCCGTCGGCGATGGATTGCAGGGCGAGGAACAGCATCGCCCCTACGCCCGGTAAGGCATAACGCAGGAAAAGCGGACGGAGCCGCTCGCATGATAGTTGCAGTTCGTTTTTTGACAGTGTCGTTTCCATTTTTTTGGCTGCAAAAATACTGCGCATTCCACTTATCCGGAAAGAATAATCTTTTGATTTATGGTACTTTTCGATACATACATTTGGTATGTGATGAATTTTATCCATATTTTTGCATGTTATTGAAGTATAAAACATGATTGATATAAAATATTCATCCTTTATTCCAGAACGTAATTCGGCTGTGGGAACAACGGATTTGGGGAGGTGTGTGGGTAACCGGATAGACATTGCCGGCTGCATCATACTGCTTGTTCAATCGGGATACGCTATCATCAGCGTCAATTCACGTCGGTGTGCTTTGCGGAGGGGAGATCTGCTTATCCTGTTTTACGATGACGTAACGGTATTGAATAAACGGTCGGCACTTTTCTCCGCCTGTTTCATCACGCTCGACTACAAACATATCGAGGATACGATTTGCAAGATGGCGGCCTCAGACTTCTGGTATCTTCACTACTATGAAAGTCCCGTATATCATGCCTCGGCTGAGGAATGGCGGCTTCTTGACGGCTGGTGGCGGCAAATGGAGTGGTTTGATTGCCGCAAGGATACTGCACTGCGTGACGCTCTGTTGGCGAGCGGTTTCCACGTATTCCTATCTGCTGCGGAGGCGACGATTACCGAATTATCGTCGAAACCGCAGCCCGACACCCGAAGTCGGAAACTCGTTGTGGATTTCTACAAGTTGCTGGCCCGCCATTGCAGGCAGCATCGGGATGTGGCGTTTTATGCCGATGCGCTGTGCATCACGACGACCTATCTGTATAAGGTATGTCGCAAAGTATTGGGGTTTTCGCCCAAAGAGGAAATCGACCAGCAAATTGTTTTCGAAATTAAGAATTACCTCACCAACACGGACTTGCCGATAAAGCGGATCGCTGAGGAACTGCATTTCGAGGATGCCTCCTATATGTGCCGATATTTCAGGCGATTGACAGGCGTGTCTCTTGCGGATTACCGGAATGAACAGACAAGATTATAGTAAGCGACATAGAATGGAATTGCGCCGAAAAGAATCATCATTTACTATTCTATATGGAGTACCAAAATAGATATTTTTTATGTGTAAGTATCCCAAAGAAAAGCACTATGTCCGTATTGGCCAAACATAGTGCTTTTCCTTTTTGAGAAAGATTCTCGCTTTTATTTTTTCAGTTCTTTGATGACTCTTTTTATTCCATAGGCGACCGCTGTCTTGTTGTTCCTGACAGCGGAAAGTGCCGATGAAAGATTGGAAGCGGTAATAAATCGTGTACCGTTCTTGGATTGTAGGAACCGCCCTTTGTCCAAAACGGACTGCCAGCGGGATTGGATGAATGAGTTTTCGAGTAGTGCATCGAAAAGGATAACTACATGACGGAGATTGTTTACCCGAATATGAAAGCCCTCCTTGCAGGAAAAGAGAGCTTCCATATCCTCGACGCAAACCTCTGAAACGCAAAACAGATGATAAGTATTGGCACAAGACACAATACCTGTCATCTGTTCCTGAGTGAAATTACAGCCGAAAGAAAGCGGCGGGGCTTTGATAAAACCATCGGTATGATGCTCGATAGGTGGCGGCAACGGTTCCGACCGATCATACAGCCTTCGCAGTTCCATACACTTCTCAAAGGAGAAGTCGGATGCGGCAAAAAGAGGCTGAACAAGGTGGGTGCATTCGGTCAGCAGTCCCTTGACGATGTGAATGTTCATATAGTGGCAGTTCCGGCAAACTGCGTTATTGCAGTTTATGTACCGGTGACTGTTGATGAAGTCATCCACATAGCGGCTATACCGCTTGCCCTCCGCAATCACATCCTGATGATAGAGTTCTCTCGCTTCGGAGAGTAACTCGAATAGTTCCTCTGCTACATCCTGTTCGGTAGCAAAGTGGGTTAGGTGCTGCTTCTCTTCAAAAAAAGAGAAGACTTTTTACTTTGTTCTTTCATGTCAATTTACTTGTTTATATTTTTGGCAGATGCATCTATTTTATTTTGTTTAGAATCCACGCGATATTCTGTCCGAGGTTCTTCATATTGGCGACCCCTTCCTCGTCTTTCATGGCTTCACCGGGCAGACGCCCATAGGCGATGTTCCAATAGGTGGAACCCGCGACGAACATCTCCTTGTTGAGAAAGAAATGGTTGATGGCGTCGATGGTGTTCATGACTCCGGCACGCCGGGCGACGGCAACCGCGCCGCCTACTTTATGCCGAAACATTCCCGGATTGGTGTCGCTCACTACGCTGGCACGCTCGATAACCGCTTTCAGCGTGGATGAAACATCCGCCGAGTAGGTTGAAGAACCGAGGATGATAGCATCTGCCTCGGTCATTTTTATGTAGAGTTCCTGAAAAATATCATTGCTGAACACGCAATTCCTATTTCCAGCACAGGCGAAACAGGCTTTGCATGGATTGATGGTGTTGCCTGCCAACTGTATGTGTTCCGTTTCGTATCCCTCTTTTTCCAGCTCGCCCAATACAAGATTCAGCATATCCGCCGTATTGCCGTCCTTGCGTGAACTGCCATTGATTGCCAACACTTTCATCTTTCTATGCTTTTCTTCTTTTTCGGATAGTCCCAGCACATCGGCGGCATTTACGCCACCGATGCCCAGTCCTATCCCTGCCGCTACTATACCCATCTTTTTGAGTGCTTCACGGCGGGTCATACTCTTTTCATCACTCATTGCCGGTTATTTATAGGATTCAGCGAATATCCGTACTATGTCTTCGTCCGACATCTGCACCCTGTCACCTGTGAACATGATACCCATTACATCGCGGGTGTTACGCATAAAAGTCTCAAACTCATCGGGCGTGATACCATAGTCGGACATTTTCAGGTCCGCCACCCCGCAGGCTTCCTGCAAGCGGACGAGTGCCGTAATGAAATCTTCCGGTTTGGTGGCTTCGGTCAGACCCAACAGTCGAGCCAGTTCTATGAAACGGTCGTCGCAGCCGTGATTGCGCACGAAATAGCTGAAATATGCCTTGCTGATCATAATCAATCCGGCTCCATGCGGCAGATTGGGATGATAGGCGGAAAGGGCATGCTCCAATCCGTGTTCGCTGGTCAACAGCGTGAGCGTCATCACAGCTCCCGACAGGGTGTTGGCGAATGCAACACGGGTACGGGCTTCCAAATCGGAACCGTCCTTCACGGCACGCGGCAGATATCTGGCGAGGTTACGGATTGCCTCGCGTGCGTTCATGTCACTGGCGAGGTTTGCACTGGCTGCGATGAATCCCTCCACGCTGTGGAACAGGGCATCGAAACCCTGAAAGGCGGTAAATCGAGGCGGCACGGAAAGCATCAACTCCGAATCGACGATGGCGAGGACGGGAAAAAGCGACGGGTGCATGATAAATGCCTTTTCATTGGTTTCCTCTTTGGTGATGACGCCGCATCCGTCCGTTTCCGATCCCGTGCCGGCGGTGGTCGTAATGGCGATGATAGGCAACGGGCGGTTTTGTATCGGTTGTCCCTTGCCGGAGCCTATAGCTACATAATCCCATAAATCGCCCTCGTTGGTTGCCAGCAGAGCAATGGCTTTCGAGCAGTCCATGACGCTGCCGCCACCCAATGCCACAAGAAAGTCCGCCTTGAACTCGCGTGCGGCATTCGCTCCCGCTGCGGAGTTGGCGACTGTCGGATTGGGCATGATGCCGTCGAATACTTCGGTTTCCACGCCTGCCCGATGCAGTTGTTCTTCGGTACGGGCGAGATAGCCGTTGTCGCGGGTGGATTTGCCGTTGGAGATGACGATCAACGCCCGTTTGCCCGGCATAGGCTGAGCGTGAAGGTTATTCAACTGTCCTGACCCGAAAAGGATACGGGTAGGAATGTACTGGTCGTAACTGAGATTTGTTTTCATTGTCTTATACTTTTTCGTTTATTTTGAAATAAATGGGGATTCAACCTCCTCGTCGGTTGCTTCCAATTTGAAAAAGACGGGACGCAGACCGTCGTTGCAGCATGTAATTGCAACACCCGGCAGACTACCCAATCATTGAAATAGAAATGTTTCGCACCATTGGCAAGAGCAAACACGTATGGATGAATGGTGCGCCACGCACCATCGCAGAACCCTTCGGGCTTGCCCAATCCGGCATAGAACACCTGTCCTTCTTTCATTATGGAGCATGGTTGGAGTCCCGGCATTCCATAGTCGCGGGCAAAATCTTCGTTGAAAGTGGAGCGCAATACGGTTATCTTTACTTTCTTCATTGGATTTTATTTTAATACCAGTCGTGCTTCTCGTTTCTATTGAGCGCAGCGATCTGCGCCATTTCTTCGTCGGTCAGCGAGAAATCGAAAATCGAGATATTCTCCTCGATATGGTCGGGATTGCTCGAACCGGGAATGACGACCACGTCCCGCTGCAAGTCCCATCGGAGAATGACCTGCGCTACCGACTTGTCGTGTCCGGCTGCGATTTCGGACAGCACCGGGTCGCTCAAAAGCTCCTTTTGATGTCCGCGCCCGCCGAGAGGATACCATGCCTCGACAACGATTCCGAGGTCATGAAGATGCTCCACCACTTCCGTGTCCTGATAATACGGATGAACCTCGTTCTGGACCAACACCGGCTTGATGTTTACTTTCGGGAGAAATTCGTCGATTTCCTTGATGTAGTAACACGACACGCCGATCGAGCGAATTTTGCCTGCCGCCACATATTTCTCCATCGCCTTGTACGCTTTCACGTCGTTCGTGCCAGGATGATGCAGCAGCATGAGGTCGATATACCCGATGTCGAGCTTGCGCAGGCACTCCTCGATGGCCGCTTCAGGGTTGGAATATTGATTGGGATAGAGTTTGGTCGCCACGAAAATCTCCTCGCGTGGCACACCCGATTCGCGGACACCTTGTTCCACCTCTTCTTCGTTGCCATAGACGGATGCCGTGTCGAATTTGCGGAACCCGGCGGCAATGGCCGTTTTCACGGAATTGACGCAGGTAGCCCCGTGCAGGCTGTAAGTTCCAAGTCCGACAATCGGCATGTCGTAACCGCTGCTTAGCTTTATCGTTGGGGCATTGCCGTTCGTCCCGTTCGAGAGGTCGAATACGCCCATATTCGTATTGTCGTTGAGATTCAAATCCATGCTTTCAATCCATTTTTCGATTACTTCTTTCGATTCGTTTCCGCTAAACCGTCGCCCCTGTTTCCATTCTGCTTCGGTTGCCAGACGATGCAGGTCGGTGTCGCTCGACCCGATGCCGCTGGAGTGCGAGGTGCAGAACGGAACGATGGTTTTGCCCGTAAGGTCGTGGCTTTCGAGGAAGGTGAAAATGACTTTCGGAGCCTTGCCCCACCAGATGGGATAGCCGAGAAAAACCACATCGTAATCGGCGAGGTTCTCGCATGTACTCTTGATGGCGGGGCGTGCCGATGGGTCGTTCTGCTCGCGGTTGGCACGCGACGACGAATTGTTGTAGTTCAAGTCTTCAGACGTGTAGGCCGTTTCGGGCTCGATGCGCCAAGTCGCTGCACCGATCGCCTCGACAATCCGGTCGGCAATGCCTTTGGTCGTGTTCGTGCAGGAGAACCAGACCACCAAGGCACGGCCATCCGTAGGTTGCGGATTGGGTGTCGGGTCTGGATTCGGTTCCGGGTCGGGAACGGGTGCAGGTATTTCGCTTTCGACCGGTTCATCTGACGGGCTGCAAGCACTGGTTGTCAATAACATACACGGTAATATTATAGATAATAACCACATCTTCATTGTCCCATTATTTAAGATTATTGTAGAAAAATGCTTCCATCTTGTCGAACGGAATTATGGACAGATTGTCGTACAAATCCGTATGGTTCGCGCCGGGAATAATCAGCAGTTCCTTGTTGTCGCCCGTGAGTTTCTTGAATGCGTCTTCACCGAAATAGCGGGAGTGCGCCTTTTCGCCATGAATGACAAGCACGGCATTTTCTATTTCGTCCGCACGGCTCATCAACGGGAAGTTGATGAACGGAATGGCTCCCGTCGCGTTGCGTCCCTGATTGGAATTGAGCGAACGGGGGTGATAGCCGCGCGGGGTCTTGTAGTAGGCGTGATAGTCCTTGAAGAACTGCGGGGCATCGGCAGGCAACTGGTCGGGAACACCACCACCCGGCTTCGGGAACCCGTTGCGGAAGTCCTCGGTGCGTTGTGCCGCGAGTTTTTTGCGGAGTGCATTGCGTGCTTCGGCACTGTCATCGGCATCGAAGTAGCCGTTGGCATTGACGCGGCTCATGTCGTACATCGTCAAGGCGACCGTCGCCTTGATGCGCGGGTCGGCCGCCGCGGCATTGATAGCCAGTCCGCCCCAGCCGCAGATACCGATGATGCCTATTCTTTCGGCGTCCACCCTGTCGTTGGTTGCAAGGAAATCGACGGCAGCCGAGAAATCCTCGGTATTGATGTCGGGCGATACCACGTAACGGGGTTCGCCGCCGCTTTCGCCTGTATATGAAGGGTCGAATGCCAGAGTAAGGAAGCCTCTCTCGGCCATCGTCTGGGCATAAAGTCCGGCGGCCTGTTCCTTGACCGCCCCGAACGGACCGCAAACAGCGATGGCGGGTAGTTTGCCGGAAGCATTCTTCGGTACATACATATCGGCAGCCAGTGTGATGCCGTAACGGTTGGCGAATGTCACTTTGCTGTGGTTCACTCGGTCGCTCTTGGGGAATGTCTTGTCCCACTCGGCGGTTAAATTCAATTCTTTCATATCCTTTTCATTATTTGTTTTTTGACAGGCCGCTCCCGACAGAAGCATCGTTCCAATGACAAGGAGCGTAGTTATACTTTTATTCATGATAATCGGTTTTTATGTTTCTCAATACTTTGGCTGGTACGCCGGCGACAATAGCATTGTCGGGTACGTCTTTCGTCACGACGGTTCCGGCAGCGACGATGGCGTTCTCGCCGACAGTTACGCCCGGCAGGATTATCGCTCCCGCACCGATCCATGCCTTGCGGCGGACGACTACCGGTTTGACCAGCAACCGATGCCGCAAAGCCGGTTCTTCGGGGTGGTGTTCCGTCAGAATCTTTGCTCCCGGCCCGATGAACACGCCGTCCTCGATGGTGATGCCACCTTGGTCGAGGAACGTGCAACCGAAGTTGATGAACACCTCCTTACCCACACGGGTCGTTTTCCCGAAAGCTGTATAAAATGGCGGGAACATACGCACAGAGTTATCCAATGGCTGGCTCCAGATGTGTTCGAGCAGTGCTCGCACTTCATCGGGCGTATGATAACCCGTGTTCAATTCCCCGACAAGCCGCTTCGTGTTCTCGATCTCCTCGCACAGACGGGGGAAGTCGGCATCCGTTTCCGTAATCCGCTTTCCGCTGCGCATTTTTTCTATGATATCGTTCATCGTTACGCCCCCTTATTTGATTGTACTCATATCGATTACATAGCGGAACTTCACTTTCCCGTCGGCTACATTACGCCAAGCCTTGTCTATTTCGGAAGCATCCGCCTTGATGATTTCCACTTCGGGATAGATGTCGTGCGCCACCGAATAGTCGAGCATCTCCTGCGTCTCTTTAATACCGCCGATAAGCGAGCCGTACACCTTACGCTGTGAAAGGAAAGCCATGTTGGCTATGTTGAGCGTCGATTTGTCGGGAAGTCCCACGATAGCCATTTCGCCGCCCATTTTCAGCATGGCGACATATTGTATCGGCTCGTAGTTGGCGGGTATGGTGCTGATGATGAAATCGAACGTGTCGTTCAGTCCTTTCATCTCTTCAGGATTGTTCACATTCACGTAACGGGCCGCACCCATACGGGCAGCATCGGCACGTTTTTCCTCAGTACGGTCGAACACAGTGACATCAGTACCCAGGTCCACAAGATACTGAACAGCCATGTGTCCCAGTCCGCCGTAACCGGCTACGGCCACCTTGTCTCCTTTCTTGACATTGCTGAAATGGATGGGCGACCACGTGGTAACACCTGCGCACAGAAGCGGAGCGACCCGTTTCAGGTCGGCGTTTGCAGGTATTTTGATAGCAAAATTCTCGCTTACCACAATATTGTCTGAGTAGCCGCCCATCGCCATCTCGCCGTCGTGGTAGATGTCTTTGGAATTGTAGGTAAAGGTCGTACCTTTTTCGCAGAACTGCTCCTTGTGCATTTCGCAGGAGGAACAGTGACCGCAGGCATTGACCATGCAGCCGACACCTGCTAAGTCGCCGACCTTGAATTTCATGACGTTCTTGCCGACTTTCGCTACACGTCCAGCGATTTCGTGTCCCGGAATCATGGGATAAGAAGCGTATAATCCCTGTTCCTGCTGTTCGTCCCATGCGGCGTGCAGGTCGCTGTGGCAGATACCGGCGTACAGGATTTCAATCTGAATGTCGTTGTCGCCGATAGCATGGCGGGTAAACTCGTAAGGATGGAAGGTGTCCTCCGCGGAGAACATGGCGAATCCCTTCGCGGGGACACGCTCGTTTTGGTTTTGTGCGACGGCCGAAGCGAAGAAGGCAAACGCCGTCATGGTTGTAATTACTATCCGTTTCATATTTGCTTGATTTTGAACTGTTATTTTGTACGATGCAAAATTAGGGCGTTCAGTCATGCGGCCCGGTACCTTTCTTACGGACAGAAGTACCCCAATTACGGGTTTTGTTAGAAACGTTTCGTTATGATAATCAATGAAGTACCCGGCTTACGGATAAAAGTACCCGAATTACGTGTTTTGTCGTGCACAGCTTTCATTATCGGAGAAAATGTATTTCCTTTGTATTGCGAATAAGGATATGACATAAAAGCTTTATATAATCATGAATACAGAAGATATCATCAAGGCGGACACCATCGAACAGTACAACCGTTTCTTCGGTTTCGAGACACGCCATCCGTTGGTCGGCATCGTGCATTTCGACAGTTCCGTGCCGCAACCGACGCACCGGATGACGCTGGGGTTTTATGCGTTGTTCCTTAAAAAGACGACCGGGTGCATCATCAACTACGGAAAGACGGTCTATGATTTCGACGACGAAACCGTAGTGAGTTTCGCTCCGGGTCAGACGGTAGGTATCCATCGGCTGGAAGACGGCCCTGCACCGGAAGCCATCGGATTGTTGTTCCATCCCGATTTCCTGCATCGTACTTCGCTGGGGCAGAAGATGAAACAGTATTCGTTTTTCTCCTACGCTTCCAACGAGGCTTTGCATCTTTCGACGGAGGAGCGTATCATCCTGCAAGATTACATGGAGAAGATCGTCCGCGAGTTACAGCATCCCATCGACAAGTTCTCCAAGTCGCTCATCATTTCCAACATTGAGGTGCTGCTCAACTACTGTATGCGTTTCTACGAACGTCAGTTCATCACACGCGAGGATATGAATCACGATGCGCTGGCTCGTTTCGAGCGATTGCTGGATGACTACCTCTATTCTGATATGGCAGCGAAAGAAGGAATCCCCACCGTGAAATATTTCGCCGACAAGATTTGCCTTTCACCCAACTATTTCGGGGATTTGGTCAAACAGGAAACGGGAAAGACGGCGCAGGAGTATATCCAACTGAAGATGATTGCCGTTGCCAAAGAACGGATGCTCGACCCGGCGGGAACAATCAAGCGGATTGCAGAATCGCTGGGCTTCCAGCATCCGCAGCATTTCGTCCGTTTCTTCAAACGGCAGGAAGGCTGCACGCCGAAAGAGTTCAGGAATAGGATGATGGCTTCCTGAATTAAGAATTATAAGGGTATTAAATGTCGCTTGATTTTCGTTCAAGTGACATTTTTTGTGGCGATTTTAAGGTTTACTTTGTTTTTTCCCTATAGGCACCCGGATTAAAGTAAACCTAATCCTGTTTGCAATCCGGCTGTATGTAAATGTAAAAACAGCCCTATTTTATATTTCGATTTGCATGGGTCAATCGAACAACCCATTTACAAGATTGACTGCATCATCTTTTTTCTGATTGATGATTTTTGCGTACACCTGCGTCATTTTCACATCAGCATGGCCGAGCAGTTTCGAGGTCGTATAGAGATCCGCACCGAGTGTCAGCATCATCGTTGCAAAAGTATGACGGGCGGTGTGAAATGTAAACCGCTTGTCTATTCCCGCAGTTTTCGCCCAAGGCTTGATGAGTATATTCATCATCGACGGACTGGGCAAATCGAATACATGATCATCCGCCGTCTTGTCTCCCCGTTCCGGCATCCACTTCAACGCTTCGGGAGAAAGCGGCAGATAAATCGGTTCTTTGGTCTTCTGCATGGACACTGCCAATCGGTATTGCCCTCTATCGACGAAGACGTCTTTCCACTTCAATCCGACAATATCGCTCACGCGCAATCCGCAGAAACAGGAGAACAAATACGCGGACTTCACAGCCTCATTATTCATCGGAGTGGCAATCAATGCCCGCACTTCCTCGATAGTCATATACGACCGCTTACTTTCCGGCAAACGGATTTTATCCGAATTGTTGATTTTGGTAAACGGATTAACCTTTATAATCTCCGCACGAACGGCAGCATTCAAAGCTCCGTTCAGGATGCGGTAGTAGGTGTGGAGTGTAAAGTTCGACACACGTTTCCCTTTGGGGCGATATTCCGTCATCAGATAATCGAGGTAGTCCTGACAGAATGCTTTGTCTATCCGATCCATTGTCATTCGTTCTCCTGTATAATCTTTCAAGATACGAATGGTAACTGAAATTTGATTCCCATCTTTCTTCCCCCGTTTTGCCTGATTCTCTTTATACGTATTCATCCAATCGAGCAAGAATACCTTTTCCCTGTTCTCGATACCTGCTTCCCCATTCGTCAATTCAATGATGCGTTTCGACTTGATGGCATTGGCTGCGTCCATCGTAACCTGATTCCGTTTCCGGGCATTATTATCCGTTTCCGGGATGATATACATTTTAAGGTATTCGTATGTCCGCTTTCCGTCGCGGTATATATCCAGATACAGGCTCTTACTTCCGTCACTCAATGGCTTCATCCGAAGACGGATTGGTTCTTTGACTTTCGTCGGCTTCTTTACTCGTGGCATAAGCAATTCCTTTTTTCGTTATTTCTGTTGCAAAGGTAGAAATAATAATCCGAAATAAGGAACAAATAAGAAACAAAAATGTACCGAATAAGAACCAAGCAACCGAAAACAATGAAAGCAACTGAAAAGAAATACATCTTTATAAATAACTATAAAACAGCAGATTTATTTTCATTTGCTTGGTTGTTGCTTTCATTTTAGATGTGTATTCTATAAATCTGGTAAATTTCGAAAGGCATAAGGACAGCAATAACACTCATCACTTGTATCGTTATGTGTAATTTTCATTACATATACTTTATGAGTGTGGGGTATTGTTTATTTATGTCTTGGGCTTACCAGAGCCTCCTGTATAGATAGACTAATAACTCCACACTTTCTTTTTATAGTTTATGTTGCTGCTGTTGGAGTTATAGCTGTAAAATTAATTTTGCTTATTATGATAAATCCATTCTTATTAATATATACTTTTCGCTTATCTTAAAGAAACCTTTTAAGAAGAAATAATACTCTCATTAGAGCGTCATATTGAAGAAAAAACGTATCTTTGCAATTGTTAAGACATAATTTGTGTTTTAGCAGACATAAGAAAGCGTTTTTGCTTTGTCCCGAAACTGAAATTCGCCAAATTTTATTCTAGTGGGCAGAGGCAATATGACGCTCATTCTGTTTTGTATATGTTCTTATAGCCATTGCTGTATCCATATATCAAAATGGCGTGAGAGTATTGTTTCTTCTCGTTCATACTAGAATAGGCGTTTGGCGATGCCTCAGTTTCGATGAACTGGCAGACAAGTCTCACGCCTTTCTTGCATAGTATCGTTTAATAAAAAAATAAACGGCTGAATTTGGAGACTTATAAGCGTATAGGAGGACAAAATTATGAAAAGGTCAGTCTTATTTTTTTTATTTTCATTTTTCTTATTATGTGGCTACTCTCAGAACAAAAGTACTGAAAAGATTTTAGCAAAAGCAAGAGAGGGAAATGCTAAAGCGCAGTATCGAATCGGATGGTATTATGGTAATGGCGCAAAAGGTTTTGTACGTGATGAATTAAAAGCGATTGAATGGTTAGAAAAATCAGCAGAGAATAATTATCGGCCAGCACAGTATTATTTAGGGTGGTTTTATTTTTATGGTCATGGAGTTAAAAAGGATGTAAATAAGGCAATTTATTGGTACGAAAAGGCTGCTAATCAGAGATGTAAGGAGTCAAAGAAAATGCTGAAAGTCTGTCAGTTGTATCCTTATAAATGAAATTCTTTAATAAAGGCATACATAGCTTCATTAGTATTCACTAAAAAATTGCAATAGCTCTTTGAAGTATAGTTAATTACAGAGACTTCCCGAGAAAACAGACTTGAATTTGTAGCTTTGCATCATATTAAATATGATAGCAGATGCATCAAGACAAATATGTTTTCTCACAGTTATATTTTTGGCCGTAGTTACAACAGTTTTAAGAATTTTCTCAAAATAGACACTTATGAGAATTTTCCAATCTTGAGTATATTGCTAACAGATAAAACCATATTTAGAGAACTCTTTAATAAAACTAGTTTCAACAATGACAAAGAATGATGCGGTTTTAGTGAATCAAGTTTTTTAAATTTTTAATCGTCCGCATTTTAGAGGACAGCAATGATATAGTTTATGAAAAATGAATTAACTTCCGTAAGTCAGGAAGTCATTTTGAATGCACTTGATTGGGCTTATGACAAAGCCGTTAATGGGGTTCGTGGCTTAGATTCAGCTCAAGACATGGCGGATGACTATCTAAAAGGAGAGGGGGCACTGATAGATAAAGTGAATTCTCTTATCAGATGGCAAAATACTAAAGCCGGCACAAGCGGGTTCATAACAGGATTAGGAGGGCTTTTAACTTTACCATTAACTCTTCCTGCTAATATAACTAGTGTTCTTTATGTTCAGATTCGTATGGTTGCTGCCATAGCAATTATGGGAGGGTATGATGTAAAAGACGATCGTGTACGGTCAATTGTATATTCATGTATAGCGGCAAGTTCAGCTGCTGAAGTCGCAAAAAACTTTGGAATTAAACTAGGTAATAAGTTAGCTATGCAAGGAATCAAAAAAATATCAGGGGAGACTTTGAAAAAGATTAATCAAGCCGTTGGATTTAGATTGCTTACTAAGTTTGGACAAAAAGGTTTTGTTAATTTTGGTAAAACGATTCCCTTTGTAGGTGGTATTGTAGGCGCAACTTTTGATGTTGTTGCTACTAATACAGTTGGAAATGTTGCAAGAAATACATTTATAATAGAAAATCTATAATTACTAGTCATGCAAGAAATAAAATTTATTGTGATCATAATGCTCGCATGCATTATGTCTATATGTGGATTTGCTCAAAATAATGAACCGAAACTTAATGAAAGTGATGAGCATATTATACAATTACCTCCTGACGCATTGTATAAAGCAGGGCTTTATATGGAAAAGAGAGAAAATAATACATTTGCTTTTAAATATTACTTCGAAGCAGCAGAACAAGGTTATGTTAACGCTGAATCTAAAGTAGGTTATTGTTATGAAAATGGAATAGGTGTAGAAAAAGATGTAGTTAAAGCTTTTAAATGGTATTCAAAAGCAGCTACACAAGGATATGCTCAGGGTGAATGTAATGTAGGTTATTGTTATGAAAATGGAATAGGTGTAAAAAAAGATGTAATTAGAGCTTTTGACTGGTATTCAAAAGCGGCTGCACAAGGATATGCTCAAGGTGAATGTAATGTAGGTTATTGTTATGAAAATGGAATAGGTGTAAAAAAAGATG
>ERZ838516.1677-NODE-1677-length-27386-cov-6.158355_pt1 | contig 27386 bp, 18 predicted proteins | sample MGYA00519910_ERZ838516 | MGnify/ENA primary metagenome ERZ838516 (study PRJEB31850, sample SAMEA3708837) | human gut metagenome | biome: human gut; feature: human-associated habitat; material: faeces | place: China | collected 2014 ... | reverse complement strand
TAGACGATTTGCATGATTTTGTAGAAGATAATGATTGCTCACAGGAAAAGATTGACGTACTTGATATGTCAAAAGAATGGATTGAGTGCAGGAAAGCGTTTTATTTGAGCAAAAATCCATGGGATGGAGCGAAGTTGCTTAAATATATAAAATGTTATGATAGAGTAAAACAGTATTTGGGAGATTGGTATCTGGTATATGGAAAAGAAAATAAAAATTGATGTCATAACGCTTCATGCGGTGCAGAACTATGGATCGGTATTACAAGCTCTGGCAACTCAAGAAATATTAAAGCAGCATGGTTGTGACGTTACGATTATAGACTATATAAGAAAAGATGTTCGGTATGAGAATCTAGTTAAAAAATGGAGTGGTGGAAATCCAATTAAAGCACTTGCGATTATCCCGACGATTCTCAGATGGAAAAACGTATTTCAGTCTTTTACGAAAAAGTATCTTGATTTGAGTGAAAACACATATACAACTGAGGATGACTTTGAAAATTATCCTTTGGATGCAGATGCGTATTGTACTGGAAGCGACCAAGTATGGAATTCAAAATGGAATAATGGGATTTTGCCATGTCTATATTTAAGTTTTGTGCCGAATGATAAGTATAAGTTTGCCTTTTCAGCAAGCTTTGGGCAAAGCAAATTATCAACAGAGGAAATCAATAAAACTAAACCTTATCTTGAACAATATAATAGGATTTCGGTTCGAGAAAGCGAAGCAAAAGTTATTTTAGATGAGCAATATAACATTAAAAACAGTGTACATCTTGTTGATCCGACATTGTGTGTCTCTGGAGATTTTTGGCGTAAATATGAAACGCCTAGAAAAATAAAAGATGATTATATACTTATCTATAATTTAAATCGGAGCAAAGAGTTTGACCGATATGCAGTTGAACTTTCCAAACGGACAGGGTTGAAATTAGTGCGTTTTTGCACACGGTATGACCAGTTCTATCGTCCGGGAAAAAGTATGCTTGTGCCAGAAGTATTTGATTTCATCAGTTTGATTGATAATGCAAAATTTGTATTAACTGATTCCTTCCATGCAACGGCTTTCTCTTTGAATTTGCATACGGAACCTATTTGCGTTTATCCTAAAGAATTTGGTGGCCGGCTTGAGAGCATTTTGAAACAGACAAATACAACACAAAGACATATTGATAATTATGGGGATTTTGATGTTGTGAATCGAGCAGTGGATTTTGAGCAAGTCGATGAAATATTGAGTGTAGAAAGAAAGAAAGCAAGTATCTTTATTGATGCCGTAGTAGAAGATATTTTGAAACAGAGCAAGGAAGGGGGAATACAGAGTGAAAACAGTATGCACTAAAGATAATTGTACTGGTTGCATGGCCTGTGTGGAAAGCTGTCCCCAAAATGCAATTAAGGTTGTTGATGAATTGGACTCATACAATGCGATAATAAATGAGGAACAATGTGTGAATTGTGACTTGTGTAGAAAAGTGTGTCAGAACAATAGAATTGTAAAGTTTACTCAACCGATTATGTGGAAACAGGGATGGGCGAGAGATACTTTAGTTCGGTCAAATTCATCTTCTGGAGGAGTAGCGCAAGCAATAGAGCGTGCTTTTGTCAGATCAGGCGGTGTTGTATGTAGTTGCGCTTTTGAAAAGGGACTATTTGGCTTTGTGTTTGCTGAATCAGAAAAAGAAGTTGAAAAATTCAAAGGCTCAAAATATGTCAAGAGTAATCCGTGTGGAATTTATAAGAAGATAAAGGAATACTTGATTGCAGGGAGAAGGGTTCTATTTGTAGGTTTGCCGTGTCAAGTAGAAGCGGTTAAATGCTATATTGGAGAAAAATTCGACAATGGCTTATATACGGTTGATTTGATTTGTCACGGTTCACCATCACCTAAAGTCTTGGATATGTTTTTGGCACAGTATGATATTGATACAAAGAAATTGTCGGATATCCAATTCCGTAACAAAAACAACTTTTCTGTAAGAGAAGGTACGAGTTATATTGTGCAGAAAGGAGTAATGGATAAATACTCTATTTCTTTCTTAAATTCAATATCCTACACAGAAAATTGTTATCATTGCCAATATGCTAATATCATGCGTGTCTCTGATATTACACTTGGCGATTCTTGGGGGAGTAATCTTGATATCCAAGAACAAAGGAAAGGCGTTTCTTTGATTCTGAATCAGACCCTAAAGGGAAAAGAGCTATTAGAACAGTCTGAATTGGAACTCATGGATGTTGAGTTGAATCGAGCAATAGAACATAATCATCAGCTCAAGCATCCATCTATTAAACCAAACACAAGAGAAATATTTTTTGACGAAATAAAAAATGGAAAGAATTTTAATGCTATTGTAAGAAAGCTGTATCCAAAACAAAGTGCGAAGCAAATAGTAAAGATGCTTTTAATTAAAGCAAAAATAATGGGGGGGGGTATGACAAATTATGGAATAAGTTATGTTATGAAATAAATGTCATAAACCGCAACAGCCCAAAGCTGCTTTGGGTTAAGAATGTAGAGTGCAATATAGAACGAATTCCTAGATATAATCTTTTGATTTCGTAAAATAGACAAATTGAGAATTCAGAGGATAATATCAAGAAATATAAAGGGGAATGAGACTATGTTGCCAAAAGAAACATGCGAATTTATAGAACAGAAGTTAATAAATGTTACAGACAAAGTAACTGTTATTGTGCCTGTATATAATGTGTCATCTTTTTTGAGTAAGTGTATCGAGTCAATATGTGGACAGGAATATCCATTTTTGGAAATCATTCTTGTCGATGATGGGTCAACGGATGAATCAGGAAAAATATGTGATTCTTATGCGGAGAAGGATACACGAATTAAAGTCATCCACAAACAAAATCAAGGAGTGAGTTTAGCAAGAAATGCAGGACTTGATGTAGCAACAGGGCAGTGGATATGCTTCGTGGACGGAGACGATTACATAATGCCAGAATATGTGAGCTATATGCTGGCATTAGGAGTTGCTTACGATGCAGATATTGCATTGACAACACATATGTTTGGAAGCTTTGACAATAAGCAGATGGATGCAGATGATGTAAGAATATGGACCGGCGAAGATGCAGTAGAAGCGATTTTGTGTTATAAGGTGCCGATAGGATGCTACTGTAAAATGTTCAAACGGAAAATATTGAACACAACTAGATTCATACCAGAAGTATTTATTGGAGAAGGATTCAATTTTAATGTTGCAGCTTTTCAAAAATCGAATCGAATCCTTGCCGGAAAGTTGAAAACATATTTTTATCGTCGAGATAATCCTACAAGTGCAATGACTAAGTTTTCAATAAAAAAATGTGAGTGTGGACTTAAAGCGTTAGACATTATAAAAGAGAATTTACAAATACATACAGATAGAGTTCAGACTGCATGGGAATTCGCGGATTGGCGTACCCATTCGGATTTCTATGATGCAATGGCATTAGCGAAAGTTAAGAATGAGTATCCGGAATTCTATCGAAAATGCTTGAATGTCACAAAACAAAGGGCTTTAGTGGCATTAAAAGTTCCGACAACAAAATCTAATAAGATTAGAGCTATTTTAATGAGGGTGTGTCCGGCTACTATACCGTTCATGCTAAAGATCAGAGAAAAACGCCATAACGTAAATATTACTCATCGGTAACCTTACGTATTTGCAGAGATTTAGCTTAAAAAATCTCCCTTTTACCAGCGCTTATAAAGTAAAACAGGGAATATTAATACGGAATAAAAAGTTACGGTTTTTATGCGTAAACAATCAAAAAGCACACCTTTTGCTGTATAATTATGTCGCCCACAAATATTACATATCGGGGTCAAATTCTATGAAATACTAATAATGAGTGAATATGTTCTAAAAGTTTTCTAAAGAAAGTATAATATGAATTTTCAGCGGGTACTTGAGTCAGAACCTATGAATATAGCTGGTCGGAACAAATAATCATAAGATAAATATACGAATCTGTATGTATTAAGGGATACCCAGTTAAAGCAATGTAAGCACAGTAAGGAGAGAGTATGAAAACAACATTACTTATCATGGCGGCCGGAATCGGCAGCCGATTTGGAACAGGAATAAAGCAGTTGGAACCGGTCGATGATGCTGACCATATTATCATGGACTACTCAATCCATGATGCGATTGAGGCTGGATTCAATCATGTAGTATTTATCATTCGTAAGGATATCGAGAAGGAGTTTAAAGAGGTCATTGGTGAGCGTATTGCTTCTGTCTGCTCTGCTCATGATGTAACTGTAGACTATGTTTTCCAGGATATTAAGGATATTCCGGGAACTTTACCGGAAGGTCGTACAAAGCCTTGGGGAACTGGGCAGGCTGTACTTGCTGCAAAGAAGGTTATCAAGACTCCCTTTATTGTGATCAATGCGGACGATTACTATGGCAGGGAAGGCTTCAAGGCTGTCCATGAGTATCTGATGAATGGTGGCAAGTCCTGCATGGCAGGCTTTGTGCTGAGTAACACTCTGTCTGATAACGGCGGTGTGACTCGTGGTATCTGCAAGATGGATGAGAATGGAAACTTGACTGAGATTGTAGAAACTAAGAATATCGTGAAGACTGCAGATGGCGCAGAAGCAGACGGAGTGTCTGTTGATGTGAATTCTCTGGTTTCTATGAACATGTGGGGGCTGACACCGGGATTCCTGGATGTGCTGGAGAACGGATTTAAGGAGTTCTTCGATAAAGAAGTACCGAGCAATCCGCTAAAGGCTGAGTATCTGATTCCTATCTTCATCGGTGAGTTGTTGGAGCAGGGAAAGATGTCAGTGAAGGTTCTGAAAACCAACGATACTTGGTACGGTATGACCTATCACGAAGATGTCGCATCTGTGAAAGACAGCTTCAGGAAGATGCAGGAGAATGGTGTGTACAAAGCTGACCTGTTCAGTGATCTATAAAAAATGATGAAAGAAACAATTGATTTACTCGGAAAGATCTTCACTAACATCCTGACCGCTCTCTACGAGCCGTTTGGTTTTTCACTCCTGCTTTCATTCCTTGCTATGTTTTTCTATCTATATGCTTATAAACCTATCGAAGCAGGAAAAGGCTGGAAGAATGCTATGGTGACATGGTACAGGGAGTTCAAAGAGAGTATATTTTTCAGAAAATTGTTTTTCTTAGCCTTTGTAACTTCCCTTATTCTGTTCCGGACATTATTGAATCGAAATCTGTGGATGAACCCGTTGTCTAATGTTATGGATGGCTGGAGCATCTGGGAGACAGTAAATGGAGAGCAAAAACTTACCACGGAGTGCATTGAGAATGTGATTATGATGATTCCGTTTTCTGCAGTAGTGATGTGGACATTTCATGGCAAAGCAGGCAATGGTTGGAATAATATATTGTGGCTAAGTGGGAAGATAGCGTTCGGTTTTTCTTTGATGATAGAGATATTGCAACTGCTATTACGGCTCGGCACATTCCAATTGTCAGACATCTTCTACAACACAGTTGGTGGAGTGCTTGGAGGTATGTGCTACTGGGGAATAATAAAAATTAAGAAAAGTCTGTAAAAGAAAAAAACTTCATGGTATACTGGGAGAGGTTTGTTAAACGGTATGTTTGGTTATACATTGGGGTCAGACGTTATATCGTAAAAACAAAGAAACTAAATTTGCTCTGAAAATCCAATAAAGAAAGTATAAAAATTTTAAATCTGGAATTTGCAAAAAGAGAGGATGCATGAAACCGTAAGTTTCCCAAATCTTACCTTGCTATATCTAGCAATTCTGTTATAATTAAAAGCATATACATTACAAAAGTGAAAGCCTTAAATCGTCGCTTTGTCGCGTTTGGGGAGAGAAGCAGACATACAGGAGAGGTTTATTTCGCCTGATATATGGCGAAATGGATATTTGTACGCTTTTTCGGAAAATAACAGATAAATAAAGAGAACATCAGATAAGAAAAGCATCGAGCTGAATTAAAAATTCAGCTCGGTGTTTTTTGGTGAAACGAGTCTTGCAGCACTGGGATCTGATCCCATAAAGAACAGATGAAAGGGGTTAAATTTATGCCTAAAAATAAAGTTTTCGGACAGACTGTGGGGGATGGATGATCTGGAGATAATTAAAAAATAGGTATATTAAAAATTATCATAGAATTGATGGATAATATTGCAATAATTAAAGGTCAGAGAGGAATGATATAGTGGCAGTTCAGAAGGTAAAAATACATACGATAGACCAAATAAATGAAATTATATGGAATCAGAAGTACGATAGTCAACTGAAAAGAAATAGATCTCCATATTTATATAGGGGACTTTCTAGCAAACATTATCATTTGACAACATCTCTTCAAAGAAATTGTGGACTTAAGAAAGAGGTGTTAGATCCATGCATACTGCGTAATTTTACTAAATATGCAGCAATAAATGATCCGATATTAAAGACTTCTATATGGAGGCAGATGATTATAGGACAGCATCATGGACTTCCAACTAGATTGATGGATTGGACTGTTCTGTACTAATTGCATTGCATTTTGCAACAAGTGGATGCGATTTGGCGAATATGGAAGATGATAAATGTATACTTTGGCAGATTAATATTGAAGAAATGAACAGTAATCTCCTGCATCTATATGCACTATGTACTGGTATGGTGGTTCAAAGAGGTGATAACACCAAAGCTGAAAGGATATGCAGGTCTGGTCGTATATGCCGGACGATTTTGTGGTAACATTCCAGCATAAATCGGATGCAGAGTGGTTCTATGAACATCTGAAACATAGATGAAGATGAGAACCAGCAGATTAAAAGAGATTATTGCGAAACTTAACCAGATACTGACTGGTTATTACCATTACTATGGAATTACGGACAATACAGAAAGTATAATGGTAAAGTAATTTAATAAACAAAATGAGTGGCTCCGTTAGTCCGGACAGGTGGCTCTCGCCGCACCGTAATATTCATTCATCGCTTACAATTGAATAAAAAATATACATACCTGAATCAGGTTAATCACATGAATTGGTTGAAAAGGAAAGCAAGTATGATGTGTATTATGACAGAAATATCGCGAAAAATATTGAAAAATGGTATAATGTAATACAAATATAAAAGACAGAAACTTTTAGAATTAGGAACTGGATATTGATGCCTGATTTTTGAAGATGAGGTTATATCATATGCAAGAACGGTTATACGGTTCAAGTATACAGCTTCTATGTATCGTGATGTATATATATATTCTGTAAAAAGAATATGAATTGTATATAATGGGGAGAAAAGGATATGGAAAAACAATCAGATACAACTGGTATCACTAAAAGCTATATGGAAAAAATCCTTGAACAGAGACAGGGTTTTATTATCATTGCATTAACTGGAAAAGCCAGGGCGGGAACAGCAGATGTTGGTAAATTATTAACAGAAGAAAATTTCTGTAATTGGGTTATGAAACCGGCAGATACTTCGATGATAACAATGAGTGAAGCGCGGGAACGTAATATTTGTTATAGATATCTGCAACATAATTGGAAACCTTTCATAGAAATCAATGTAGTTGATGTGATTTTTTCTTTTTTGATAGAAACAGATGTAACAAATATTTGCAAATTCTTTGACTCTGTGATGCCGAATACAGACATTTTAGATACAAATATTTTGGAGGCTGTTGTTAAAGATGAATTAAAAAATCGTACTTTTGAGAGAGCTGTTTTATCAAAGTTAGAAAGAATAGATAATATTATTATTCCTATTCCTCGCAACAAAGTTTTTGGTAAAATTGAGACGTGTTGTAAAGATATTTTAGAGAAAATTGATACTCTGGAAGATTTAATTAAAGAATGGAAAAAACAAGCTGAAGAATTAAATAAAAACAATTATATGTCTTATGAAATGCTATGTTGGTGTCATGGAATCATACCGGTTTTGAATGCACGATTAGAATATAAATTAAAAGAAAGAAATGATGGATGTTATATTAAACTGTATCAGGAATTAGGAAATAATTTAAGAGCTTATGGAGTAGCTGTTCCAAGTGAAAAACAAGCCTTTGAGGCCGATGGAATTTTTTTCATTCCACGTCGTGTTAATAAATTTTTGAAGATTTTACGTCATTATAACAGTTTAGAAATTGAAGATGCTACTGTAGGACGAAAAAGTAATTCACTAAGAATTGTTATTAATAACCTAAAAAATATTTTTGAAGCATTTTATTTCAGATGTCGATATTCGTCTTTTTATTTAATGGCAGTTGATTGTGACGAACGAGAAAGAGAAGATAAATTTGGTGGAAATGTTCAATACAGACAAGTGGAACTAAATGAAAATTTATCACAAGGAAAAAGAATATTTAAAAGAGCCGAAATGTATCTTGCTGAACATGATGTTAATAGAAATAAAAAGAGTGAATGTCAGAATGCAATTAAAGACGCACAGGTTTTTAATAAGGAGGAAAAAACGTTTTTAATGGATTTGTATTCACCGGGAGAAAGTTTGCGCTTAGAGTGTTATCAAAATAATTATTCTGATTTCATATTGCAGGATGTTGTGAGATGCATTGAAAATTCAGATTTATTTTTGAAGAGAGATTACCGTGAAGATTATACAAGAGATCATGCGCTGATTTGTGCACTTGGGAGAATGGTCACTTTAATGATGCACCCGGGACTTCTTACACCTACTAAAATAGAACGTTGTATGCAGATCGCCATGACCGCAAAGCTGAATTCAGGATGTTTATCAAGGCAGGTAGGGGCTGTTATTACAGATAGTGAATATAATATTTTATCAATAGGATGGAATGATGCACCATGTGGAGATGAATCATGCATTCGAAGGAATATGTTTGAATTGTTTCAGAATCATGATGAAGAGGCTTATAGTGAATTTGAAAGATATAACCCGGAATTTCGTGAGTATTTGAAAAAGATAGAAGAGAAATTTAATAAAATAGGAAAAGAAAGATTAAGAGGACTTCCATTTGCATTTTGCTTTAAAGATGTATATCAGGATATTATAAAACAGAAAGATCAAATATATACAAGAGCTTTACATGGAGAAGAACGTGCATTGGCAATATGCGGAAATGAGAGATTAAAAGGGGGATATCTTTTCACAACATCAAGTCCATGTGAATTATGTGCTAAGAAAATAAAAGAGGCTGGAATTGCTAAAATTTTCTATATAGAGCAGTATAAAGGAATATCTAAATCGCATATTATTGAAGCTGGGAAACATCATGCAGAGTATGTATCATTTATTGGAGCTACAGGATTAGCTTATATTAAGTTTTATACACCGTTACTTCCGTACAAAGATGAATTGAAGGCATTGGGTTTTGAGCCAACTCAGATTCATAGAGAAAAAGAATTAGAGAAAGAGAATGAAAATGTCAGAAAGAGAGTAAGTACGGTAGATTCTGAACAAGTGCGGCAGGTACAACAAGTATCGCAGGAGTGGTAGCATATAAAAGTAGCAAAGGAGTGGTTTCTTATGTATTCCAGAGATGATATAAAACAGGCAATAGCAGAGGGACATCTGAAAATTATTCCCTATGAAGAAAAAAATCTGACAGGTATGGGCTATAATTTATCTACTACAAATTTTGCTTTTTCGATAAAGCAGGGAACTTTATTAAAAATATATGAAATTACAGATGTACAGGGAGCGATTCACTATGTGAAAATTCCGGCAAATGATACGGTTTTGTTTTTTTCGAGAGAGTTTCTGGAAACGGATAATACAATTGCTGGTATATTTGTTTCCAAAGTGTCGCGAGTGTGTCAGGGACTGGGACATATATGTACAACATTGGATCCGAAATGGAAAGGACAATTAATTATTTCTGTAAATAATCCGACAAACAAGAGTATTCGATTTGACCTTGATAAAAATAGTGGAAATGTTTTTACATTATTGCTGTTTGGATTAAACTAGGAAGTTACCGGAGATAATATCCATGATAACAATCAGGGGCGATGCGATTTGCTTATAAGTCAGTTTATGTCTGAAAAAATTAAAATCTGGAGAAAAAGATATTTAGAACTTAAGGAGTTTATTATAAGAGATTTTGCAAATTCTTTAAATGGCTACGATAATTTTTTATTTGAAGATGAAAAGAAAACAGTAGCTGATAAATATACTCAAAAAGTGCGACATTTACTTGAATTAAAAAATAAATTGTCAAGGGAAGAAATATTGCTTAAAGAGCAGCGATATTTGCTTGGAGATAGTGGACATTATGAACTTATTCATAGTATAGAGCAAAAAGAATTAATATGTGGGTGTACGTTGTTTAACTTGATGAATCTCAAAGAAAATGAAATATTAAAAAAATATTCTGAGGCTGAGATTGTTCCTTCTCCCAAGGCTGCCATTGACATGATACATAAAATCTTAAGAGTGATTGATTATGAACTTGAAACAGTGAATCATAGTAGACGTATAGAATGGCAGAACAAGGAAATAGAACATTATACAGAAAAAAATTCTCAGATATTACAATACAAAAAATGGGTTAATGGAATACTGTTTGTTATTATGGCGATAGCCATCTATGGATTGATCGGCTTTGGACATGGTTTCCTAGTTGACATGGGGGTGTCATTAGAAGAAATAGGTAAAATTATATTTAGTGTAATTTTTACTGCGTTGGTGGGTTTTGGGGTTGGCAGGATTGAAAAAAAATTTGACAAAGATTAATTTTTGATCTTCGAATTCTTTAATTAAAACTTGCAGGTGATCTATAGGTTACCGCAGTAACCAGAAGCTAAACCAATTTGGCCTATGTATTAAAGAAACAAAACAATAATGTCATGGAAGGGATGCATGAAACCGTAAGTTTCCCAAATCTTACCTTGCTATATCCAGTAATTCTGTTATAATTAAAAGCATATACATTACAAAAGTGAAAGCCTTAAATCGTCGCTTTGTCGCGTTTGGGGAGAGAAGCGGACATACAGGAGCGATTTATTTCGCCTGAAATATGGTGAAATGGATTTTTGTACGCTTTTTTGGAAAATGACAGATAAATAAAGATAACATCAGATGAGAAAAGCATCGAGTTGAATAAAAAAATTCAGCCCGGTGTTTTTTATTGCAGAAAATCACATTTTAGTTCACTGAGATGTAAGAAAGAAATTATCAACTCTGAATGAGAGGGATATTCTATGAAGCAAAATACTAATTCTTTTTATATATTACAGGTTTCAGATTTTCATATTTCTGAGGATTCAAAGAATAATGCTGATGCAGCGTTGAAGGCTGTAACAGATAAGATTAGCGAAATGAATATTAATATTAAATATTTAATCCATACGGGAGACATCATTAATTCTAAAGATATTAATAAAAAAATAGAGGAAGAACATAAAGAAGAATTGAATTCTGACCAATATGATCAATATTTGGATGAAATTGTAAAACAGCGATTTAATATTGCTGAAGAAGTAATGGAGAAATTTGAAAAGAACCTGGATGTCATGAAGAAAAATATAATTATATGTTGTGGTAATCATGACAAGGTTAGATATAAGAATAAAGAAAAAGATGCGTTTAAACCTTTTAGGGAATTCCTGGAAAAAGTAGGAAGTCATACAGAACTTACAGAACTTTACAATCTGGATGATTTAAAAGTTTTAGTATTGAACACGAATATTTCTGATGATAAGAAAGTTACATGTGTAGACTGTGAAAATTTAAAAAATGTTCTTAGTGTGAAAGTACAAGAGGAATGTTATGGAGAGTTTTATACATATGGTGCAAATGGAAATATTTCTGGAGAAGATAATAAGGTCAGTGTGATAGTTGCACATCAGCCGCTTTATGATATTTGTGAGCGAATCAGACTGCCATATGGATCAGAAATCCAAACAACAGATTTTTTATCTGCGTTACAGGATTTTATCAATGGTAATGGTATTTATCTATGTGGAGATAAGCATACATCCAGTATTGCAGCATCATATATTCATGATATACCACATTATTTTTGTGGTCATCCATTTGTTTTTGAAAAAAATGAGTTTCCATTAGGCTGTATATATAAAGATTTAAAACAAGATTCAAAACAGAATTCAGAACAGAAAAAGAACAGTGAGATAGATTATAATTTAATAGAAATTAGAGACGGAAAAACAGGACAAGTGAGGAAGATTCATTTGATAAAAGATGAAGGTGGATTGTGGAAATGTCAGATACATCCAATTGATGCAGTTGTTTCTGGTTTATATGAAACAAGTAGAAAGTATATTGTGAAAAACAGTTTTGTTTTACTGGCTACTCAAAGTAAGACCAGATATAATTCATGGGCAAATTTATCATGGAGAAATTTGTTTAATCGGTTGGATACAGGAATTAATGATAAAGACCTCAAGGAAATATCAAATTTTTACAGTTTATTCTGTCGCTTAAAAGACGGTTTAGGTGAATCAATTGAATGGAATGATAATGTTAATATTTTTAATGAATTATGTAAGATTATTACTAAGTTTATGAAAGAAAATCATTATCATGATAATATAAAAAATATAATGAACATCAGAGGCGATTATAGTTCAGGTAAAAGTACATTTTTAGGCTTACTGTACATTTTTTTGCTATATAATTATAGCTACGGATATATAGATTATATTCCGGCATATTTTAATATGGAAAATGATGATATTTTAAACAGAATTCAAACAGGAAGTACTTATGCATCAGCAGTAAAACATACATTTACTTCTTTTATTGATAAAGTAGAAAGTATTGCACGGATTGAACATACATCAGTTTGTTACATTATAGACGGATTGGATGAACAGGATATATGGAGTGAAAGTTCACAGGATAGTGTCGGCAGAGTAGCATTGGATATTTTGTCAGAAACAAATAATTCCAGATATATTATGTCATTTTGTCAGAATAGATTAGCGCGTTTTAAGAATACTATGTCTGCAATAAAGTATTATGAAAAAAGTTATGTTATGTATTTTAATTCAGTATCAGTCAAAGAACAGGAAGAAAAGGACAGTAGTTTTGTAAAATTTATCAAATATATTATTTCGTCAAATTCAAGAGATAGTAATACACAGAAAGATCAAGGTGGTATTACAGTTGTAACAAATAGTAATGAACCGAAAGAGTGTTCTGCAATTAGAAAATTGCGAAGACTTTCCATTAATCCGGGATTTATATATCATAATTATCAATATATCAAAGAATGTAAAGAAGAAGATTCGGTTAATACAGTCTATATGATGTATATTGATCAACAACATCAAATTTGTCTGGATACATTGGGATATAATTTTGTACATTATGCACCGGCAATGGCATATTTATTCACATATGAAGGATATACATATGAAAAATTTAAATCTATATCGCCGGCGACTACTGTCTATTGGGAAAGAAAAATACTGGAGTATCCGCATAAAATATATAAAACATTTATTTTTATAAAAAAGCATAAAGATGCAAGGGAATATCTTCTGGCATTACATTATAATAGAGAATTGAGATATTTTGCGGAGAATACGAAGGCGGAAATACCAGACTATTCGATTATTAACAGATTAATTCCAAGAAATATTTCAATTATCATTAAAAAATTGTGGAGGACAGATCAGAACAAATTTATTATTGTCTGTAGAAATCTTGTTGAAAAACGTAAACTTAATAAATGTACCTTAAGTATGCTTATTTATATATTAGCGTACTTAGATCAAATACCGGATTATATTTGTGATGAAATAAAGATATTATTATTTGAATCAGCAAAGATGGATGAGTATTCAATGGAAATGACAGCGAATACTAAAGATCCGTGGATAATAGCAGGAGAAAATTCCAAAAGGATGAAAAAGTTCATTGATTTGAATTTTCTGCATTCACAAAAAATCCTAGATGCAATTAACTCAAATTCATCATTTGGACTGGTTTGTGAGTTGTTAAAAAAACCTAATTTTGCATTATATAATCGTCAGTATATGATGTGGTATTATGGTGATTTGACAATATACGGAGAAAATAGGATTAATAATCTGGTACCAGGTCAGGATAACATTCATAAAGGTATTGATTATTATAATTGTTTTTATACACTGTATCATAAAATTTACGCATATTTTGAAGAAGGTCGTAAAAGAATATATCCATTACTGGAATATGATTTGTTTACAATTTGGGATTTGGTATATAGCAGACAGTTGAACAAAAGTACCTCTTCAGAAAAAGCTTTGTTCTATTCCGAAGACGAAAAAGAAATTCAAATATATAAATATGTTGCTGATATCTTAAATAAGTATATAACTTACAATTGTGAAGCGAACATTGACACTCTAAATATAAATACAACCGATTTAGAGAGTAATCCTATATGCGTGGACGGGCAATTATTAGAAAAGATAATAACTCATCTTAATAGGTTAAATCCTGCAACCGACAAGGAATATGTACATAGTTTTTTTAAAGTGATAAGAAAATTGTTTTCTGGATATGAAACTAATACAAGTGGGAATTAAACAATTTAGGTCTCTTTGCCTGAAAAAAATAAAAAATTATTAAAACTACATATATAAGAGGTATAGAAATAATGAAAAACAAAATGAAAACAACTGAGATGGAAGATTTTGAAATACTGTACAAAAATATCGGGAATGAAGTTATTAAAGAGAGAATTCGGTCGTCAGGACAATGGTATATTGAACGGGCAATACGATATAAGAGGTATTTTTATTCGTTAAGCATCATAAGTATTATATTGCCATTGATTATATCTTCTGTGAATATTTTGGGAGCTTCCTGGGAAAATGAGGTAAGAATTGTAACTACGATAGCTTCTGCCATTGTGTCAATGGTAACTGGGTTATTAACATTTACTAAATGCGGGGAAAAATGGACATTATATAGAAGCACAATAGAAATGATAAAGAGTGAGCTGACTTTATTCTGGACAAAAACGCCTGTTCCGGATGAAAAAGATTTAGCGAATCTTACATACAGATTGGAAGAAATTATGAATAAAGAACATAGCAGATGGAAAAAAATGCAGCAGGAAGATGACAAGATTACATTAAAATCCAATGAGAAAAATGAAGAGACCGGTAAATAAAAGATAAAGAGGGTGAGAACCAAGAAATAATACGAGGAGACATATCAATGGAAAAGTTACGCTCAGTTTGCATAATACAGAGAATTGATCAGAGGGTTCCTGCTGTATATTTAAAAGAATTTTTTATGTTTGCAGGAGTATATGTATGTGAAAAAATCATAGATTCTGATATGATCAACGAGATAAAGAACGGGGAGCAAAAGGAGGCAAATTTATATATTGATCTAACTGCTTCTGAAAATGGTTATAAAGAAATAGATACATCCACTGTCTATCTCAAACTAGCTCTTGAGGAGAGGGTAAAACTGAATACAATTAATGGAAGAGCAGGATTTGGGAAAACAGTATTTCTGATATTATGGGAACAATTACACTTTTGCATGCAAGATGAGAACGAAATTAAAGGATTTAGGTCTTTAGCGGATATATTTGTTGATACTGATTATGCACATAAACACTATTTGAGTCATTTATATTTAAATCAAATGGAGCTAGAAGAGAAAAATATTTTGTCAGAATTCTATCTTGATTGTTTTAGAAAAATATATGATGAGTATAATAAGAATCCGTATTCTTTGAATCTGAGTTTCGCATATTTAAATTGCACCAGAAAAATGAATCGGATAGATGCATCGTGCAACAGACAAACTTTGTTTGACGAGATTAAAGTTATGGAAAATGCTCATGAAATGTTTGAAATTGATTCCTCATTTACCATAGCAGATGTGTTGGCAGGACAGATAGCATTTAGTAGAAATTCAACATGGGAAGAGGGAAAATACTATCTTCAAGAAGCATTACGTAAAGAAAGAACTAAGAAATACAGCGCCTTTATATATTATTGTATGGGGCATTTTTATGAAGTTGAAGAAAAAGATTTAAATAGAGCAGAGAAATTGTATAGTGCTATTAGATTTTTGAACCCTGAAAATTATCGTATGAATTTTAAATTGGGATGGATTCAGTATTGCAGGTCTGAATATCATGAGGCAAGGAACTATTTTGATAAAGTATATAAACAAATGAAGGAAAAAGAAGGTGAAAAGTGGATTTTACCTTTGGAAATGGAATACAAATATAAGTGTGCACTTATATTAAATAAAAGCGAGGCATTAAAAAATACATTATCTGCTGAAAAACAATTTGTTTCAGAAGGCGAATTACTGGATATTAAGAACAAAATATTTAATAATAGCTCTTTTGTTTCTGATTTTCTGGATCAAGAAGAAATAGAATTGTACAGGAAATATTTTCAAAAAAAAATAGACGAACATAAATATAATCTGATTCTTGATTGATAATTTATTAAGCGAGGGATATCAAAATGGAAAAAGAAAAAAGTACAGAAGAAATTGAAAGAAAAGATGCGAGTATAATCTCAAAATTTCAAAGAGGAATTGTATACGAAACAAGAGCAGATTTTCCGAATTCGGTTTTTAATAAGGTATATAAAAGAGCATATGCATTAGTTGATAAGGATGTACAAATACAATTGCGGGGCAGTCAGGAAGTGGCTTATAAAAGTACGCCTAATAATATCATCACTTTTGTAGGGCGACGAGGAACGGGAAAATCATCTGCAATGCAGTCGTTTATGCATGCATTATTAAATAACACTAAGAATCCGGAAAGAGAAGCAAGAGAATATACAATTTATGATAATTCTAGAAATCCGAAACCTGTTCAATTTATAGGCATTGATTGGATTGATGCATCTTTATTGGAGAAAGGCGAAGATATTTTTGAAGTTATTCTTGCGAAAATGTTAAAAGTATTTCTTGAAGATATTGAGTCGGAATCAAATGAAAGATTGAGTTATGAAAAAAGAACATTGTATAATTCTTTTGCGGATATTTACAAAAAACAGTTGAATATAAAAAAACAAAATGATAACTATTATTCAGCAGAAACTGCTATCTCCAGTCTAAGAGATTTATCCAGAAGCGTTGACATAAAAGATGAATTCCAGAAATTAGTGTATAATTTTATAAATATTAAGTCAGAAAATTCCAGATTTGAAAGAGATGATTTGAAAGAAACTTTTCTGGTTGTGGCTATTGATGATATTGATATGAATATTGATTCCGGATTTGAAATTCTGGAAAAAATTCAAAGATATTTGAGCGTAGATCGTTTTCTTATTCTTTTAGCAGTTAACCATGAACAGATGCAGATGTGCTGTCAGAAGCATTTTGTAGAATTACATCAGATTCCATTGGGACATTTGTCTGCAAATGAATATTCCAGCGCAGAAAAACTGAGATCACATGTAAAAGATATAGCAGAACAATATATGGAAAAAGCCTTACCTTTTTATACCAGAATCTATCTGCCATCATTGAAAAAGATGGATTATGACAGAAATCATTTGACTAAAATACAGATAGAACTGAAGAATGGAAAAAAGAAGACCTGTTCCATTAAGCAGGCTGCTTTTATACTGGCAGCACGAAAAACGATGGTTCGATATGATAAAGATGGTATAAAAAGGCATTTTATGGAACCTGAAACTTTGCGGGAGCTTAGTGACTATTGGCTGTTTCGCGAAACGATGGCAGATTTAGTGGAAAAGGATGAGGATGATAGTACATCTCAAATTTTTCTTGAGAATTTGGATTTGAATTTCCGCAGAAGTATGGACGATTTATTATTTCGCTATGCAGAAGAAAAATTGTCAGAATTTGAAAGTGACATATTTATTCGATTAAGTGAAACAAATCTTCAAAGAAGAGGAAGGGATGTTATTTTTGCCTTGCTACGTGAAGCGTCTGTAAAAAAGGATCTATTAAGCGATGATGCGGCGTCAGACTGGAATTTTTATTTAGAAAAATATAAAGAATTTGGTTATAGTTATGGAGAACTATTGCATTGTCTGCATCGATTTGGGCAAACAGGAATGTTGGACAAACGGCTGATACATGCTATTCTGGCGATGTATTCATTGACGATGACTAAAATTTTCTATCGCTATAAAATAAATGAATCAGATAAAGCAGGTAATAATTATAAGATGTTGAAACAGGTGTTGGAGAATTCAGTGGTTGGAAGCTGGGGATTAGATATATTGCCTAAGGTTCACAAATCGCATGATACAAATGCTGCACTTGTTTATGCCGGAGCATGTAAAAATATTCATATGAATCAGAAGCGATTATTGATATCAGAAAAAGTTGAAGAACTGATATGTGGAGTTGAAATAGAGATACAAAAAGAATCGGAAACATATTCAGATGAAAAGAATAAAATATCTGATACTCTTATAAATCAAATAGCAAGTTTACTGGAACATATGGAATGGCAGTTTATTCTTATGATGTTTTTGTCCTCTGCGGAAAATGTAAGTTATATTATTGAAAAATCCAATGATAAAGTAGGAAGTAACATTCCGGGAGGATTTGCAAAAACAGAAAAAGAGGCCAGCATTTATTTTCAAGATGGAATGGCAGATTATAGTGCTTTAAACTTTATTAATAATTTGTTCTTTTACAAAGAAAATCTGGTTGAATTTATCAAGATGTTGTTTCGGGCATTGGAATTGCAGGAAAATCCGAGTGACATAAAAAAAATTTATGACAAGGTAATAGAACATGACAATGGGTTTTATAATGAGATAGCTAAGTGGCATAAAAAATATGGTGGAATGGTTGTTCCTTTATATGATACAGATTTATATTACAATCTGATTAAACGGATTGCCAGGGAACAGAAAAATCAGGATTCTATTGCAAAAGAACAGGTGTATGACTGTTTTATTGTTCTGTTGGAAGAAATTTTTGTCAGACTGAAAGAAAATGATGAATATTATGTAGAATATGAAAAATTTGCTGATATTTTTACTGAATGTCCTGTGATCAAAAAGCTAAAAGAACCAGATGCAATTAAAAGAAAAATTTACACGGAGTTTATCTGGGAATTAATTAATGGGAATAATGTGAAAACAAAAGAAATTAGTATGAAAAATATAATGAGTAGCTTTTAAGCAGGAAGATACAATATGGAACAAATATCCAAAATACTTCGCATTTTATTAAAACGTATGCCGTATCAACCTTTTATAAATGGAGAACTGAACTGTTTGTCGATGAATAAAAATAAATTGGCAGAAGCTGTGCGTTGTTATATGCCGTTATACAGTGATACGGAAATAAGATATATGATGGAAAGGCTGGGAAATCTTTTACAGGAATATAATGCATTTTTAAACAGTACATATAGAGATGTTTCAGACGATATATCTATATTTGATACGGTATTTCATTTTGCAGATGATATTCTGATCAGAACAAATAATGAAATTATGGTCAGATATGAACATATATTACGTTGGAGAACTACTACGACAGATATAGCAGAAGATATTTTTGTGACAGCCTTTCAGGCAAGGCATGATTTGCGGGATTATATTTATTGTAAAGATTTCACATGGCCTACTGTAATCGGACATAATAATATGCAGCTGAGAAAAATTACAGATAAAGGTATGGCAGAAAATCATTTTCATTTATGGGGTTCAGCACCATATTTTCATATTTCATGGATCTGGATGATGAATCACATGCAGGAGATTCAAAGCAGTAACCTACATGGTTTAGAAGAAAATGTACGTTCTGTTTTCTATGAAAGTGGTAAGAGCTCATTTGAAAGAGATATGAAGAAATGTTCTCTTCAGGCAGCATTGATTCGTCTTTATTTATATTCTGTATTAATGGATCAACAAATTGAATTAGGTGATTATTATATTAACTGGCAGTATTTAAATCCATGGTTCAGAGAATTTGAAGAAACCATAGAATGTCAGGAAATTATAATGTTCAAAGATTTGAAGGCATTTGTAATGCTGGAAAATATCGATTGTCTGAAAAAGTATCGAGCAACATTTAATAAGCTTTTTGATTGCTACGTGAATTATGATGACTTGTTGGATCAACCAAATGTTACAGTAAGAGAACTGCTGGAAAGATCATTTCAATCTATTGAAAAGGTCAGACTAAAAGAGGTTTATCCATTTTTTTCAGAAATGGAATATAAAAAACTGTGGGAAAAGGAAAACTATAAAAGGATTGTTCGTTATTTAAATAATTATGATGAAATGAGGTGGCATATAGATCAGATTCAAGGTGCTATAGATAGAATAAAACTTACAGATAGCAGGAAAAATCATGCTGATTATGCGTTAAGCGCAATTGGATTTAGTAAATATTGTGAAAATCAGGTAAATAAACTTCTTTCAGGTGAACGTTGGATTTTATATGAGATGTTTCGCAGGATTGAAAAAAGAGATAAAACGATGGACCTGCAGACCTATAATCTGTTTTATGCATATCTGCTTATAAAAGAACATATCAGAGGTGAATTGGTACAGTCTAATGAATGGGTCGGATTTGAAAACTTTTCAATATATCAAAACAGAACAGGATATTTTACTCTGGAACGTGAACTGGAGAAGCAGAAAGCGAGAATGGCGGTTGAGTCTTGCTGGAAACAAAATATAAAATTGCTTGAACTCAGAATTTCACCATATGAAACAGCAAAGAGGACAAAAGAAGAAATTGATATGCTTGATCAGGCAATTGATCCTGAAAAACAGTTTTGTAATTCATATTATTATGTGCTTCATTTCATAAAAAAACCAGATGTAGAAAAGGTGGATAAATTATTTTGTGTCTTCAGACACGCAAAGCTGAGGAGGGAAATATGTGAGAAAACAATGGCATTATTACAGTTTCGAAAACAATATCCAAAGTCTGCATGTAGAGTCTTGGGAATTGATGCAGCTGCACAGGAAATAGGATGTCGGCCGGAGGTCTTTGCACAGGGGTTTCGTACACTTAAAAATGATACCTGTTTTGGAAATACGGATAAAGGTTATATTAAGCTTCCGCAATTGCATGTTACTTATCATGTCGGCGAAGATTTTCTTGATGTGATTGATGGATTAAGGGCAATTAATGAGGCTGTTTTGTTTTTAAATATGGACTGCGGAGACCGTTTGGGACATGCTTTGGCTTTAGGAATTGAACCGGAGGATTGGTATAAAGATAAAGGCTTTTGTATTTCATTGCCTCAACAGGACTATTTAGATAATGTTGTCTGGATGTATCATGCTATTGTAAGGTATCATATAGACGGCCTGGATAACCTTAAAGATTTTCTGGAAGCGGAATATTATAAATATTTTAATGCAATTTATGAGCGATTTATGGATATGGATTATATCAAGAATATTCAGAAAACCAGAGGGAAAAACGGGCACAAGGGAAATATGCTGTTTGATATACATGCATATTATGATTCGTGGAAACTTAGAGGAGATATTCCTCAATTATACAGAAATGGATACTATTTATTCGATAAAACAGATATTTCGCCACTTGCTTCATATAGTGTAAATTGGAATTTCCCAAGGGATATTGAAGTAAGAGAGAAAAGTGAAGCAGCTGTTTTGTATTACTATTATCATTATAATGGTTTGGTACGAATAGAAGGAAAAAAAATCATAGAAAAAAAAGTGAGCGCCGATTACATAAGAGGAGTTAAATTAATACAGAAAGCAATGCAATGGGAAATATCTGAGAAAGGTATTGCAATTGAAACGAACCCGTCTTCAAATTATATGATCGGAACATTTTCAAAGTATGATCAACATCCGATTACGACATTTTATAATAATGGACTTACATCAGAACGGGAACTGTTAAAATCTTCTTCACAAATCTGGGTATCTATTAATACGGATGATCAGGGAATCTTTAATATCAAATTGGAAAATGAATATGCATTTATTGCAAGAGCTCTGGAAAAAAAAGTAGACGAAAATGGAGAAAAAATGTATTCAAAATCAATGATTTATGATTGGTTGGATAAGATACGAAAGATGGGATTGAATCAATCATTTCTTACAGTAAATGATGACGCAAACGATAAGCTTCCAGAAAATGCCCGAACGGAACAATATACTGTTTAAAAATCTAGATATGTGTGTGGAGGTTCTGCAGAAAGCAGGAACAGTCAATGAATCCGGCTGTGTGGATATTGATACCGGGGCGCTGATGAACGGAGGTGTGGATGAGTACCATTATCTGGGATGAAGCCGGAAAGTGGGAAGCAGTATTCGCAGTGATGTGTCTGGCTATAACAGTGTACTGAGCGGCAGGGCATCTGTTGGGAAGGACTGTTATCTGGAATAAAGTAAGCGATGAATGATCATCCAGTCACGACTCCCAGGGAACCTTAAATATTTAGGTTCCCATGGTCCCATGGATCTCGACCTTGTGCAATAATGACAAAATTGCGGTCAGTAGAAATAGAAAGAAAAGCGCAGAAGAGAAATTTCTTAAAAAAATATATAAAATAAGGAGAACACATCCATGTACACCCCCGACAAAGATTATCAGCATATGCTTGATAAATTGAATATACTCCGAAAACAAAAAAATATATCAAAGTATGCCCTGGCAAAAGCAACAGGAATGTCCACATCCAGTATGAGCAATCTGTTAAACGGGAAAACAAAGCCGTATTTATATAACATGCTTCTGATCTGCAATGTGTTGCAGGTCCCTCTGGGAGAATTACTTGAGAAAGACAATTATGAGAATGAGGAATGGCTCATAAGTGCATATCGCACCATGTCCCCGGAGAAACAAAGAATGCTGCAGGTATATGCAGATATGTTATTACATTACGATAGAGAAATGTAAAGAACTCTTGCTTCTGAAACACTATATCATTACTATCCACTTTAAAAAGTAAAATATTATGATTGTATTAACCCTGCCGGTTCAAAAACAGGCAGGGTATTTTTTTGCCCGTTTTCAGAACAAAAGGTCTTGCTGAATGAATAAAAGTCTGATATAATAAGAACAATTAGTTCTTTGAGTAAAAAAAGAATAAACCGTCGTAAACAGGGAATAGTAATCATGTATTTATTCCTTTGCTTTTTATATTAAGTGAGTCCAAAATGGTCTTACTGGCTTCGTAGAGTATTTCACTCTGTGAGACATTTTCTCTTGGATACAATATTTTTTAACTACGGACAATTTTACATAATGTGACACATTTTGTCAATATTTATAAAGCAATCTGCTGAATTCTATGCTTTTTTGCCAAAGCATATTTGTATTATCATTCGTTTTTATGAAATTTTTAATGAGGTTCACCTTTTAATTCGCCATATAGAGTTAAATGCTTTAGCTCATTCACCGTAAATAAAACCGTCATGCGGAGGAAATTGAAAGGAGAACCAATAATTATGTCACGAAAAGGTGAAAACATTTATAAGCGAAAAGATGGACGCTGGGAAGGAAGATACATCAAAGCACGTTCACAGAGTGGAAAAGCTGTTTACGGATATGTATATGCTCCCACCTACAAAGAAGCAAAAAGAAAACGCAGTCAGGCTATTATTAATATAGAATCAAATCTGACTGCTTTTCACAAAATTTCCGAAAATACAATACCGCCATGTTTTATCAGAAAACTGGCAAATGACTGGATGAATTCCATACAGTCCCAGATCAAGAAATCTTCTTACGTTAAATATCACAACATACTTCATTCTTATATTCTTCCTGAATTTGATAATGTTCCGTTAAACGAACTCACCTCATCCCGGATACAGAAATTCTGCGATGACCTTCTTATCCATGGTGGCTCATCCGGAGAGGGACTTTCACCAAAGACAGTTCTGGATATTCTGTCTCTGATGAGAAGTCTGCTCAGATATGCCCAGATTCAGGGATATCAGCCGCCAAGCAACGGAAAAGATATCCTCATCCGCCAGACTGCACCGGATACAGTCGTAATTCCACGTTCCTCTCAGGAAATTCTTTGCCGATATCTTTATGCCAATATGTCAGAACGTAATCTTGGAATTCTGCTGTGTCTTTTTACAGGAATGAGGGTGGGCGAAATCTGTGCACTGAAATGGGAAGATTTTTCATTTCAGGAAAAATCCATTCATGTCCATAATACAATGCAGCGACTGCAGATTCCGGATTCTACCACACAGAAAACCTGTGTTGTGATTACATCACCCAAGAGTAAATGTTCTATCCGTACAATTCCAATCCCCGATAGACTGATCCAACTCATTCAGAAGGAATTTCCCAATCGTCAGGGATATGTTCTTGCCACTGTCAATGAAAAATATATTGAACCCCGTACTATGCAAAATTATTTTCGCTATGTACAGAAACAGTGTGGTCTGGTTCCTGTAAATTTTCATGCACTGAGGCACACATTTGCCACACGCTGTATTGAATTTGGCTTTGATATCAAAAGCCTGAGCGAAATTCTTGGACATGCCACTGTAAACATTACCCTGAACCGATATGTACATCCGTCTATGGAACTCAAACAGCAAAACATGCAAAAACTTTCCAGTTTATTAACCGTCATATAACTGCCGTCAAATCCCCCGAAAGTCCCGTAAACAGGGAATGTCGGGGGATTTTTACGTAGAGTGAAATACTCTGCGAAGCCAGTTGGAAAATGAGGTGACCTTCGCCATGTTGTTCGTGTACGAATGTACGGAAAACATTATTACAGACTTTAAAAAATTTTACGATACCCAATTGTCTGCAGAAGATAAAAGGAAAATTTTTATTCCTACATATGACTACATGAAGAAATATCAGGGTTCCTGGCATATAGAGAAGAAACCGCTGTTTAGGAATTGTTTCTTCATAGAATGCAGAGACAAAAAGGAAGTGAAAAGCACACTGAGCAGACAGCATTGCTCAGATTTCCTGGCAGAAGATGTCATGTCCGGCATAACATCTTTACGTTTGGAACAGGAAGAGTTCCTGAAAGAACTGATGCAGCCGGAGACGAAAACTATCTCCATGTCAACAGGCTATATCAAAGACGGCACAACATATGTGACACAGGGACCTCTGCAGGGAAGAGAGAAATTTATCCGAAGAATAGACAGACATAAACGTCTGGCATGGCTGATGCTCCCGGAAGGGGAAGGTCAGTGGGAGTTGCGTACAGGTCTGGAAATTATTTCAAAAGGATGATGTGAAAGATGAAAAAGAAAAATGCAGTAAATATAAATAAAAATTTCGTAAGCTGGGGAAAAACGCAGCTTATTTGGCTTGTTTGAATATATCAGACAGATAAACAGCAAACAGACTGAAGATGTATTCAAAAATAAATAAGAAACAGAAGGAGAGAATAAGGAAGACTGTATGTATAGGAAAAAGTCAAGAGGATGGTATAAGCACAAAGACTTCATATTGATAGATCTTATATGTTTATTTCTATCTTTAATATTTGCATGTCTGATTCGAAACGGTTCTGTTCAGAACCTGTTCAGATTAGAAATTTATCATAATATGATGATCTTTGTAATAGTGGGGGATTTATTCCTGATCATTATGTTTGAATCTTACAAAGGAGTTTTGAGAAGAGACCGCTATCAGGAATTACGTTCTGTTATCCGGCAGATGATCCTGTTGGAACTGACAAGTGGTCTGTATCTGTTCACTGTCAGTGATGGACACAGCTTCTCAAGAACTGTTCTATATCTAATGGGAGTACTTTACGTATTTCTGTCCTATGGTACAAGAATAGCATGGAAAAAACATCTGATTCATAAAATGGCAGAAGGTGGGGAGCATTCGTTATATATCGTAACGAACTATGACTATGCGTCAAAAATAATCCAGAATGTAAAAGAATACAATTACAATCGATACAACATCAATGGTCTGATAATCGTTGATAAAGATGCAGTCGGCAGGGAGATTTCAGGAATTCCCGTAGTAGCAGATCTGAAGAATGCAGCATCCTACATCTGCCAGCAATGGGTAGACGAAGTTTTTGTAAATGTAGATGAGCCTTACTCATACCCGGATGAATTAATTCAGGAACTTCTGGAGATGGGAATGGTGGTTCATGTAAATCTGGCAAAAGTAAAAAGTGCTCCGGGACAGAAACAGTTTGTAGAAACTGTAGGCGGATATACAGTTCTGACAACTACTATGAACTATGCTACAGACAGGCAGGCATTTGCCAAAAGAGCGCTGGATATCCTGGGAGGACTTGTAGGATGTTTCCTGACAGGCATTATCTTTATTTTTGTGGCACCGGCTATTTACATCAGTTCGCCAGGCCCGGTTTTCTTTTCACAGACACGAATCGGTCAGAATGGAAAGCCATTCAAGATGTATAAATTTCGAAGTATGTACATGGATGCAGAAGAACGCAAAGCAGAACTTATGGCACAGAATAAAATGAGTGATGGGCGTATGTTCAAGCTTGACTTCGATCCACGCGTGATCGGAAATAAAATTCTTCCAGACGGGACAAGAAAAACCGGAATCGGAGAATTTATCAGGAAAACATCCCTTGATGAATTCCCACAGTTTTGGAATGTACTAAATGGAAGCATGAGTTTGGTAGGTACCAGGCCTATATTACAGGATGAATTACTTAAATATGAATTACATCACAGAGCCAGAATTGCCATCAAACCAGGAATTACCGGTATGTGGCAGGTGAGCGGTCGAAGTGATATTACAGATTTTGAAGAAGTCGTGCGCCTGGATACAGAATATATCAGTAACTGGAACTTTGGATTGGATATTAAGATACTGTTTAAGACGGTGATGACGGTCTTGAAGAGAGAAGGGTCAGTATGAAGAAAATCTGATAAAGTCCGTACATGAAATGTAAGGGAGCATAAAGTGGAGCGGATTTTAGTGTTATTGGTGATGTGTTTGCTTGTAGAAGATGGATTGAATGATGTGTGCAGTTTTAACGAAGTTCATACACCAACAAATGTCTACTCAACAAACCATATTGACGTAGCAACGTCGAAAAGAACCTGTTTTGCACACTATATAGGGTGCTGAAATTGGTTGTATTTCGCAGCTATATAAACTGTAAATGCAAGATATTTATACAAAACGCTGAACTTTTGACCCCTGTGGCACAAAATCGGCACAACTTTTTCAGAAGAATCATAGAAATGGCGGAAAACAGGAGAAAACAACGAAAATCCATGAGTTTATCATTAACGTCTGAAAATGCTGTTGAGTACACTATCTGGCCCGCTAATGACACCTACATCATAACGGTTTGTTGAGTCATGAAAATTACGGAAAAACAGATGATTTCTACTTCATAAAACAGCTGTTGAGTAGAGCATGTATGGTGATGATAAATACATGTTTTGTGCAGTGAGAGTGAATGGTTTGTTCATTGTAAACAATGCATTGCGAGGATTTGGCTAGATGATATATACAGTTTTAACAAAACTCATGCACCGACAAGGTTCGATTCAACAA
>ERZ838516.1658-NODE-1658-length-27653-cov-3.641097_pt1 | contig 27653 bp, 17 predicted proteins | sample MGYA00519910_ERZ838516 | MGnify/ENA primary metagenome ERZ838516 (study PRJEB31850, sample SAMEA3708837) | human gut metagenome | biome: human gut; feature: human-associated habitat; material: faeces | place: China | collected 2014 ... | reverse complement strand
TCTATCATAGAAGGCCTTGTTATTTATGTTTTTACAGAGTTTTTTTCACAGGCTCTGTTTTTTGGGGAAGCGGTTCTTTACAGGGCTTATCCTCTGCTTATTCATATACCTCTTATAATAATTTTGTATTTTATTTTTAAACAAAACATATATGTTTCGGTTATATCTGTAATTTCGGCATACTTATTGTGTACGCCGAGAAAATGCTTTGGAACGGCGGCATCATATTTTTTTAATTGCAGCCCTGTGGCTGCATATGTTGCTGCCATAGCCGTTACAATTCCTTTTCTTATTATTGTTGTAAAATACACTTCGCCTTATATGGTAAGGCTTAAATATGAGAGCAGGGCTGTGCTTGCCGTATTTTTAATTCTGCCTTTGGCATATTATGTTTTGGAATACGCTTTTACGGTATATACCGATTTGCTGTATACGGGCGGCGCTGTTATATTGGAATTTGTGGACAGCTTTATTGTGCTTTTATATGTTGTGTTTTCGCTGCTTACGGTGGAAATTTTGCGGCAGAAGGGTAAAGCCGAAAGGGAAAACCTTATGCTTTCCGTTGCGGCATCTCATGCACAAAAAGAGCTGACAAGAATTTATAATGCCGAAAAGCAGACAGCCATATATCGCCATGATTTAAGGCATCATATGAATTTTATACGCAGCTGTATAGAGGAAAACAGAAATGAAGAGGCAAAGTCTTATATAAATGAAATTTGCAGCCGTATAGAAAGCTGTTCCGTTTTAAGATACTGTAAAAACGAAGCCGTTAATATTATATTGTCTTACTATGCGGAAAAAGCAAGGGAAAAAAGCATAAATATTTCCGTAAACGTAACGGCAGAGGATTTTTCAAGGTTTCAGCCAACAGACCTATGCAGCCTTATTTCAAACGCTTTGGAAAATGCCGTTCATGGCTGTGAAAAAATGGAAAACGGATATATTAAGGTTAAAATATACGAAAAAAATAAAAAGCTGTGCATAAATATTGCAAACAGCCTTTGCGAAAACATTGTTTTTGAAAACCATATGCCCGTTGCGAAAAATGCGGGTCACGGAATAGGAGTAAAAAGCATGGCTTCCGTTGTGGAAAAGTACGGCGGAGTGTATGGTTTTTTTGCCGACGGAAACGAGTTTCGTTTTCAGGCGTCTATGTAATAAAAATAAAAAGAAATGTGTTGATTTTTTGAAAAAACACATTTCTTTTTTTGTTTTATATAATATTTGTTTTTTTAAGCACAGATGAAACGTATTTGCATACCGTTCCTGTAAAAAAACCTGTTATCATGCCCGAAACTATAAGCACAGGCACATAAAATATTATTCCTGTCATTTTGGTTACAAAAACGGCTGCACATATCTGCCCTATGTTATGGGCAACGGCACCTATTATTCCGGTGTAGTGCATATGGGTAGAGTCTATAAATTTTTTGGCGAAATATATGCATAAAAAGCAGAATATTCCTCCGCTGAAACTGTATATAAATGCGCTTAATCCTCCGCCAAACATACAGGAAATTATTATTCTTAAAAGCAATATTAAAAATGTGTCTTTTGCCGAAAGAGTGTATATGGCAAAAAGCGTTACCGTGTTTGCAAGACCAAGTTTTATTCCGGGTATTGGGGCAAGAGACGGTATATAGCTTTCTATAATAAAAACTATAAGAGAAACTGCCAAAAGAAGGGCATCAAAAGATAACTGCTTTGTTTTCATGTTTTACCTCGTTTATTGTGACAATATGTCTATATCGTTTTCATCGGCTTCTATTTTTATCGTTATTTTGTTTGGAAGGCAGACTATAGGCGAAACTCCGTCTGAAATATACCCCTGATGTACACAGGTGTTGTCCGGGCAGTCGGCTTTTATTATACATATCCTGCCTTTTTCAACATGAACCGTATTGGTATATTTTTCGCCGTTTATGTCAAATTCGTATGGCGATGAAACCGTGTTTAAATTTATTTTTTTTATTATTTTTCCGTTTTGGTATATAACTGCCGTTGTGCCTTCGGCTTTTTTGTTAAGCAGATAAAAGGAAAGCATTGCGGAAATTATAAATATTGCAATAAATATATATTTTATTTTTTTATTCATTTTTAAAACCGCCGTTATTTTTATTTTGCAATTTCAACATTGTCGAAGTTTTCGTTTAAAACAGTGAAGCTGTCGGCTATGTTTTGGGAAACGACAACGGAATTGTCTTTGCCTATAAGTATTATGTCAAAATCATTTTTGTTTTTACACCAGAAATCAACGGCTTTTTCTTTGCCTAGAATAAAAAGTGTTGTGGAATATGCGTCGGCAAGTGTTGCATCTTTGCTTACTATTGTTACGGAAGCAAGGTCTGTGTCGGCAGGGGCACAGGTTGAAGGGTCCATAATATGATGATAAGTTTTGCCGTCCTGTTCAAAATATCTTTGATATGCTCCCGATGTTATTACGGCACAGTCGTCTACGGTTACAACTGCCGCATAATCGTTTTCGTCAAATGGATTTTGTATTGCTACTTTCCATTGTGAGCCGTCAGGCTTTTTGCCTACTGCCTGCACATTTCCCCCCAATGAAACAACAGCACTTTCTATGCCGTCATTTTTCATTATTTTTGATATTTTATCCGATGTATAGCCTTTGGCTATTGAGCCTAAATCTATAAGCATTTGGTCATCTTCAAGAGATATTGTTTTTGTGGAATCATCGGTTTTAACCTTGTTTGAGTCTATGTGTTCTTTTAACCTGGAAAGTGTCTGCTCGTCGGGAATTTTGTATTCGCCTGTTGTAAAGCCCCATTCACGAACAACGGGATATATTGAAATATCTAAAACACCGTTTGTTTTTTGGAAAAACTCCAATCCTCTTTTAACGAGAGTATATGTATCATCTGAAACAGAAGATTTTTTTTCGGAATTTATTTTTGATATGTCACTGTTTTCGTTTGTTGTGGCAAATGTGTTGTCAAGTTTTTCTATTTCGTTTATAACGTCTTTCATAGCTTTTTCGCCGTTTTCGCCGTAAATTGTTATGTTCATAACCGTATCCATGGCAAAAAGCTGTGATGTTGTTTTGTCGCCGTCTTTTGTTATTTCAACGGAAGAAGAACTTTCTGCCTGAGAAGAAACAGAAGAAGATGCGTTTGAGGAGGGGGCAGAACAGCCCAAAAGAGAAACAGCACTGAAAAGAACGGCTGTTTTAAAAAATTTTTTTTTAATTTTTTTGTTCATATTTTTGTTAGCCTTTCTAAAAAATGTAAATGTTAGTTTTACTTGAAAAATGTTAGTTTTTACTAACTTTATATTTAATATAGATAATTAAAAGCTGTTTGTCAAGAGCTGTTGTAACGCAAAAGTTACACTTGACATGAAAAAAATCTAATGTTATATTGTTAATAAATTGAGTTAGTGACAGCTAACTAAATTTAGTTAGTGACAGCTAACGATAAATTAACAATACTAGTTATCATCAACTTAAACAAACACAAATTACATTTTATATTTAAGGGGTGGTTATGAAATGAAGTACAATTTGTACAAAGGTGCAGGTGCTAAAAAAGCTGTGGCTATGGCTCTTGCAGCGGCTATGACAGTAGGGGGGCCCCTGCGGCGTATGCGGCGGATAAATCTCAGATTAAAGATATTCCGAACAACTGGGCAAAGCAGGCAGTTGAAAGTGCAGTTGAAAACGACCTTATGACAGGTTATGAAGGTTATGTAAGACCTGCTGATGACATCACAAGAGCTGAAGTTTCTGTTATTATCAACAAAATTCTTGCCTCAAGCAACAAAGCTGATATTTCATCTTTTTCCGATGTAAATTCATCAGATTGGTTTTATGACGCAATGGCAAAAATCGTTAAAACGGGAATTTTAAGCGGCAGCGGAAATCAGCTTATGCCTAATAAGGAAATTACAAGACAGGAGGCATTCAGCCTTTTGGCAAGAATTTTTGGCATTACAAACGGCGGTGAAAGTGCTCTTGAAGGCTTTGCAGATAAAGACGAGGTTGCTTCATGGGCGAAGGGTGCTCTTGCGGCAATGGTTGAAGCCGGATATGTAAGCGGCAATGACGGAAAGCTTAACCCAAACGATAACATTACTCGTGCGGAATTTGCACAGGTTTTAAGCAATATCGGCTGCAAATATGTTTTTGAAAGCGGCGAGGTAAGCGGAGATTTTGACGGCAACGTATTTATCGGTTCAAATAACGTTACATTAAGCGGAACTGTAAAGGGCAACGTAATTTTAGGCGACGGTGTAGACAAAACCGTTCTTAAAGATGTTAAAGTAACAGGTGATGTAATTTCAAGAGGAAAAGACGTTGAATTTAACAACGCACAGGTAGACGGAAACCTTGTTATAACAGGCTCGGGCAAAACACCCGAAATCAAAACGGACGATAATACGAAGCTTGGCGGCGTTAAGGCTGACAAAAACTATTCATCGGAAAAAGAACTTGAAAACGTAAGCGGAAATGGCGAAAATGTTCACGGAAAAACAGAAACACCTGCCGATACAAAGAAAAATACACATGGAAGTCATCATGGCGGCGGGAGCTCATCTTCTACAACAGCCAAAGGAACAGAAATTGATGTTGCCGGTGCAAAATACTATTATTCGACAAAAGCGGCAATGACAGTAGGCGGAAAAACGGTTACGGGCGAGCAGATTGGCGACACAGGCGTATATCTTTATACAACAGCAGAAGATAAAGACGTATACGGCGTTGCAAATGTTCCTTATGCAGACTTCTATTATGCAGAGCTTGGCAATGAAGTTACAGAATCAAGCGATATTGCAAAAGTAAGCAAGTCAAAAGATGAGGCTTCTTCTCTCAGAGAAGAACACGTATATGATGCCGTTACATCTGCTACAAATAAAAAATCAAAGAAATATGCTGCAACATATATAACGGAAGGCAGCGGAACAACAGTATATATTAACGGTGTTAAAACAGCCGTAAAGATTAACGCAAAGCTTTATGCCGCAGCTAAAGCAGTTGCCGCTTCAAAGGTGACAACAGCAAATAAGCTTGCCGAAATCGCAGACAGCATTGAAACTGTATCTTCAACCCTTCCTTCAGGGTATGAAACATATAAGACGGTAAACGCGGACGGTACACTTTCGGCTCTTACAGCAGCAGAAGGAGCAGGAGCAGTTGATAGTGCAAGCACAAAAGCAACAATAACAAGTACATCACCTTGGGGCAACTATCAGATTGACTTTACAGATATGCCTTCCGATATTGATACAAAAACAAATGTTCTCGGTGTTGTTCTCGAAACAGAAGACGGACAGAAGGTTGCCCTCAGACACAACGAAAATATATATAGTAAGAAGGAGGATATAGCTTTTGTTGTTGATGACAGCTTTACAGAGCCTCATGGAAATGTGCTTTACGGAAAGAGATTTAAGAGCCTTTCCGGAAAAACAATAACAAAGATTACATACCTTCTTTCAAACAAGCAGAGCATGACACTTAATGTAAACCTTCGTTGTGCGGCGCAGGTTCCGGCAGAAAACAAGGTAACAGTTAAGAGCCAGACAAAGTATGTGCTTGGACAGGGTGCAACAGTAACTCTTGATACAAGCAAACTTCTGTTTAAGGATACTGCCGAAGTATCGGTTAAAATGGGAAGAAAAAAAGTTCTTTCATCTGACAAATATTTATATGACGCTTCAACAGGTGAGCTTAAAATAAACGGAAACGGCGGAACAGGCGCAGGAGAATATACAGTTGTATTCCATGACACTAAAGAAGCAACAACAGGTTATGCCGATACAAAGGTAAGCTTTACTCTTGAAAGTGATGTTGCTTATGACGATACAACAAAATCCGTATCAAACTACAGCAGTATAAATGTAGCTTCAATTTCTGCACAGAAAAATGTAGACAAAGAAAAACAGGCACCTGCCGCTGTTACAGATAACGGAATAATCAATGACAACGGCTTTGTTGATTTTTCAAATAAAGCTTTTGAAGGTATGAAAGCAAAGGATTCCTATAAAGTTACTGTTACAACAACAGAAGGCGACAGCTTTAGTTTTAATGTAACAATACCTGAAAAGATTTATGCTTATGCAACGCTTTCTTATGCAGAGTATTGGGCAGGCGAAGATGTTTATAAGCCAAGCAACATGGAAGAAGCATCTACAGAAGCAGATTCAAGAGGAGAATATGATAAGGGTGCTTTTGACGCAGTTACAAGAGCAACAGCAAACCACGGTATGCACAGAGGCAGCTTTGTTCAGGACGCTTATATACTTGGTGAAAACGGAAAAGAATATAAGGTTGCAAAATGGACAGACGCAAACAACGCTGTTCTTGCTGATGGAAGAACATTAACAAAAAATACTAACAGAGACACTAAAGAAACAACACTTAGTATAGGTGATGAAACAACAAAATATGTAAAAACAGAATTAAAGGGTATTAAGTATGTTCCCGTTGCAGTAGATGCGGCTGATTTCCACAGCCTTTGCGAAAACAGAAGTGTATATGGAAACGGAAGTACACTTGCGGGAGGATTTTCAGAAAATAATCTTAAAGCGTATAGTGAAACAGCATACGTTGACAGCACAACAAATGGTCTTAAAGAAGCAACATTAAACGGTACAACATGGTCATTTGGTGCAAGACAGACAGGTTCAGGTTCAGGTATACTTGACGAAGAACTTCACACAGCAAGCACCATAACAACAACACCAAAGGAAAATGTAGGCTCTTATGGTGAAAAAATAAGAGTTGACCTTACAGGTGACGATTACGGTGCACTTGGCAGCCAGATGCAGACTGTTAAATGGACATATTACGGAAATGACAGCACATATTCAGATCCTGTTATAAGCTATGGTACAAAATTTGCCGCTGATAACTGGATGCACAAAATGATGGGTATTCAGCTTGGCTTAACGGATTCGGCTCGTTTCCAGCTTCCAAGTGGATATAACGGAATAGGCTATTGGAAGATAACTGTTTATGCACTTGGCTATGAAGATTATTCAACAACATTTGAACTTACAGCTGCAAATATTGCAGGTGTTTCAGAGCCAATGAGCGAAGAACAGAAAACACAGCTTACAGCACTTAAAGATGAAGCAAAAGCACTTCTTGATAAACACGGAGAAGTGTTAGACGGTGAAAGTGACTGGAAAGCATTGAAAGACCACTATGAAGAGGCAGTTGCTTTATTGAAAAAATCCGATGCAACAAGCGCCGAGGCGGAAGAACTTTTGGAAGAACTTCCTGCTCTTATAGCTGCCGTTAAACCGCAAACAATGGAAAAAACAGGCGAGGCTGTAGTTAAAGAAACGAACGATCATACTGTTATCGGTGAATATACGGCAAAAGTAAAGGTAACTGTTGACAGCGAAGGAAAAATTGTTTCCGTAACAGATAACGGAACAGAACCGGGAACATACAATGCAAGTTACTGGAATAAAGCTAAAAATTATTTCAGCAGATTTAAAGGAAAAACAGCAAGCGAAATTGATGGTATAGACGCAACATCAGGTGCAACCGTTTCGTTAAATGCCGTTAAATCAGCCGTTAAATCAGCTCTCGGCACAACGGCAACAACTCTTGAAGCCCCTACAATATCAGCGGCAGACCTTCGTACAGAACCTGTATTTGCGGCAGATGAAGATGCAGCATTTACAGTTACAGGCGAAGAAGGCTCAACAACATATACAAAGGAAGGCGAAAATGCAGACGCTTCCGACATTACCAATTGGGTAAAAGTTGATGAGAGCAAGCCTGTAGTTGTTGCAGGCCCTTCAAAAGACGCACATAATATCAATATTAAAGATATAACAAATGAAAATAAAACACCAAGCATTACAGAAGTAATTCTCAACGCAGTATCCGTTGAGGGCGAAAAAAAATCAACGATAACATCAAAGAAAATTAAGTTTATTGAAATTCCCTCTGACGCAGATTTAAGCGGCACTAAGGTTTATGAAGGCAGTGCCGCCTGCGATGGGGCGGCAGGTTCGCCATATACCGTAAAGGTTAAGGTAACGACAATAAACGGAAAAATAAGCAAAATAGAGGATAACGGAACAAGCCCCGCAGATTATACAGACGAAATTTTTTATGGCAACGCAATGGGTTTGGGCTACAGTGACGAGAGCATGTCTTTAAAGCTTAAAGGCAAAAATCTTCGTCAGATTATAAATGCCAAAACAACACCTTATGCAGAGGATGAAAGCTATGCCGCCGACGCTGTTTCCGGTGCAACTGTTTCAAGCAACTCCGTAAAATATGCGGTTATAAACGCTCTTATTTCTTCGCCTGTAAGCGAAAGCGAAAATACTGTTTCGGCTCCGACAGTTTCGGCGTATGAAAGTGGTTTTGTTGTTTTAAATGCTTTAAACAAGAAAATGAATGCTGTTATAACAGGCAATGAAGATACAACAATTCGTTATACTCTTGACGGAACAGAACCTACAGCAGAAAGTGCGGAAATAGGCAAAATAGGATATTTTGGAGATAAGGATGGTGTTGCGTTTGAAGCGGAGCCTGAAAAATATCCTGACGGAAGAATAATATGCCTTAAAGTTGCGGCGTTTAATTCCGAAGGACAAAAGAGCGACACTGTAACAAAATATTTTGTTTTTGCAAACACTAATTCAACACATTCCTATGAAGTTGGCAGTTATACAGGAAAAAGCGGCAGTACAAGCGTTAATGTTACTGTAGAAGACCCTTCTTATTCAGGTAAATGCCTTATAACAAATATCCAGCTTGATGATGAAAGCAAAAAGAAATATTCAGCTTTTGCAGATGAATTTTTAAGCAGAATATATCTCAAACAGAATACAGCAGGCGTTGATTCGGTTAAAGGACACGAAACTGAGTGTGCCGAAATACTTGCAGCTGTAAAAAATGCTCTCGACAATGCTTATCTGCCTTCCAAACCGACTATAACTCTCAGCGAAGAAAAAAATTCCTATGAAAACAGCGATTTGGTAGGAATTACATTTGCAACACCTACAGAAGGAGCGGAAATTTACTATACCGTTGACAACAGCAACACAATGTCAGGAAGCACACTTTCCGACCCGACAAAAACAGGCACAAAATATGAAGGTACATTTAACGTAAATATAGAAAATAAATCCGGCGGAAAACTTTATATACGTGCCGCCGCAAAAAAAGACGGAAAATGGTCTTCAACATCAAGAAAGGATTTAACTTTCTTAAAGGGCGTTAAAGAAAATGCCTTTGTTGTAAACGGAACTGGCTACAGCAGTTGGAACGATGCCGTTTCAGCCATAAACAGCCTTGAAAACGGTGGAACAATAGTGCTTAATGACGATGTTGAACTTAGCAATGAGTCGGTAATGCCGACAAAACCATGCACAATTAAATCGGCAGACGGTAACGCTTATAAAGTTAAGGCTAATATTTTAAACGCACAGGCTGATGTTGTGTTTGATGGAATTACATACGATATTTCCCGTGTATATGCAAACGGCCACAGTGTTACTGTAAAAGATACAATTACCTATAAGAAAAGCTGGCTCGGAAGAAAAATATATGCGGGCAGAACAGAAGACTGCACAGCCGATAACTGCGTTATAACAGTTGAAAAGGGAGATCTTGAAATATATGCAGGAAATTTCTCGGGAACATTTAACGGTGATGTTACAGTTAATGTAAGCGGAACCGATGAGCAGACAAAAGTTAATCTTAACGGAACGGGAGTTTCAACTACTACTGACGGAAATGTTACATTTAACGTTGACGGAGGAAATAAGGCTGTTTATATTGGCGGATTTTTGGGTGAAGTTTCAGGAGGAAACATAACTGGAACACTTACTCTTAATATAACGGGAAATCCGGAACTCTCAAGCTATGGCACATATAAAGCAAGCGTTGACAAAGAAACTTTTGGTGTTCTTGACTTTACAGGTGCCGACAGTGAATTTGTTTCCGCAAACAAAGATAAGTTTACAAAGTTTGCCGAAATAAAGGGTGGCGCGTCAACAGCTGCGGATACGGCGGAGATTTTAAGCCTTGAAGAAGCGGCAGACGAAGAAAAAGAGGTTTACGGACCCGTAGTTCTTCCTATATATAATGAAGAAACACCTGTAGCGGGTATTGAATTTTATTTTGACGAATTAAATTCGGAAGAAACCGACGAGTTTTTTGAGGAAACGGAAGACAAGGCGGAAATAAAAGATAATTTAACAGAAGAATAAATTAACGAGAGCAAGGGGCTGTGAAAAAACATAGCTCTAAAATAAAGAAGGACCTAAGGTTCAAAATGAGCCAAAGGTCCTTCTTTTGTGTTAAAATTAACTTGAAATGAAAATTTTAAACAACATCAATTCTAACCCAAAACAAGGTTTTTTACCAGTATCTATTTCTGATTGTTTAGATTTTCTGGATCCGGTTTTTACATTTGACAGATTTATGGAGGAAATCGATGGACAAAAGTATTTGAAAAACATTCCGGCTTATAAAACTGGAAGGCTCAGATACAATCCCGTTAACATGTTAAAAACCGTACTTTTCAGCTTTATGACATCAGGATATTGTTCACTCAGAGAAATGGAAGATCATTGCAAAGTGAATCTCAGATTTATGTATCTGATGGAACGTCAGACTCCGTCCTATCGTACCTTCGGCTATTTCATCAATGATGTGCTGGCTGATTCTGTTGAGGACATATTCAATGACATCAATAAAGCGATATTCGCCAAGGAACATGTTGATTTACAGCACATTTACATCGATGGCTCCAAGTTTGAGGCAAATGCAAACAAGTATACCTGGGTATGGAAAAAGGCAACGGAGAAGTCCCGTTATCGTTTGTACGATAAAATCACCACACTGATCAATGACATGAATGAAGCATTTATGTGGAGCGGAGTGAAAATCTCAACAAACACCGAGTATGTTCCTGATTATCTGGCAGAGGTGGCTGACAAATATGCAGAACTCTGGCAGCTCGATGAACAGGCCTTTGTTCATGGAAGGGGCAGACACAAAACTGTTCAGCAGAGACAGTACGAACTTCTTCTGAAATATAAGAAAAAACTCGAAGAATACGTTGAGAAAATCACTATCTGCGGGGAGGATAGAAACAGCTATTCAAAGACAGACAAAAGCGCTACTTTTATGCGAATCAAAACCGATTACATGAGGAATGACCAGCTGCTGCCAGCCTACAATGTTCAGGTGGGCGTTGCAGATGAATACATAGCTGTGGTGGATGTGAATCACTACCGCGCTGATACGGACTGCTTTATTCCGTTGATGGAACAATTCCATCGAATTTATGGTTTTTATCCCAAATATCCGGTAGCGGATGCCGGCTATGGTTCCTATAACAATTACATTTACTGTGAGCAGCATGGAATGGAAAAATACATGAAATTTCCGATGTTCAAAAAAGAGACAACTGATCAGGATTATCACAGCAATCCGTTCCGAGCCGTAAATTTCCCTCTTGATGCAGAGGGCGTTATGCGATGCCCCAATGGGAAAGCATTTACATTTCTTTATCGCAAACATATCTATGGTAATCAGTATGGACGTCAGGAAGAAGTATATCAGTGCGAGGACTGCACAGGCTGTCCATACGCTGACAAGTGTAAGAAAACAGATAAAAACAGAACTGTCCGCATAAACGAAGAACTCACCGGAATGCATAAAGAAGTAATAGAAAATCTGGAAAGCATTCATGGAGCACTGCTCAGAATGAACCGATCCATTCAGGCAGAGGGTACCTTTGGAATAATGAAAAACGATCGCTGGTACAAAAGAATCGTACGAAGAGGAATAAAATCAGTACGCCTTGAGGTTTTTCTTGTTTCTATAGGTCAGAATCTATATAAATATCACAATAAAAAGAAAAGAAGCAAAGAAGCTGCGTAGGATTCAAATATTGAAGAATATGGGGTAAGGGGAACTATGCCCTTTTTTCCTGTTGCAGTTATATACAAACCAACCAGAGCAAAAAGAAGGGGCGTATGAAAAATGATTTCTCATTTTTTCACACGCCCTTTTTTATATAATTATGTGTTTTGTCCAAATATGAAAAAATTGTCTATAAAGAAAATAAGTAGTTGACAAAATATTACACGATGTAATAGAATGAAATTACAAGACGTAACAGAAGGAGGTGATATGAGATGGATGAAAATATGAGTATTTCTAATGCAGAGATGAAGGTAATGAATCATATCTGGAAAACAGGAGCAATGATTACAGTGCCGGAAATGCTGGCAATTTTAAACGAAGAAGGCGAAGAATGGACATACCCTACCGTAGCAACATTCCTGAGACGTTTGGAAGCGAAGGGTATCTTGGGAGTAACCAAAAAGGGGAACAAGCTTTGTTATTTTCCGCTGGTAAGCAAAGAACAATATGAAACAAAGGAAGCAGAAGGTTTTGTAGAAAGCAAATTCGGCGGCTCCTTAAAAAATTTTCTGGTTGCTTTCCGAGGTAGTGACAAAATCAGTAAGAAGGATATGAATGATTTGAAGGCGTGGTTAGATGAATTTGATAATTGAGCGAGCGTTTATTGTTGCATTATTGTTATCTATCAGCGGATTTGTATTCTGTGCGATTTTTTTACCATTTGAAAAGATTGCATATAAGTGGACTTCGGCAAGGACAATGGTCTATGTAAATACAGTAGCCCTATTCTCATTTGTAACACCGCTGTATTTTATCATATCGCTAAGGGACGGCAGTGAAAAGGTTTTTATTCAGTCAGATTTATTGATACATCAAGATATAAGCGGATATGATGGCTTTATATATAATGTGAGAGGTCAAATACACATGGAATATCTCGGAACCATTTGGTTGATCGGGGTTATTGGTTTTTTCGTTTATTATGTATGGAAATATGCCAGCCTGTTGTATGCCGTTAAAAAGTCTATGTTCTATGTGCAGGATGATTTATGGCATGAAACATTCTGTAAGATTAAAGACAGTAATCAGGTATCAAACGTAAGCCTGATTGGGTGCTGCAATATATCTACACCATGTACAATCGGTATAAGGAAAAGATACATTGTGATTCCTGCTTATATGATAGCTTTCTTTGATGAAGAAGAAATTGGTTTTATCTTAGAGCATGAGTTTTATCATGTGAAGCATCGGGATTTATTGCGGAAGTTATTGGTGTTGTTCTTAAATTGCCTGAATTGGTTCAATCCGTTGTATTACCTTTTAATGAAAAATCTTTCAGAATGGACAGAAGCTGCTTGCGATGAAGATGTAACAAAAAAATATACGAAGGGGCAAAAACGAAAATATTGCGAGCTGATTATAAAGGTGCTGGAGCTGGAACAGGCCAGAAGCAAAGGAACATTTTTCAGCATTGGCTTTGTAGGATTGGAGATAAAGAATTATAAGTGGAGGATGATAAAGATTATGAAAAAGTGCAGTATGAACAGCAGATTGGGAAAGGTGACAGTCGCAACGATTGCGATGGTGGCAATGTTTTGTGGCAATGCATCGGCAAAGGAATTGGATGTTCCTGTAAATATGCTGTTTTCTAAGAATGTTGAATTTGTAAAAGCGGGCGAATTGGAAGAAGTAGCTGCTGATGATATTCAGATGGAAGGAGAATTTGAAAGTCACACACATATAAATAAAGACGGTCTGGTGGAATTTGAACTGTGCAATACAGATGATATTACATACGAAATTATTTATCAGGGGGAAGTGGCTGATGTGCCGGAACAGGTGCAGGCGCAGGTTGAACCCAGACATGCCCATAAACTTGTGGACATTACTTTAAAGGAACATAAGAAAAAAAGTAATGGTTCTTGTGTTACAACATACTATGAAGGGCAGAAATGCAGTACTTGTGGAACTATTTGGAAAGGTGATGTAATCAGAACTGTTACAGATGCGAAATGCACACATTAAGTTAAGTAGCACTTATTCAATATGAGTGCTGTTTATAAATTACATAAATGAGAGGAGGCGGTGCTATGAATGGTAAGAAAAAATCGGTAATGGAGGTGATAAAAAAATCCTGAATGAAAAGGCAGAATCGTGCGGCTAACACAAAATCTGTTTCAAACAGGACAATTTTTATTATAGTATAAAAATGCTTAATAGTCTATATTTATATAGATTGTACAGCACATTTAGAGAAGTTTATCCTATATAAGTCTTTCAGATGTTGTCCATAAAAGGGAAATAAACAAATTACAAGAAAAATTAAATTTTTCCTTAGCGTTATTTTTACTTTAGTTATAGCATCAAGTTGTTTGATAGCGGAAGCAAAAAAATTTCCAGTAACAATAATCAGGAGAATAATCAAAGATACGTATTTTGATAATTTGGATGAAACTTCAGAAGAATGCAATTCGATTGACGTTACACTTGTTTTAGAGGATGGAAGTATCTATACATTGTCTATTTATAAAAATGGTATGTTGGGATAATTTCTTTATTCTATAAAAGGAAGAAGAAGTTCCTCTGGATAAAACTGCATTTAGGAAAGGAAGGATAGATTATGAAGAAAAAGTTCTTATCAATTTTATGCTGCTTTTCGGTGTTACTGGCTGGTACACAATTACAGGAAGTGTATGCATCTGAGAATCTGAATGCTGAGCAACTTGATTTAGAAATGATAGACGTTATGGATATCGCAGATATAGGGAAAAACGCGATGGATAATGCGTTGATTCAAGCATATACGAATAAAATCCAAAACATGACTGCCTCTGAGTTTGACAAAATGATTGCTGAAATGGTTGAAACTACAGAGAACAAGTCCGAATTAAAAGAAAAACTTGCCTTGTGCGGAGTAGAACTTAGTATTGATAAGAATGTGCCTATATCTCCAATGTCTCTGGATGATAGAGAGGTAAATTTTTCCAATTATACTGCAAAGCGTGGTGGAGAAAATTATTACCGGTTATATACAACAATGACTTTTGATAGTCAAGAGTTGCACCCTGGTAGTTTAGATGCTTTAATTACTTTTTTTGATCCGAATTTGGCAAAGTTTAAAGATTATAATATTGTAACAGAAGATGCATTTACAATCAATTCACATCGTTCTTCTAGTAAGGGATATGTTTCATTTAATTTTCATGATGAATTGATTTGTGGTTTAGGATATAAGGACAGTTACACGGTGGTGCTTTATGTAGTGCCAACTTCTAAAGGAAAAGAAATTTCTTATGGTGCCGAGTTGGGACATTCGTATACAAAAACAAATATTCAAGTTTCGGGCTCTCTTAGCTATATACTACCCAATGTATTTGGCGGACAAATAACATTTACCCCAGTAAAGAGTGAATTATGCTGGAATACTGGAAGTGCTCCGCAAGGATTCGTTCCTAACTGACATATGAAATGAGAGAGAAACATATATGAGCTATAAAATTGGCTTTGGCATATTTTGTTTATGCGTATGTTTTGTATTCGTAGTCTCAAATACTATAAAGGGATATAAAGCGCAACTAGGGGAATTAGAGTATTTTATAAACAATGAAGCATATTCTTTTAAATATGCAGAGCGAGAAGCTGAAGATTGCACATTGCGTTTTGATTTTGACAATCCGGAGTCTGTTTTAGGGCAAACCATTTATGAAAAAGATGGCAACAGGATAGTTGTATCTGAAATTGATGGTGCCGATAAAAGTTATGTCAGAATATCCTTTGAAGCTATAGGAAGTTATGACGATACAAAAAAAGAAGGAAGTTTTATATCACCGGTTATTGCGCTTCCCGATGAGGAGAATATATGGAGGATTATAGATAGCTTGCCTAGGGTTGTGCCTGCGGAAGAATATAGTTGTTCATTTGCATCCAGAACCTGTGAATATGAAAAGCTGACAAACCGATTTTCTATATATGTTAAAAAGGTTTCTCTTCTAGAAAATAAGGAAGAAGTAGGCGATACGGACAGAACCGTAACAATTAGGTTTTCCAATCTATGGGAAATGAAGTGGCACAAAAAATAGAGCAGAGTCCTATCGATAATGTATATTTATAGAATGACTTGCAGGTAGTAACAATGCGGGAACTGTATCGAGTGCAGGTTTTTTGCCAAAGGTGCGGAGATACATACCACCAAGATAGTTATGACACATGAGAGGCACTCCTCGTAGCAGCTTTTAAGGAGAAATAGCTTATGGGCTGCTAAGTACAATTTTTTGTGGCAGTTTCCTTTAGACTTTGAAAATAATATTTTCAATGTTGCTTTTCATAAAATTTTTCATCCAGCAGCTCCGGGGCAAATTGCCTTGGGGCTGTATTCCTTTGTATAAAAAAATGGGATGGCCTATGCTCACCCATTCGATTTTTAGAATTTTTTGCTATACAGGTGTTACATTAATACGGGAACGAAGATGGAAGGAAGGAAAAAGTGGCTGAAGCTGATTAAGAACGTCCGACAAGGGGACAGAATTGTTTTTGATTCTGTCAGCCGTATGTCGAGGGATGCGGAAGAAGGATTCACAGCCTATGAAGAATTATATCATAGGGGGATTGATTTGGTGTTTCTCAAAGAGCCGCATATCAATACCAGTGTCTACAAGAAGGCAATGGAGTCCGGCATTGAAATGACAGGGACTACTGTCGATTATATTCTGGAAGGTGGAAACAAATATATGCTGGCTCTTGCAAAGGAGCAGATTAAAATATGCTTTGAGCAGGCAGAGAAGGAAGTTAAGGATTTGCGGAGAAGAACCATCGAAGGAATTGAAACAGCACGTTTGAATGGTAAGCAGATAGGACGAGCTGCCGGCACAAAAATAGAATACGAAAGCACAAAGCAGAAAAAACGGGAAATATATAAGTATTCCTCGTCCTTTAACGGTATGCTGAAGGATAAGGAGGTTATAAAACTGTTTGGAATTAGTAGAAATTCCTATTACAAATATAAGAGAGAGATAAAAGAAGAAATAGGGTGGAGAAAGTGTGTGTGGGAATAACCAATAAAACTATCATAATTCTTATGGTTTTTAATGTATAAACAGAAAAAATATTTTAAATTATATAGTTTTTTGTTATAATAAATAAGAAAGGTGATGATAACATGATTTTTAGACCGGATTATATCGAAGCAATAAAACCATTTATAAATCAACCTCTGGTAAAAATTCTTGCAGGTATCCGACGCTGTGGTAAATCTACTATTTTTGAAATGCTAAAAGAAGAATTACTTAGCCGGAATGTACCGGAATCATGTATTATAATGAAGAGATATACAGAAATGGATATTCCTGAGAATATTACAGCGAAGCAGATGTATGATGAACTTATTGCAGAAATTGCAGGAAAAGAGAAATGTTATATACTTCTGGATGAGATTCAAGAGATTAAAGGTTGGGAGAAAGCAGTTAATAGCTTGCTTGAAGGTACAAATGCGGATGTATATGTAACCGGCTCTAATTCTAAACTGATGTCCAGCGAGATTTCTACTTATTTGACAGGGAGATATGTTTTAATCCCAGTTTTTACACTGTCTTTTAAAGAGTATTTGGACTTTAAGGCCAACAGCGCATTATCAAGAAATGAGTTGCTTGAAGAATATATTCGTTTTGGCGGCTTTCCAATTATCGCAATCAGTGATTATGAAACACAGCCGGCATATCAGATTGTAAATGGTATTTATCATACTGTTGTTTCCAGAGATATTGTGAAACGACATCGTATCAATAAACAGGATTTATTTGATCGTGTAGTAAAATATATTATTGAAAATATGGGAAAGACGTTTTCCGCAAACTCCATATCGAACTTTTTAAAGAGTGAACACCGAAAAATATCTGTAGAGAGTATTTATAATTATCTGAGATGGTTGGAGCAGGCATTTATCATCTATCCTTGCGCAAGGTACGACCTGCAAGGGAAGAATATTTTGAAAACACAGGAGAAGTATTATCTTGCAGATATTTCTTTGAAATATGCACTGATGGGGTATAACCGTAAAATGTTGGATGGGGTAATGGAGAATATTGTTTTTCTTGAATTAAAACGGCGAGGATATGATGTTTTTATCGGAAAGAACGATACCAAGGAAATAGATTTTGTGGCAATCCGACGAGATGAGAAGATATATGTGCAGGTGTGTGTGCAGCTTCCGGAAAAGTCTGATCGTGAAGTGGGAAATCTAATGGAAATTAAAGACCACTATCCTAAGTATGTTGTTACTTTAAATGATTTGGATGTGGGAATTGAAAATGGTATTAAAATTGTCCATTTGTCAGATTTTCTTCTTTCATCACAGTGGTAAAACGGTAGGGTATAAGGAGTCAAAAAAGAAGAATACGGATAACGTGATGAGGAAAATATTGAAATAAGTGTAATTGACTTTTATGCTCTGGAACATTGTAATTGAGGGCATGAAAGTCAATTTTAATTTTGAAAGAAGGTAATTGGATGAATGTGTTGTAGACAATCACCCTCAATATGCAGTCAAATTTTCAAAAATAGGATATAGAAAGGACGGTAATATTACCAATATTCCATTATATCTAGTCGGAAAGACCAAGGAGCTTTTAGAGGGTGAGAGAGATTTGGAGTGAATATAGAAATGGTTTTGTGACAGATATAAAAGAAAAATTATAGCTTAGTAAGAAAACGGTTGATTATAAATTAACCGTTTTCTTGTGCCTTTATAGGAAATTCCGATTTTTTATAAAATTTTCCGAAAAAAACCGTTTGATTTACAGAAGGGGGATTCTGTCAGTCAGCAGAGGAAAGCATAACCGAGGCATAGAATACTCCTTCCCTCCATTCAAAACGAGCATCCCCATTATAGCGTTCCGCGGTCATTCGTACAGATTCCGTCCCAATCCCAAAGCCATCATGCTTGGAGGAAATGAGCCGTTTTTCATCGGAGAGCGGCGGTTGGTCGCTGGTGTTATCCATCGTCAGATAAAGGCTTCCCTGCTGGCGAATGTGCAGACGGATGAAGCGTGGTGTTTTGGAGGCGGCGCAGGCATCAAGGGCATTTTCCAGAAGGTTTCCCAAAAGCGAACAGAACTCCGGCTCCGGAATAATCGTCTGCTCCTCCATTTGAACCACAGCCTCCAAATCGGTTTTTTGGAGAAGGGCCTGCTCTGCATAGTGGTGCAGAATGGCATCCACAGCATAATTTTTGCAAAATGGATGAATTGTATCGGGTGGCAGACTTTCTCCGTATGCTTTCACATAGGCCGCCACTTTGGAGATATCGCCGCTTTCCACACAGCCCTGCAATGCCTTGAAATGCTGATGCAAATCATGTCTGGCACGGCGGGTGTCGGCAATACTCTTTTGCAGAGTGCGATACTGGGCAGTTTGCATTTGCAGCAGTTTGTTTTCCTGCGAAAGACGGATATTTTTGGCAATCCCTCTTGCCATCCAGTAAAACAGGGCATAATAAAGCAGCATCAGCCCCAGAAGTGCAAGAATTAAAATCGGATAGAAGTGCATCACACGGTTGGTATAAAGCGTGGAATATTTCCTGGGGCGAAGGGTGGTATTCAGACACCAGAACACCAACGGCAATATCCAGAATATATACCAGGTTTCCGGCGTTTCCACCTCATCCAGCAGCCAACGGGCAGCGTGTGTGGCAGGGTAGCATAAAATTCCCAACAGCAGCCAGCACAGCAGGACATAAAGAATGGTACTGTTTAGGGAAAGCGCAACTGCACCACTCCGCCGAAACAGAATGGCATCTATCAGAATTGCCAGATTATACATGCCGGAAAATACACCGCAAACTGCCAGAAATACGTTGACGGTTTTCCAGCGAGATAGCGGAACTGCTTTGCAATAGAACAGCAGAAGCAATGCCTGCGTCAAAAGCATACAGAGCTTTGTGCTATAACGAAGCCGCCAGCAGAGCCAGCCCGCCCCTACACACCACAAAATCAGAGTGGGAATGCCCCACAGCAAGAGGAGCTTTCCCTTGCCGTTCAGATGGTTTTTCATCGGTAGAAAGCACAGAATGATAGCGGGGATAGAGATGGAAAGCTCCAGCATCGGGTGGAGCATATCATAGAGTTCCATTTGTGAAGCCTCCTCTCATGCGGGCATAGGCAAAGGAAAGATATTTTTCCCGCACCTCCTTATATTTTAATCGGCTGACAGGAACAGATGTCCCATCTGACAGAAGAAAATGACTTGCCGTTAAGCTTTCCACCTGCTCCAGATTGACCAGAACGCCACGCATACAGTCGCAGAAATAAGGATATGCCAACAGCAGAGCCGCAAAATCAGCCTGCCGCATGGAGATGAGGCGTGTTTTTCCGCCAAGCAGATGAACCTCTACATTGCGACTTTGGTATTCGGTATAGGTAATTTGATGGAGCAGAAGTGGTGGCTGTTCTGCAGCACCCGGAATGATTACGCACTGGCTTTGCTCCAAAAGCTCCGCACTGCAGCGTGAAAGTGCCTGTGTTAGATTTTCATAGGAAAAGGGCTTTACCAGATAATATGCCGCCCCAACTTCATAGCTGTCCACAGCGAACTCTCCGGTGGTGGTTGTAAAGATTAGCTGACAATGCGTATCCAGCTCCCGAATTTTTCGGGCAACCTCCATACCGGTTATGCCGGCCATATAAATATCCAGAAAGATTATATCAAAGGCATTCGGAGCGAAATGGGCAAGCAGAGCCTCGCCACTTTCCAATATAACAGGGGAAGGAACCAGAGGAATCCCCTGTTCCGATGCCCAACGGCAGAGAAACTTCCGCAAAGCTTCGGCATCGGTGGAAAGGTCATCTACAATGGCAATCCGCATAATTTTCGCCCCCTAACTTAAGAATTTTGCTTTTCAAAAACTATTGTAACATATTTTTTTCGGTTTGACCTACATTTCGTGCAGATTTTTGACATCTCATGCAAGACCTATTGACAGAGTGGTGAAAAATGGTATCCTAAATTTAGTCGGTTCTGTAAAAGAATCGATTTTTTTTATGCCTTTTTAATCTGCTGTGGAAGGGAGGAGGCGTGTTGAAGATTGCACTTTACAATGAAAACCTTAGAGAACTGGAAATTTTGTTAGGACAGCTTGACCAATGTGCCAGAGAATATCTGCGTTTTGTGGAGATTACCCCCTATGTGAGACAGGAGGATTTTTGCAGCTTGGTGCGGGATGGGCCTGAGGTTGATTTATTTGTGGTGGCGCAGGATGGCACCTTTAGTCTGGAGATTATGGAGCTGCTGTGGGAGAAAAGACCGCATGCGCATATTTTTTGGTTTTCGGATTTGGATTTTGCCCTGCGTGCCTATCGGTACAATGCGGACTGGTTTGGGAAAAAGCCTGTGGATATTCATAGCCTGCGGAAAGCCTTTGGACAGATTTTGTATCGGAGAGAATGCTTATGACAGTGCTATTGAAAAAATGCACCGAACAGGGCGCAGAATCAAATACAGGAAAAAAGAGGAGGTATTGAGTAGTTCCGACAGAAAATGAGGAAAAAGAAGGGAGAGAGTATAAATGGGAAATCGAAAGAGATTGACCGCATTTTTATTGACAGCGGTAATGATTTTGACCATGCCGCAAATGCAGATAGCGGCGGCAGAGGTTGAATCCCCTGCTGATGTAGGCTTATGTATACACCACACGCAGCATACAGAGGATTGTGGGTATACGGAAGGAGAGAAGGAAACACCCTGCGGGCATGCGCATACAGAGGATTGCTATGCACCGATGAAGCAGTGTGTGCATGAGCATGGGGAGAGCTGTTATCCTGTTGCGGAGGACAGTGCATCAGAGAATACGGCGGAAAGAGAACCGCATACCTGTACCCATGAATGTAGTGAGGAAAGCGGCTGTATCACAGAAAAATTAGACTGCCGACATGAGCATAATGCGGACTGCGGCTATTCCCCTGCTACCGAGGGAACGCCCTGCACCTATGAATGTGAGGCCTGCTCAGTACAGGAGCAAATCAATGCACTGCCGAACGTAGAGGATAGCCACAGAGAAAATGCCGAAGAAATTGCAGCTCTGCTGGCTGTTGCGGCAGAAACAACAAGCAAAAAGCCGAAGGGAGAAGGCACAAAACAATCCCCCTACCAGATTACCAACGCAGAGGAGTTGGCATGGTTTCGGGATACGGTGAATAGCGGACAAGCTAATATTCACGCCAGACTGCTGCATGACATTGACCTGAAAAAGGTCATCTGGGTGCCCATTGGAACCCAGAAACATCCCTACACCGGCACCTTTGACGGAAACGCCTATACCATAAGGAATTTTTGGCTGGGGAACCACACTAAGCAAGACCCAATTTCTGAAAAGGGCCTCTTCGGCCGGATTGGATCGGGCGGTACAATACAGGATGTGGTTGTGAAGGTTGAAAGCATCGGTTCTGCGACGAACCCCAACAATTTCAATATTACCAAATGTGGACTGATTGCGGCGTATAACGAAGGCACTATCCAACGCTGCAGTGTTATGGTCAATTATACGCTCTATGTTGCGGGGGAGATCGGCATCATCGCCTACCAAAATAGCGGCATAATCGAAAACTGCCTGAGTGCGGTGGGGACGGGAACGGGAAATCCAAAATTTCAGGGTCGTATTCCGGATGATGCCTCTGCTGCAGGCATTGCCTATGAGAATTCAGGCACAATTAAAAACTGCCTGTTTGGCGGTGAACTCCGAACAGATGGGGTCACAGGCAATTCCTATACAGCGAAAGACTACGCCATTGCACAAAATAGCTCCGGTGGTACAATCACAAACTGCTACTATTACCACTCCAAACCAAGAGTCAGCGATGAAATATACGAGGGTGAACTATACAAGGATGGAGACAACTCTACCGTAATATCCAAGACGCAGAAGGAGATGGGCACCGGCGAAGTGACCTGGCTGTTAAATCAAAATGGGAAGAATGACATCTGGCGGCAATCTACGTTTCCTTCTCTGGATAAAAGCTACGGCAGGGTCAAGAAAAATAATGATGGGACGTATTCCATTGTAACCCCTCATATACACAGACTGGATAACGGCACGCTGACAGAATTCAAGGAGGTTAACTCTTTGGATGAAATCACAGGAGACAAATCAGACACAAAATACTACTGTCTGAGCGATAATGTTGACCTAAATGCAGCATGGGAAGCTCCGAAGCGGGACATTATGCTTTGCCTGAACGGAAAGAGTATCACAGCCCCTAACGATGCTTCTGCAATTACCGTAGGCAACGGCAGCACCTTCACTCTGATGGACTGTGGGAAAGGCAAAATCAGCGGTGGTTCCTCCGGCATTGCGGTGACAGGCGGCACGTTCAACCTGCACAGCGGCGTAATCAGCGGCAATACCATCGGTGTACTGCTTAATAGCGGGACATGTACGCTGAAAGGCGGTTCTATTACCCAAAACACCATAGGCGTGGACTATCGGGATGGCACGCTTACCCTCAGCGGCGGTGCAAAGGTAATTGAGAATAAGAGCGGCGAGGAGAGTAAGACGAAAAATATTCTGCTTCACACAGGGAAAACGCTCTCCTTTAGGAAGCTGGATGCTAATGCTCGCTTTGGCATTTCTGTAGAGAATTTGGATTCCTCCGAGGCATCCATCCCCGTTACTGACACAACCGGCGAAGAATATTTCAACAACCTCTTCCCGGATGATGCGCTCGCAAACGAGCTGTATCGGGAGAATAATGTGGTGTTGCTTCGCACACAGGGGCATACAGCGCACTGTGTCTGTGGTGGTACACACACCGCCATTGGCGATCATACGGAAGAAAATAAGTTGAATTTTCAGCCGTGGAATCCCTATGCGGCAAATCCCGCAAAGCCTCAGATGCCGACCTCTATGCCTGATGGTGTGGGCGGCTACTACCTGACACAGGATGTCAAGCTGAATAGCATTTGGGAACCGTCGGATGTGGTGCTTTGTTTGAACGGACATAAGATGACCTTCTCCGGCTATGGTGCCGTGAAGATTTCTGGAAACGGAAAGTTGACGCTGACAGACTGCGGGACAACCGGCAAGCTTTGCCGAGAGGGCAATGAAGTATACAAGAAAGGTGGCATTTCCCTCTCAACAGGAAGCACCTTTGACATGTACGGCGGCACGATTACCGGTTTTCAGAACGGTGTATCCACCGACCAAGTGGGTGGAACAATCCATCTGTACGGAGGGACGATTACCGGAAATGAGACTGTCCACGGTGCCGGCGTGTTTTGCTGGGGCAGTAGTAGCAATCCCTCAACATTCATCATGTACGGCGGAAAAATCACAAATAACCATGCAACCTATTCAGGTTCAGATATCAACGTAAAACCGTCAGGCGGAGGCGTATTTCTGAGAGAGTACAGTAAATTTGAAATGTACGGCGGCGAGATTACCGGCAACACCGCTACTTATGGCGGCGGTGTGTACTGCGGTGCAATCATAAGCCCCAACACCGCAGAGATGATCCTGCACGGCGGCAAAATTATCGGCAACACCGCTACTTATGGCGGCGGCGTGTACTTCAAGGACAAAGCCTTCCGGGTCACCGGCAAAGACAAAGTAACAATTACCGACAACACAGGAAATGGCGGAAAAAACGTGGTTTTGTTTGATGGGAAAACCATTCAGGTGACCGGTAAACTGCATGAAGGAACTCGCATTGGTGTGAGATCCTTTCATGCCCCTGAAGATGGAAAACCGATTCCTATCGCTAAGACAGAAAATAAAGACTGGATTAAGAAAGGAAACTTCATTTCTGACATTCCCGACTATGGCATCGCCCTATCGGATGACGGCAAAATCGTGCAGCTTCAGACACACCGGCATATCTGGGAGTACATCGTGGACGGTGCAACTATTACGGAACATTGTACGGCAGAAAACTGCGGACTGCCCGAAGACAACGGTGGCAGTGTGACTATCAAGGCTCCTGCGGACAATTTGATTTATGACGGACAAGGAAAGGCCGCAGTTCTGGAAAACACCCTTATCTCCAAGGTGGATGTATCGGACATTACCTATACCAAGGGTGGCACCGTTATTACCGGAACGCCCACCGATGCGGGCACCTATACCGCCGCTGTTACCGTGGACGGAAAGACGGCAACAGTACACCATTGCGCAGTCCGGGACTGAGTTTAGCGGCGGAGTGAAAGTGAGTGCCTATGTCTACGGCGATCCTATCTACGTCACTGTGACACCTAAGGCAACCGGCAAGGCTCCTGTTAAAAAGGTGCGAGCACTTAACACGCCTCAGGCGGGTCAGATGGCAATTTACGAAGAAGACAGACAGCTTACTGAGGCGAAAGATGTAACCTCCGGCAGCGAGCTAACCTTTACCATCGACACCGCAAAAGCGAATCTCGGAAAGGGACGGCACACGCTCACCGCAAAATTTGTAGGATCGCAAAATATGGCAGCGCAGGCAGAAACGGTGCAAGTATATATTCGGCAGGCCGCGATTGCAAGAGCGGATGTTGCGGTAGCGGGCGAATCGTTTATCTATACAGGCTCTCCGATTACCCCTGCTGTAAGCGTAACATTAAAAAATGGAACACAGCTCATGAAGGATCGCGATTATACGCTTGCCTATACGAATCACACCAATGCGGGCACAGCAACCGTGACCGTTACCGGCATAGGCAACTATATCGGTACAGCAAAAAAAACCTTTGTCATCAGCAAGGCAAAAGCCCCTGAAATCAGTTGGCCAACGGCAAGCGCAATTACCTGCGGGGAAAAGGTGTCGGACAGCCTCTTGAGCGGAGGCAGTACCCAATACGGTACATTCGCTTGGTCGGATACTGTAAAGGATACGATTCCCGCAGTGGGAACTTACTCGTACAAAGTGGTGTTTACTCCCAGCGCAGATACAAAAAACAACTATGAAACGATTACCACAACGGAGAAGGAAATTTCTCTGACTGTCAATGCAAAAAGCTTGACCGGTGCCAATGTGACGGTATCCGGCAGCTATACATATACCGGTCAGGCTCAAATTCCAGCCGCTGATGCGGTAACGGTTCAGTTAGACGGTAAAACGATTCCTAATGACCGGTACACAATTTCTGCCAGTGATAATACGAATGCCGGACAGGCCACAGTGACCGTCACCGGCAAAGACGACTATATCGGCACAGCAAGCGGAACCTTTACTATCGGCAAGGCAACGCCTAACCCGACCACGCCGACCGAATTGAACGCTGTTTATGGCAGCACACTGAAGGATGTACCTCTGCCGAAGGGATGGGCTTGGGATACTCCCGACAGCTCTGTTGGCAACGTGGGAGAGAAAACCTTTGCGGCTACTTACACCGAGGACAACAGCGGCAACTACAACACAGTACAGAAAAACCTTACAGTGAAGGTGGCGAAAAAAGCGGTTACCGTTACGGCACTGGACAAGAGCGCCTACATCGGCAGCGATGTGCCGGCTCTGAGCAATCCGGAAGCAGGTAAGGATTACAAGATAGAGGGTTTGGTCGGTACAGATACCCTGAACGGCACTGTAACATTGACCTATGCGCAGACACCGGATATGAGCAAAGTCGGCAAAACCACAATCAACATTACAGGTACGCTGTCAAATGATAATTATGATATTATTTATGCCAATGGAACACTGACCGTTTCCAATCGACATTCCGGCGGTGGCGGCGGTGGTGGCAGTAAGCCTACGAAAAAACCCACAGAAAAACCCGCAGAAAAGCCTGCTGTATCTCCTACCGTGGAGGACAAGAATGATACCGTAAAAATAGCAGAAACCACAGCAGAAGCAAATGCGGCGGCGGCAAATGCAGCGAAGGCGGATGATAAGGTAACACTGGTAACAGAGGGTACAAATGTTTCCGGTAAGGATTTTACAGAACCTGCAGTTTTGAAAATTCCTGTGGATACCAAGGACGTGAAGAATGTAAATCAACTGACCTTGGCAAGATTGAACGCCGAAACAGGCAAGCTGGAAATTGTTGGCGGCAGCTATGATGCAAAGGCGAATGCGGTTGTTGGTTATGTGGTAAAGGAAGGCAGCTATTTCGTTGTGGAAAAGGAGAGCCTAACAACAATTAGCATGCAGATTGGCAATAATGGTGTTGTGCTGAATAATGAAAACAAGATTTTGGATGCGGCACCCTTGATTTCGCAGAACAGAACGATGGTTCCGCTGAGATTTATTGCAGAGGCATTCGGTGCAAATGTAAGCTGGGCGCAGGATACAAAGACAGTTACCATCGTGATTGACGGCAAGGTCTTGACTATGAGAATCAATCAGGAATTGGAAGGCTTTGGCGCAGCACCCATCATCAGCAACGGACGCACGATGGTTCCCATTCGCTATATTTCCGAGGAATTGGGCGCAAATGTGATTTGGGTTCCTTCCACAAGGACAGTTGCGATTGCAAGATAACTATGCTTGGGAAAAAGAAAGCAAAATGAAGTATCCCAAAAAGTGAGAAAAATATATTTAATGTAAATTATTTTAGGGGCGAAAAGGGCTTGCTATCTGTGTATTGCAGAGGGCAAGCCCTTAAGCCTTTCCGGCAGCTTAAAAATGGATGATTTGGAGCCTTTATCTCAAACTTAGGTAAAAGTCTGTTTTTTATATTGTGAGATTGATGATTTCACAACTTTCCTATGTGGAATTGGCACCAGGAAAATGGAATCGGAACGGCGTAAACAAAAAGCTTCTCTGGGTAGAATACTGTGAGGAGTGCCGCATGAGCAGCGAAGAGCCTCTAATGTATTCTCAGTTCTGCTACT
>ERZ838516.1655-NODE-1655-length-27709-cov-117.664822_pt1 | contig 27709 bp, 26 predicted proteins | sample MGYA00519910_ERZ838516 | MGnify/ENA primary metagenome ERZ838516 (study PRJEB31850, sample SAMEA3708837) | human gut metagenome | biome: human gut; feature: human-associated habitat; material: faeces | place: China | collected 2014 ... | reverse complement strand
ACTATTATTATACGCTATTTCTCGTCAAAAATCAACCATTTGTTGTGACAGAGCCAATAATAAAAACTAAAATAAATGATAATAAAAACATATCCAGACCATCAGCTGCATATCCTAATACAGCACCTATCAATGTCTTAATATAATGGTCTGCTTCTCCTTCTACATGTTTTTCCTTCGCCATAAAAATCCTCCTCTTATTATCTATACTATCTTTGTCCAAATATATATATGTACAAAAATACATATATAACTAATACTTAATGTCATATATGTATTTTTTGCAAACTTAAATATCCCAATGAATTTTTTCTGGTGAAGGGCATGCATGGTCAATCGTATTTAAAATCCATGCGACATTATTATGAGTAGCACTAAAAGCTTTTTCTATAGCAGGCGTATATTTTTCAGGAATATCCATAAAAGATAAAGCCTTTCTCATATAATTTAAAGCTTCCTCTTTCATCAAACCGGTAGCCATTAATTGAGCTTTAAAACGATAACCATAATATAAATAACTATTATGTTTCACGTCTAAATTTTCAAATACGCGAATTTTTTCATCGATTTCGTTTTCAGCTGTTTCAATATCTTGCTTATTATATAATAAATTCCAGCGGTCAGCCCAAACTTCTCCACGTAGAATATATTTATATAAATAATCTGTAGACTCTACTAATTGCACAGCTAGATTTATATAGTGAAGAGCATCATCATATTTTTTATCTTCACGAAGACAAGAAGATAATCTTTGCAAAGCATAAACTTTTTCTTCTACCTGTTCAGGATTTTCTTCATCTATTTCTACTTCAACAACAGAACGAAACAACTCTATTGCTTCATCATGTTTTTTCAATTCTGGCATTGCCAAAAAATGAGCTAGACGTGCTCTACTTCTCCAATCATCAAAACCGCCAGCAAATAAACTAGCAGGTGGACTCGCAGGTGAATCCATTACATAATGTGTAAGTTCATGAAACTCATGACTGTTCATTAAAAATCCTCCTAATATATATTTTTTATAATTAAATAATAAAGATATTTTCTATACTATTAACTTTATCATCTTTACTATTTAGATACATTTTATCACATTTATAAAAAAATAAAACAAAAGTAGATTTTCTTATCATAATCTCCCTATTGTTTACCTTCTAATCTTCATAAAATATTTTTTACCTAGAATTTATCTCCTTCTAAATTGCTCTTTACAAAATAAATTTATAATTAAAATCAAACTATATTTTTATGAGGTAAAAATTATGCGTAAATCTTTAAAGAAATTATTATTATTAAGTTGTGCATTAGGAACTGTATTTTCCACATCACCTACAAATCTTTATGCTCAAAGTAATACTGCTACAGTTTCTCACTATATTGTTACCGCTGATAATTATCAACTGCCTTATGATGGAGAAGAAAAAAAATTTGCCAATGGTATAAATCCTGGATATGGCTCTGGACTTATGTTCAAATCTCTAAATAATGATGGTAGTATTGAATTTTATTGTGTAACAGACCGCGGTCCTAATGGCGATATCCCAACATATATAAAAGATGGTAAAACATATCCTGGAAAATTCTTTCCTACACCAAAATTCACACCTAGTATAGGTATCTTAAAAATCGATCAGAACAAAGCCCAAATCATTGATAGTATTCCATTAAAAGATAAAAATAATCATAAAATATCCGGCAAAGTAATTCCATTCGGTGCCATTGGTTCTACTGGTGAAGTTGCCTTAGATTTTCAAATGAATGATTTAGGCACTGATGTCAACGGACTTGATACAGAAGGTATTACTCGTGATAAAGACGGTAATTTCTGGCTTTGCGATGAATATGGTCCATTTTTAATAAAAACAGATTCTAATGGAAAAATACTAGAAAAATATGGTCCTAGCATGGGGTTACCATCTATCTTAGCACAACGTGTTCCTAATCGTGGTTTTGAAGGTCTCACTATTGATGATGATGGCAATATTGTAGGAATTGTTCAAAGTCCTTTAGATGTAGATGGTAAAACGTCCAAAACTGCACCATATACTAGAATAGTAAAATTAAACCCTCAGACAAAAGAAGTAAAAATGTACGCTTATCCTGTAGATAAAAATTATAAAAATTTCTCTAATGCTAAACTAGGTGATATTACATCTATTGGTAATGATGAATATTTACTTATTGAACAAGGTAAGCAAAATGGCAAAATGCAAAATCTCATTTATAAAGTAGATTTAAAAAATGCTACAACTGTCGATACTAATGGCGATTTAGAATATGGCAAAGTTCCTCAAAATTTTGTTCCTGCCAAAAAAGAATTATTACTAAATTTACGTCAATATGGCTGGAATATTGAAAAAGCTGAAGGATTAGCTATACTTCCAGATAGACAAACTATCGCTGTAGTAAATGATAACGATTTTGGAATTGCTGTTAAAGTAGACGATGCTAACAATAACAACGCCTCTGTAGAAGATTACACTTATGATGCTGATAAAAAAATCTTTTTAAATAAAAATAATCAGCAAGTAGATATCCATATAGGCTTGCAACAAAATGCACCCGAAGAACAGCAAAGTCAAATTTATCTATTCAAATTAAATCAAAAACTCTAAAATAAACTAAAAGAGATTATGGTTTATTATCCAAACCATAATCTCTTTTTTATTCTCAAAACAATATACATTCTTATTTTTTGTTTTCTAAATAATGAGGAAGCCATGCAGAAAATAATGCTACTATTGGCACTGTTAAAATAACGCCAAAGCTACCAGATATCCCTTGCATGATTTCTATACCAATAGAATTTGAATTTATCAATTGCAAATATGGTAAATCATATACATAATCTAATACCCATACACCAAGAGAACCACCAAAGAAAGCTAAAATAAGTGTTGTTGACATTGTACCCATAATATCTCGTCCAACATTCATACCACTTTTAAATAATTCTTTAGGTGTTAATGCTGGATTTTTAACATGCAATTCTTGCACTGCTGAAGATACGTCCATTGCTATATCCATTACGGCACCTAAACTTGCAAATAAAACACCAGCAAAAAGTAATTGACCTACATCAATTAAAGTATTTTGTCCAATAAATAATAACGCTTCAATATTGGATACATTATAACCTGAAAGTGATGTGAAATAGCCAAAAATATCTGCTGTTAAACCTGCAATCAATAAACCAAAAAAAGTTGCCAAAATAGCAGATAAAGCTTTTATTGTAAAACCATTAATCAAGCAAATGGTCATTGCTGTAACAATTGTCGCTGTAAAAATAGCAGCTAAAGATGGAGAAGTTCCCTTCATTATCATAGGGAAAAATACAAATACAAAACAAATGAAACTAAAAATAAGTGCAATAGCCGATTTCACACCTTTTTTCCCACCAATAATACAAAGTGAAATCAAGAAAATAGCTATAAAAATATATATTGGCATAGAACGGTCTACATTATATACAGTAGTAACATGTAATTGCCCCACTACACTAGAAATAGTAATTACTTCTAATCCTGGCTTACATGCTGTTCCAAACAATAATCCATTAGGACTATTTGCCTCCAAAATCTGCCCTTTTTGTGGTCCTGTTTCCATCTGTAATAATACAACTTGGTCGCCCACACGAGAACCATCTTCTTGTATATTATCTTTTAAAACTTCCACTACTGTTGCTTTTTCAAAAGCACGCCCTTGTGTATTTACTAAAGTTGGTTTTTCTACTTGATTATACGATTGTAAAAAGAAAAATCCACCTATTAATATGCAAATAATTATAATCCCACGAACCCAAATATTTTTTAACAAATTCATAAAAAATTCCTCTCTTATTATCATTATATTAATTTCTTTAATGTAAAAACTGCGGTAAAGCATATACTTTACCGCAGTTAGAGAAAAATTAAATCTTACTTATTATCTCTTAATAATGCTATAAGCTTCATCGATTGGTGTGCCTGTTTGAGCATCATATGTGTTAATAGTAAATTTATCATCAGTAATATTGATTACAGAATATGTTGGTCTCCAAGTCTGGCTACGAGCAGCTACATAATCTTGTTGCTGTTCAATTAAATTATAGAATTTAGAACCAGTTGCAGAGTTAGAAGTCATGTAGAATACACCTTCTGGATTTACTAAAGTGCCTTGTTTCATATCAGCAATAGTGTAGCAACGATTTTGAGAAGTATAGTATTCTTTGAATGCACTGTCAGATTTTAATTTATTATCAAGTACTTTATGGTCTTGTCCATGTTGACCTACTTTATATTCTGCAAAATCATCATATTGTTTACCATCACTTGTAAGCTGATAAGTACGAGCATAAGTATGGTCATGACCTTGTAATACTACGTCGATATCATTTGCATCAAAAATAGGTGTTAATTGGTTACGTAAAATAATGCCATCAGAGTCAGAGTGGTCTAAGCCTGAACCGTAGATATCTTGGTGCATTACAACAATACGCCATTTTGCATTTGGATTTTCTTTTACTGCTTTTTCTACTAAAGCTTTATGGTCAGCTGCATTATAGTTATTAGCATTGATGACAATGAATAAAGCACTGCCATAAGTATAATAATATCCATGACCTGCAACTGTAGAATTAGTTTCTGCTGTAAATGGATTTGGCACATTGAAGTGATTTTGATAGCTAGTAGTCAAGCAATCATGGTTACCAATAGCTACTGCTTGTGGTAAATTGCGGAAAGCTGTTGCAGATAAATATCCGGAGTATTCATATTCCTGTAATAAATGTTTTTCAGCGTTATTACCAGCTGGTTCATTAATTTGGTCACCAGGAGATACTAAGAAGTTAATTTCTGGATGTTGTGCTAAAGCACTATTTAATGTTTTATTCCAGTTATAAGCATCATTTCTAGCTGCAACATCTTCACTTTGTTCTACAGCACTTTCATTTGGAACTTGACCTTTAGAAGCACCAATCTGTGGGTCACCTACATACATAAATGAGAAATTATGTGGATCGCCTGTTTTATATTCATGAGCTTGTTGCCATTTACCATTTAATTTTACCTGATAATAATATGTAGTATTTGGTTCAAAGCCATCAGCTGTTACTTTATTGCTATAATACTGCACACCATTGATTACAGTACCTTCTGTACAAGTACCTTTAAATTCTTTAGCGTTTTTCATATCTTTATTATCAGCAATACGCACTACAGCTTCATTTGCTTTTTCTTTAGAATACCAACCAAAATTTAATTTAGAAAAATCGGAGCCTGGAATTAAAGCAACTTGTTCATAATTTGTTTTAATTTTATCCCAGTTAGCTTTCCAATCTGCCCAATCTGTATGTTCTGATACAGCTGTTTTAGTAGTAAAAGCTGGTGTTAAAGAAGCATCATTCCATTGTTCTGTTGCCGCATAAACAGTTAAAGAGCCTACACTAAGTGCTGCACTTAAGCATAAAGCTAACATTCTTTTTTTATTTTTTTTCAAATAAAACACAAAAGTCACTCTCCTTAGTTCTAATCAAAAGTAAGATAATTTCTATATCTTTTGTAGATATATTTATTCTATATTTTATTTTTAAAAATACTGTAAACGTAACGTAAAATTTAAATAAATATATACAAAAATAACTGTAAAATAAAAGTGATAAGAAAAATTCTTATCACTTTTATATCAAATCATCATTTATTTTTTTACAATTGTATAGCAGCTATCTATTGCTTCGCCTGTTTCTACATCATAAGTATTAACAGTGAAACTATCTTTTGTAATGTTGATTACAGAATAAGATGGTCTCCAATTTTGACTACGAGCTGCTACATAATCTTGTTGTTCTGGAATTAAATTATAGAATTTAGAACCAGTTGCAGAGTTAGAAGTCAAATAAAATACACCTTCTGGATTTACAACTGTACCTTGTGATTTATCGGCTATATTGTAGCAAAGATTTTGAGATTTATAATATGCTCTAAATACACCATCTTTTTCAAAGCGTTCATCAAAATTATCGTGATTAAATCCACCTTGATCTTGTTTGTATTCTAAGAATTCATCATGTGCCTGTCCATCACTTGTAAGCTGATAAGTACGTGCATAGCTATGATCATGACCTTGTAATACTACATCAATATCATTTGCATCAAAAATTGGTGTCAATTGTGTACGCAAGATAATACCATCAGAATCTGAATGGTCTAAACCTGAACCATAAATATCTTGGTGCATTACAACAATACGCCATTTTGCATTTGGATTTTCTTTGATAGCTTTTTCAATCAAAGCTTTATGGTCTGCTGCATTGTAGTTATTAGCATTAATGACAATGAATAAAGCATTACCATAACTATAAAAATATCCGTTACCAGCAGGTGTTGGTGTAGATTCTTCAAGGAATGGATTTGGATTATTGAAGTGATTTTGATAGCTTGCAGAACTACAATCATGATTACCAATAGCTACTGCCTGTGGTAAATTGCGAAGTACAGAGGCGGAAAGATATCCAGAATATTGATCTTCTTGTTCTTTTAAATCTTTTGCGTCTTCATTACCTTTTACACTTACTTGGTCTCCAGGAGATACTAAAAAGTCTATTTCTGGATGTTGTTCCATTGCTTTATTTAAAGTTACATTCCAGTTATAAGAGTCATTTCTAGCAGCTAAATCATTACCTAATTTTTTACCATTAGATTCTGCATTTTTTTGTTTATATGAAGAACCAATCTGTGGGTCACCTACAAACATAAAGCTGAAATTGTCTGGATCACCTGTTTTATATTCTTGAGCTTGTTGCCATTCACCATTTAATTTTACTTGATAATAATATGTGCTATTTGGTTTAAAACCATCAGCTGTTACTTTATTGCTATAATACTGCACACCATTGATTACAGTACCTTCTGTACAAGTACCTTTAAATTCTTTGGCATTTTTCATTTCTTTATTATCAGCAATACGTACCATTGCTTTATCTGTTTTTTCTTTAGAATACCAACCAAAATTTAATTTAGAAAAATCAGCGCCTGGTGTAAGTGCTACCTGTTCATAATTTGTTTTTAAATTATCCCAGCCAGCTTTCCACTGTTCCCAATTAGTATTATCAGAAATAGGTGTTTTAGTTTCTACCATTGGTTTTGTAGAAGCATCATTCCAATATTCTGTTGCCGCATAAGCAGTTAAAGAACCTGCACTAAGTGCTGCACTTAAACAAAGTGCTATCATTTGTTTTTTAGTTTTTCTAAAATGAAACATTCACTATCGCCTCTTAGTTTATATTTAAATTTAATTTATGGACTTATTTATTAAAATTTAAATTTAAGACTAGTATATACTGTATCAGCATCTTTATCTGTATCCATATCTTTACCATCAAAATAAAGAAGTTCGCCTAGAATATTTTCAGCAAAAGCATATTCTACACCAGCTACAAGACCTTTTTGACCTTCTGCAGCATCATCATAAGCAGTCTCAATAGTTACATTTTCTCCAAGATGACGATATCCTATATATGCTCCCCAAGAACCTGCATCTTTCGCACTTGCGCCTTTATACTGTATTTCTACACTACCTGCTTTATCATAGCTATTAGCATCAGCATTTTGTAAATACTGTCCAGCTAATGCAACATTTTTATCAAAATTATATTTACCGCCGACATACCATAAATTAGCTTTATTATCATCAACGTCTAAATCTAATTCAACATCTTTATCTAATCCACTCAATAAAATATAACCTGCATTAAGTGCTAAATTATCATTTGGTGTGTAATCAAACTGTACACCATAGTAATCAGCAGTGATATCTTTTGCTGTTTTACCATCAGGGATTTCACCATCATGATCATTTTCACTGTAGCGACCAATAGCTATATTTGTATTAAATACATCACTACCAAAATTTGCTGTCATACCAGAAATTTCATCATCAAAAATCATGCCCTGACAAATATCTAAAGAAGTTCTACCAGCTGTTACTGTTGCACCAAATAAAGGACCTTCTACATAAGCTTTGCTCACTTCTAATTCAGCATTGGAGTCTACTTCAGGATACATAGTGTATTCAATTTTAGCATTAGCAGTCCAATCACTATCACCAATATAAGCTTTTGGTTCAAATTTAAATTCTAATTTATTAGAGCGTTTATCTTTTCCTTCATCATGATTTTCCTGCGAATATTTATATTTTAATTCGCCTTTCCATTTCATATTGTCGGATTTTTTCTCTAAATCTGCAACGCGCACACCTAAATTATCCAATTCATCAGCAAATTCAACAGCCAATTTATCAACAATTGCTTTGTCTGCTTTTTCAAGATCAGTTCTTGCCATTGCTCGTGCTACAATCTGTGCCATTTCATAACGAGTCATAGTATTTTGACCTTGATATGTACCATCTGGATAGCCATCAATCACGCCATCATTAGCAAGTGTAGTAACTGCATCATATGCCCAACTATCAGCTGGCACATCACTAAATGGATTAGTTGCTGCAAAAGATGTACTTGCTATTCCCATCATTAAACTTGCGGTGATTGCACTTGTAATAAGCTTTTTTTTAAACATTAAATATTCCTCCAAAAATGATTAATATACTCTACCTAAAAAAAGTAAAAACAAATTTGCTCAAAATAACTCCGATTAATTTTTCAGAGAAATATTTCAAAACGGTTACTATTATAAAAAGATTTTTTAAAATCAAAATCAATAGTTTGTAAAAACTATATTAAAGATATGTAAAAAATATGTAACAAAATATATTTAAATAAAATAAAAGTAAAATTTCACGCTATATTTATTTTTATATGCCAATACTATAAAATATTAAATATCATATACTTCATAATATTAAATTAGAAAAGTAGGTGTTTCTATGCGAATATTATTTGCTGAAGATGATAAAAGACTATCTAAAATGATTGATTTTCTTCTAAAAAAAGAAAATTACATTGTAGATTGTGTATATAATGGACAAGATGCTATCGATTATGCTAATTTATCAGATTATGATATCATCATTTTAGATTGGATGATGCCTTTAAAATCCGGTATCGAAGTATGTAGATATCTACGAGCAAAAAATAATCAAACTGCTATTTTAATGCTAACAGCTAGGGATTCTCTTGAAGATAAAATTGATGGTTTAGATAGTGGAGCCGATGATTATTTAGCCAAACCATTTGAATTTCCAGAGCTACTAGCTAGAATAAGAGCTCTATCTCGTCGCATCAACAAAACATTTTATAATGATATCATTGAATATAACAATCTAAAATTAAATTGTTGCAATGCTATTTTGACTTATAAACAAATAGAAGTATCTTTAAGCCCTAGAGAAAATCAACTCATGGAATTATTAATTAGAAATACACATCAAATTCTACCTCGTGAACAAATTATTGATAAAATCTGGGGATACGATACTAATATAAATTCCAATACTTTAGATGTAACAATAAAATCTCTACGTCAAAAATTAACTAAATTATCATTAAGTGATTGTATCCATACCATTCGTGGTATCGGTTATAAATTTGAAATGGATATATAATATGTTTACAAAATTCAAAGAAAAAATCGTTAAAGATTATTGCTATCTTACTGTATTACTATTATTATTTGTATCATTTTCTTTATATATTGTAGGTTTTTCTATATCATATAAAAGCCAATTATCTCATATAAAAATGCTCGCTATTGAAGAAAGTGAAGACTTATTTTATAAAATCAATACTAAGGATTTAAAAAATTTTCCTAAAGATGATGATAACTCGCCTGAAGAAGATAATTATTTTAATAAAATTTTCATCTATGGATATACCAAAGACCATCAATTAGTATTTGAACATAATAATATGGAATGGTCTGAAAAATCTATCACTAAAATTATTAATGATAATTCACTTTCTTTTCATAAGGTATATTTTGATTTTAATTTAGTTGATAATCGCCATTTAAAATATTTAATTTATATGCGCTATCCACTCTTAGAAAATAATGTATTTTTAGGTGAAGTCTATGTTGGCATAGAAATAACTCATTGGGTGCGTGAACAAATTCGCATATTCTTCATTTTATTAATAATTATTTCTCTATCCTTATTTTTTGTACGCTATGTCGCTTATAAAATGGCAAATAAAGCTATGCAACCTGTCGTTCAATCGTTTGAACAACAAAAACAGTTTATTGCCAATGCCTCTCATGAATTGCGAACACCTTTAAGCATTATAATGTCTGGATTAACTGTATTAAAAACAGATGATGAAAATAATCTCTCTAAATTTTCCATAGATACTATTGATGATATTAATGATGAAAGCTTAAAGATGAAAAAGCTCATTGACAATTTATTATTATCTGCAAGAAATACTAATAATACATTAACTGTGCATAACACTAAATTTAACCTCAATAATCTCATCAATAAAATCTACACTAAATTTTCTTTATTAGCTAAAAATAAGCAAATAACCCTCAAAATTTCTAACCCTCCAGATATTTTTATAACAGCTGATATGTCTCATATCGAACAAATATTAGCCATCTTAGTGGATAATGCTATTAAATACAGTGATGAAAATAGTTCTATTTTTATCACCATAACAGAAGATAAACAATGTATAAAAATTGCCATCAAAGATAGTGGTCCTGGCATATCCATTGAAGATTTACCGCATATATTTAAGCCATTTTATCGTGCTAATAATACTCGCACTTATTATGGTAATGGTCTTGGTTTATCAATAGCTCAAATACTCGCTCAAAAAAATCACAGTAATATTCTCGTTGAAAATAATAAAGAAAAAGGTTCTTGTTTTACTTTAATAATCTCTAAAAATTAATATTGTAATTTTTATTTTCACTTCAGCTTTTTTTCAGAATGCTCCTTTATGATTTTCTTAAATTAATCATAAAGGAGTTATTTTTATGAAATCGCAGCAAACTTCATCTCAATTATTCGACTTTAAAAATCTCGACAAAACTTCTATTTTTACTATAGCTATAATCTTCATAATTTTATACCTCTGGCATCTCGGTCTATACCCCTTGATAAACCCTGACGAAGGCAGATATGCTGAAATTCCTCGCGAAATGCTTGCTAATAAAAATTTCATTACTCCATATTTAAATGGCGTAGAGTATTTTGAAAAGCCTGCCCTTCAATACTGGATTACAGCTTTTTTTATGTATATATTTGGCGAAAATGAATTTGCCGTGCGTTTATTTCCTGCTCTATGTGCTTTAGGGGGTATTTATTTAACAGGATATTTAGCTACTAAGATGTTTAATCGCCAAACAGGTTTTCTAGCTAGCATTATAATTGGCAGTTCTTTTCTTTATTTAATTATAGGTTCTTTAAATATCTTAGATATGGCAATATCTTTTTTCATCACCCTATCTATGGTGAGTTATTATCAATTTAGCACTACATTAAAATCAAAATATCTTTATATATTTTACGCTTCTATGGCTTTTGGTACTTTGACAAAAGGTCTAATCGCTATTGTTTTAACCATTGCCATTATATTTTGTTATTGTTTGCTCACTAAAAATTTAAAACTACTATTGAAAAGTATTTCTCTTATCGGTATATTGATTTTTCTCGTAATTTGTGTGCCATGGTTTTATTTAATTTGCAAAGATAATCCAGACTTCTTCTATTTCTTTTTTATCCATGAACATTTTTTACGCTATTTAACTAAAGTTCATGACCGTTATCAACCTTTTTATTTCTTCATACCTTGTATCATTTTAGGGATTTTCCCATGGACTGGATTTTTTATCTCCTCTTTCTTATCCAAATCACCAAAAAGAACATGGTATAAATTTATAACTAATCCTCATAGACATAAATATATTTATCTATGTTTATGGTTTAGTATAATTTTTATTTTTTACTCCATGTCAGACTCTAAACTCGTACCTTATATAGTTCCTTGTTTGATGCCTATGGCTATATTGATTAGTCGTCATTTAAATCACATTTCTTATCAGACAACTAAAATAAAAATTGCTCTATTCATTAACGCTTTTATTTCCCTGCTCATCATTGTTGCTTTAATCGTAACAGCTATTAAAAGCGATTTTATCAGTTTAGAGGAATTTATTTTTTCTGGCAGTTTCATCATTTTAGTGCTATTTATCTCTAATCTAATAATATTTATATCTTGGTATAAATATAAAAATTTCTCACAAATAATCGCAATTTATGCTATATCTGCTATTTTATTTAGCTTTTCTTTGCAACCTGTAATCACACAAGTGGCTCAACATCGCACAGGAAAAGAAATTGCTCAAGTAGTAAATACTTTAAAAACAAAAGATACGCTAATAATCTCCTATAAAGATTATCTTCAAGATTTACCATTTTATACAAAATCCCGCATTGCCATTTACGATTATCTAGGTGAATTAGAATTTGGCTCTAAACACGATAGAGGACAGGGTTGGTTCTTTAACAAAGAAGAATTTCTGTCCACATGGCAACAAAATCCTCATGCGATATTAGTCGTTCCTCAAAAATATAAACAAGAATGTTTAACTGAATTAAATGATGAAAATGCTGTTATTTACTTTGAAACTAATAAATATTTAATCATCACTCATAACTAAATAAAAAAGCATGTTAAAGATTACGAAATTCAACATAACCTTTAACATGCTATTTTTTATTTAAAACTCAAATTTTTCTACTGCACCATCATGAGTTAAGATAAATTTTTCCTGTTGAGGAATATTTCCTCTTTTATCCTTAGGTGGAATAATTTCATATTTTTCTAAAGCCTGTATACATGCTGTATTTAAATCTTGATATTCTTCTTCACTTAAACCTAAATCAGATTTTTCAGCAGGTAACACAGGATAAGCCTGTATTATTTTGCCCTGCTCGTCCATGATATATTCCACTACTATGATAATAGCTTCGCCTTCTGGTACTAAATTATAATCATAAACAGGTTTTTCTTTATGTTTATAAGTTGGCATTAAATCCTTAGAATCTTTTACATCGCTAAAATTCAATACAAGATTTTCTTTTGATATCTCTTTAACTACGATTTTTGTATCTTTATATGTGCGAAATTTGTGTCTAGGTTCTTTTTTTACTACAGGTTCTGGCTTTTTTTCTTCTGGTGGATTAATTGTTTCTATTGGTGGTTTTTGTTTTTCTAATTCTTCTTCATCAACAACTATTTCCGATTGAGCATTGATATCTTCTGCCTCTTCAACTACTATATCATTTGACTCATCCTCTTGAGTTATTCCAATATCTACATACGTAATATCTTCATCAGCAGAGGATTGTAGCATTGATTTTTCGTTTAATTCTTTTGTTATATTATTCATAACATATCCACCTAGAGCAAAAATCCCTACATGCAAAACGATAGATATTACTAATCCTACTTTTACATAATTTTTAGCTTTCATCATAAAATCCTTCTATGTTCAAATTAATAATATAATTTTATCAAGAACGATATAATAAAAATACTCCCAAGCAAATGATGATGATACCACCTATTTTATTCAAAGTCATTGACTCGCCAAAATAAAAATAACCCACAAAAGCAGCTATGATATAACCTATGCTTAAAAATGGATAAGCATAACTTACTTCTACTCGCGAAAGTACCATAAGCCAAACAACAAAACTTATCACATAGAAAATAAGCCCAGACCATACATAAATATTTGTGCTAGCTTTTAAAACCATGGTCAATATAGAATTAATATCTACTTGTATGCTTCCTATCTGCGACATGCCTTTTTTTAAAACCAATTGAGCAGCTGCATTTAACAATACACCTGTTAATATCAATAATAAATTTGTCAAAATTTCCTCTCCAATCTAAAATTAGTCCATAAATTCATGCAAACTTTTTATTACTACATTCATCGCTTCTAAAGAATTTTTTTCTTCAATAATTTTTATTAAATTTTCATGATTAATAACACTAATTTGTATACCATTTTCACTTGATAAAACCTTCTTTATAAATGGCTCAAATATTACCATTATCGTATCTAATATAGTTTCTACTAGATAGTTATGTGTAGATTTTGCAATTACCATATGAAATTTTATATCTAATTTTACAAATCTATCTATATCTGTAGAATTCTGCTCTAAAAGCTTTTTTACTTCTAATAATACATTTTTAGCAGACTCAATATCTTTATCATCAGCTTTTTTTATAGCCATTAGTATAATTATTGTCTCTAATAATATACGTAATTCATAAATATCTTTTGCACTTTTTGGTTCTAAAATCAATTTGAAAATTAATGGATTAAATACATCATGAGAAATTTCTTTTGCTAAAAATGTTCCTTGTCCTCTTTTAGTTTCCAATACTCCTATTGCATTTAACATTTTAATAGCCTCTCTCAAAGAGTTTCTGCCTACACCTAATTTTTCACATAACTGTGCTTCAGACAATAACTTATCTCCTGGCTTAAAATCACCTTCTAATATAGCTTGAGACAACTGAATAATTATTTCATTCACTAAACTTTCTTGATTTTTTATACGAGTTAAAGCCACTAAATTCACCATTCTTTACAACATAATATCTTTTAATTATAACTATATTCTTTAAAAATGTAAAAGCATATATAATAAACTGTGAATAGTCAAGTTATTATTAATACATCTATAAGCTTATAATAAACATAATTTATTAAAATATATTTATTTTAAAAATTATCAAAAAACTATTTACAAAACACAAACGATATGGTATATTCTTCTTGTAGGTTGTAGGATATGTGATATTACATAAGGTATATAGGATAATAAAAAATAAGAAGGTGCCATAATGAAAAATACATCTATTTCAAAATTAAAACAAATTGCCATTGAACTTAGAAAATCTGCTATTACTATGATTTATGAAGCCCAATCTGGTCATCCAGGTGGTTCTTTATCAGCAGCAGATATTGTTACTGCTTTATATTTTAAAGAAATGAATATCGACCCTGCTAATCCAAAATGGGAAGATAGAGATCGATTTGTATTATCTAAAGGTCATGTTTGCCCTATTTTATATGCAGCTTTAGGAAAATTAGGCTATTTCCCTAAAGAATATTTACACAAATTAAGACAAGAAGGTTCTATTCTTCAAGGTCATCCTGATATGAAAAAATGTCCTGGTATAGATATTTCTACAGGCTCTCTAGGACAAGGATTATCTTGTGCTGTAGGCATGGCAATAGCTGGTAAAAGAGATAATAGAGATTATCGCGTTTTTGCTATGGTTGGTGATGGTGAATGTGATGAAGGTCAGATTTGGGAAGCTGTAATGGCTGGATATAAATATAAATTAGATAATTTAATCGTATTTGTTGATAATAATAAATTACAATTAGATGGTACTTGTGATGAAATCATGCCAAATATTGATTTAGGCAAACGTTTTGAAGCTTTTGGCTATGAAGTATTTTATATTGATGGTCATAATATGGAAGAAATTGTAGCTACTTTAGATAAAATTAGAGCTTCAAACAATAATCTTCCTAAAGCAATAATAGCTGATACCATCAAAGGTCGCGGTGTTTCTTTCATGGAAAATCAATTAGGTTGGCATGGTGTTGCACCTAACGACGAAGAATATAAACAAGCCATGGAAGAATTAGACGGAGGATTAAAATAATGGATACTACAAAAAAAATTGCTACAAGAAATGGTTTTGGAGAAGAAATTGTTAATTTAGGTAAAAATAATGACAAAATATATGTAATAGATAATGATATCGGCAAATCTTGCAAAACAAGCTCTTTTATGAAAGAACTTCCTAACCAATACTTAAATGTTGGTATTGCTGAACAAAATGGCGCAGGAATTGCTGCTGGATTAGCTACTTGTGGAAAAATTCCATTCGTTGTAACTTATGCGGTTTTTGGTTCTCTTCGTATGTGTGAACAAATTCGTCAAGAAATTTGCTATCCAAATTTAAATGTAAAATTTGCATGTTCTCATGGTGGTGTTACTCCAGCAAATGATGGAGCAAGTCATCAAGCCATTGAAGATATGGGGGTTCTTCGCACTATTCCAAACATGACTGTAATCATGCCAGCAGATTATTATGCTGCTAAAAAACTAGTAAAAGCTGCTTCTGAAATATATGGTCCTGTATTTTTAAGATTCACACGTGATAATATTCCTGTTATTTATGATGAAAATACAGAATTTGAAATTGGTAAAGCAGTAAAATTATCTGAAGGTACAGATATTGCCATTATTGCTAATGGTGATACTGTTCGTTTAGCTATTGAAGCCAAAGAAGCTTTAGCTAAAGATGGTATTTCTGTTCGTTTATTAGATATGCATACTATTAAACCTTTAGATAAAGAAGCTGTTACTTCTTGTATCAATGATATTGGAAAAATTATTACAGTTGAAGACCATAATATTATAAATGGTTTAGGTAGTGCTGTTTGTGAAGTTGCTGCAGAAATGGGTAAAGGTAAAGTTCATCGCATCGGTATTCAGGACCAGTTCGGTCAGTCGGCACCGTATGAAAGACTGCTTGCCATGAACGGTATTACAGTGGAAAACATTGTTGAACAGGCTAAGGCTATTCAGAAATAAAGCAATAAACGTTAGAATTCAAAATAAAAGGAGTCTTTAATTATGTTAGATTTTACAAATCAGGTTGTTATTGTAACGGGCAGCGGTTCTCCAAAAGGCATGGGACGCGTTACTGCAAAAACTTTTGCAAATCAGGGTGCAAAACTTGTTATCGTTGATATTAATGAAGCAGGCGTAAATGAAACTGTGGATATTATTAAGCAGAGCGGTCATGAAGCTATCGGTATTAAAGTGGATATTACTTCCAAAGAATCGGTTGATGCAATGGTTAAGACCGTTTTGGATACATTCGGACGCATTGACGTATTAGTAAATAATGCCGGTATTTCTCAGAAGGTAACAGTTGAAGATATGACTTTGGATGATATGAAACGTATCTTTAATGTAAATATGTTCGGTCTGTTCTTATGCTCTCAGGCTGTACTTGAACCGATGAAAAAACAGAAATACGGTCGTATTGTAAATCTGTCCTCCGTTTCCGGTAAACGCGGCGGCGGTATTTTCGGCGGCGCTCATTATTCCGCTTCCAAAGCAGGCGTTTTGGGCTTCTCCAAAAATCTTGCGCGTGAAGTGGCAGCCGACGGCATTACTGTAAACAGCGTATGCCCGGGCCTTATCAACACTGAAATCTGGAAATCTCTGCCGAAAGAACAGGCTGATAAGATTATTGCCGATATTCCGGCAGGCCGTCCTGGTGAACCTCAGGAAGTTGCCGATACAATCTGTTTCTTAGCTTCTAAAGAAGCATCTTATATTACTGGTGAAGATATAGATATCAACGGCGGTTCCCATATGGACTAAAAAATAGACTATCTTGCTATTTTCTTTAATAATATATACCCCCATCTTAGAGCAGCAGGATATTAAAAATTATCCTGCTGTTTTTGTATATGTATTTGTTCGGCTTATTTTTAGGAGGTAATTTTCGTGGAAACAATAAAAACAACACGTTCGTTTGCGGAAATTGAACACAGTACGGTTAGAAAAGTTTCAAAACGTTTAATTCCGTTTTTATTTATCTGTTTTGCAATCTCCATTTTGGACAGGCTCAATATTTCATTTGCGGCTTTGCAGATGAATGAAACGCTCGGCTTTTCCAATGAAGTTTACGGTCTCGGTGCAGGGATATTCTTTCTGGGTTATTTTCTCTTGGAAGTACCCGGCGGCGCACTGATGACGAAGTTCGGCGCGAGAAAATGGATTTCCCGCATTATGATTTCCTGGGGTATTATTTCAGGTCTCACAGCATTTGTTACTACTCCGACGCAGTTTTACGTTATCCGTTTTGCGCTCGGCGTTGCAGAAGCATCGTTTTTCCCTTGCATGGCATGGTATCTGAGCCAGTGGTACCAGACAAAGCATCATGCCAGAGCACTTGCCGGTTTTATGGCTGCGATTCCGGCGGCATCGGCACTCGGCTCGCCGATTTCCGGTTATCTGCTTACGGTAGATTTATGGGGTTTCCACGGCTGGCAGAACTTATTTATTCTGGAAGCAATTCCTTCCGTTATTTTAGGTGTCATTACTTATTTCTATCTTACGGATAAAATTGAAGATGCTAAATGGCTTGAACAGGATGAAAAGGAATGGCTCGTAAAAATCCTGGCAAAAGAAGAAGCATTGAAACGTAAGAAAAAATCCATTACTTTCCTTCAAGCTTTAAAAGAACGCGATGTTTTAATTTTGGCATGTGCATATTTCTGCTGGATGGCCGGTTATTACGGCGTAATCATGTTCCTGCCTACGCTCATTGCAAGTCTGTCCGGCTCTATGGGAACGAGCATGCTTGGCTGGCTCATCGGTTTTATGTATCTGCTCGCGGCAATCACCATGGTTTCTGTCGGCAGAAGTTCGGATAAACGACAGGAACGCCGCTTCCATGTGGCAACTTCTCTCATTGTTTCGGCAGTAGGTCTCGTAATTTCCGTATACGTTGCGGAAATAAATACAATTCTCGCTATCGTTATTTATACCATCAGTCTGTGCGGTGCATACGGTGCGTATACTCCGTTCTGGGCAATTCCGCCGTCTTATCTGTCAGGCAGTGCGGTAGCTGCAGGCATAGCGCTTATAAACAGTGTCGGCAATCTGGGCGGTTTCTTCGGCCCGTATATTTTAGGCGCATTATCTTCGTCGACAGGTTCGTACACCACGGGTATATTCGCTTTGGCCGGTTTTATGATTATCAGCAGTTTAATTGTAATTTTCATCATTAAACAGACTGGTAAAGTCGTTAATTCCTAATTGTCATAAAATTATTTTTACTGCTAAAATTTTAAATCGGGAGGTTTTAGCTTGAAAATTGGATTTATCGGTCTCGGAATAATGGGCAAACCGATGAGCAGAAATCTGCTTAATGCCGGTTTTGATTTAATCGTATATGATATAGACAGAGCTGCCGTGGAGATTATAGAAAAAGCGGGAGCCAAAGGTGCCGCTTCATCCGAAGAAGTGGCAAGAAATGCGGATGTCATAATAACGATGCTGCCGCGGGCGGATATCGGAAAATCCGTACTTGAGGAAATTTTGACAGGTATCAGGGAAAATTCCATAGTTATAGATATGAGTTCCGTTTCGCCTGTAGTTTCAAAAGAGTTTGCCCGAATGGTCGAAGCGAAAAATTGCAAATTTCTGGATGCACCTGTAAGCGGCGGTGAAATCGGTGCGATAAAAGCAACGTTGGCATTCATGATTGGCGGTGATGAAGCCGTTGTGGAAAAAGTCCGTCCTGTTTTTAAAGCGTTAGGAAAATCTATTATGGTGGTAGGCGGTAACGGCAGCGGTTCCGTTGCCAAACTTGCCAATCAGATTATGGTGAACCTGAATATTGCAGCGGTGGCGGAAGCACTCGTATTGGCGACAAAGGCGGGAGCCGACCCGAAAAAAGTTTTTGAAGCGGTGCGGGGCGGTTTTGCCGGCAGTGCAGTACTGGAAGAAAAAGCTCCGATGATGTATTCGCGCAATTTCAAAGCGGGCGGCCCTATCTACATCAATTTGAAAGATATTACGAATGTAATGGCTACGGCTGACGAACTGGGCGTGCCGCTCATATTGACACCGCAGCTTAAAGAAATAATGATTTCATTAAAGAAAACAGGTCATATTAATGACGACCACAGCAGTATTGTACAGTTTTATGAAAAAATTTCCGGTGTAACGGTGAAATCTGAATAATTTATGTAAAAAGACCAGCAATTTATATTTGCTGGTCTTTTCATCGTGTTTGTTGAGAGAAATACGTATTGTTCCGGTAGAAATCAGTCAGACAGTCATATCCGGTGAAATTAAGCGGTAATGATGAAATAAACTGGTAAAACAAGTAAAAAATACTTCTAAGCAAATTTTTAATTATACTTAGAAGTATTTTTGATTATTCTTTGGCAAAAGAATCAATAAGCGTAGCTTCTACAGTGCTGAATACCTTGTTGACATCGCGTCTTTCAATTAAATCGACAATGGCATAGTGGTTTTTTAAGCATAAATCGATACCGTGTTCTTTCAGCAGAACTTTTTTTATAGATGGCTCGAACATTAAAACAAGTGTTTCTAAAATGGCTTCGATAAGCTTGTTATGTACGCATTTAGCAATGGCCAAATGAAACTGCATATCAAGTTTGATTAAGTCATCTATAGAACCTTGATTTGATTTGGCAATTCTATTAGTTTCATCCACTAAATCGCGAATAGATTTGATTTCTTCCGGCGAGGCTTTGTATATTGCCATGATGACGACGATTGATTCGACCATTACGCGGAGCTCGAAAACGTCCGTCGTATTTTTCGGGTCGAGAATTAAACGAAATATGAGAGGATTGAATACTTCGTGCGATATTGTATCTTGTAAAAAAGTACCTTGACCACGTTTTGTTTTAACTACTCCCATAGCATTTAATACACGAATAGCTTCTCTAAGTGAATTTCTACCGACAGCGAGTTGTTCGCATAGTTCAGCTTCTGATGGAAGTTTGTCACCAGGTTTAAAATCACCTTCAATAATAGCTTGAGAGAGTTGTGTGATAATTTCATTTACTAAAGTATCAGAATTTCCAATTTTAGCTAATCCCATAATTTCACCAACTAACAAATTATTTATTTCACATATATAATATTATAATACTACTTATTGTGACTCTATAATATTATTTTAAGCTAAAGTTTAAATAAATGCTATATATATAGTGTTTTTTCAGAGAATTTTCATGAAAAAAGGATAAAATTTCTTAATTGTAGATAATAAAATAAAATAGTATAATTATAGCGCTTGTTATTTTTTAATAAAGGAGGCTATTTTTTGCGAGATTTTCTTTTACGTAATAAAGGTTTTATTGTCGGAATATGTATTTTGGCTGTTTTTTATCTGTATTTAGCTCATTTAGGTTCATATCATTTAATGGACCCAGATGAAGGTAGATATCATGAAATTCCGCGTGAAATGTTACTCACTGGTGATTTTATTACACCTCATTTAAATGGCGTGGAATATTTTGAAAAACCAGCACTTCAATATTGGGCTACAGCGATTATCATGAAGATTTTTGGTGTAACTGAGTTTGCAGGACGAGTTTTCCCTGCTCTTTCAGCTATTGGATGCGTAGGACTTACTTTTTGTCTTGGTTCTATGATGTATACGCGCCGAGTAGGTTTATTGGCGGCAGCTGTTTTAGCTACATCATGCTTAAATCTTATTGTAGCTTCAATCAATATCTTAGATATGGCACTTACATTTTTTATGACAGGGTGTATGGTGTCTTTTTATGCTTTTGAAAGAACCGAGAAGAAAAAATATTTACTGTTATTTTATATAGCAATGGGCTTAGGTATACTTACAAAAGGTCTTGTGGCAATTATTTTGCCATTAGGTATTTTGTTTTGGTATACGATATTTACAAAAAGACCACGTTTATTTTTAAAGCTTTTTTATTTGCCAGGTATAATAGCTTTCTTGATAGTTACAGTACCATGGTTTTATCTCGTGTGTCAGGCAAATCCGGATTTCTTCTATTTCTTTTTCATTCGAGAACATTTCTTGCGTTTTACAACTAAAATGCACGATAGATTCCAACCTTGGTGGTTCTTCATTCCATTTGTAATCATCGGCATGTTACCTTGGACTGGATTTTTATTATCCTTATTTAGTAAAAAAGGTGTTATTCGTAAAACAACATCTCAGCGCAATCGCTTTGATATCATCTTCTTATTATTATGGTTCTTTATCATTTTCATTTTCTACTCTATTTCTGATTCTAAATTAGTACCATATATCATGCCTTGCTGGATGCCACTTGCTATTTTAATTGCAGCTTCCATCAAACGTTTTGAAGATGAAAATTCTTGGCTTGGTCATAGCTTTTTAATCAATAGCATCTTATGCTTAGCTTTTGTCGGCGCTTTAGTCGGCTATGTCTTAAGTTCTAATTATTTGACAATTGATGAATTCATTGCTGAAGGTGGTTTACTTACAGCAGCATTATTCATCGGTACCATTGCCTCTATTTTGGTTTGGATAAAAACAAAAAGATTTCGTTGCACTGTAAGTGTTCTTTGTGTCATGGGATTTTTCTTTGGTTTAGGTCTTCATGATGTTCAACAACAAGTACACAATAATCAATCCGCATATTATGTAAGCCAAAAAATCAATGAATTAAATCCACAAGACGCTTTAATTGTAAATTATGGCGATTTTTATCACGGCATACCATATTACACTAATCAACGAGTTGCTCTTGCTGATTTCAAAGGTGAACTTGAGTTTGGCTCTGAACATCCAAGTGGTGCAGGTTGGTTTTTCAATGGCGAAGAGTTAAATGATTTGTGGAACAGTCAAAAGCGTATTATAATTGTGGTTAAAGAACGTTATAAAGATAAATGTCTCAATGTATTGACTTCTCCAGCGAAACAAGTATTAACTGAAGGGTCATATACTATTTTGATTAATAAATAATAGTTAAATGATTTGGAGGAATATTTCAATGCGTAAAGAATTTTTACCTTTTGCTAAACCTATGGTTAGCGAAGAAGCTATTGCTGATGTAGCAGACTCTATTCGTAAAGGTTGGCTAGCTATGGGCCCTAAAACAGTAGATTTTGAACAAAAATTTGCTGATTATGTAGGTTGCAAATTTGGTATCTCCGTAAACTCTGCTACTGCCGGTTTACACCTCGCTGTAATGGCACTTATCGAGCCTGGTGATGAAGTCATTACTACACCTATGACATTTGCTAGCACTGTAAATGCAATCGTATTTGCTGGTGGTAAACCTGTTTTAGTAGATATTGACCCTCATACATTCAATATTGATATAAATAAAATTGAAGAAGCTATCACCCCAAAAACAAAAGCTATCATTCCTGTTCATTTTGCAGGTCGCCCTTGCGATATGGACGCACTTGAAGCTCTTGCACAAAAATATAATCTTGGCATTATCGAAGACTCCGCTCATGCTCTTGGTGCAGAATATAAAGGTAAAAAAATCGGCTTTGGTCGTGGTGCTCGTCATATTGCTGTATTTAGCTTCCACCCAACAAAAAATATCACAACTGGTGAAGGTGGCATGATTTGCACAAATGATGAAGAAGCAGCTGAACTCATGTCTATGCAACGTCAAAATGGTATGAGTAAAGGGGCTTGGAACCGTTATCAAGCAAATGGTAAAGCTCATTATGATATTTTCCGTCCAGGTTTAAAATATCAAATGATGGATATTCAAGCTGCTATCGGTCGCGACCAGCTCACTCATCTTGAAGAATTCAATGATCGTCGTCGTGAAATCGTAGCTCGCTATCAAAGAGAATTAAAAGACGTACGTGGTTTAATCCTTCCTCCAGAAATCGAAGAAGGCAATGTTCATTCTTGGCATATATATACACCTCTAATTGATATTGATGAACTCGGTTTTAGTCGTGATGATTTCATGGCAAAAATGAGTGCTAAAAATATCGGTACAGCTTACCATTATCAAGCACTTCATTTATTTACTTGCTTTAGCGAACTCACTGGTCTTAAAGCTGGCGATTTACCAAACTCTGAATATGTATCTGAACGTATTGTTTCCTTACCACTCTTCCCTGCAATGACTGATGAAGATGTAACAGATGTTATCGAAGCAATCAAAGAAATCTGTGGTATGAAAGGCTGATAACTAAAAAATGCTAGGAAGTCCTGAAATTTCCATTGTAATTCCAGTTTACAATGAAGAAGAATCTCTCCCTCAATTATTTAAAGAACTCTATCCTGTAATGGAAAATTTACAGCGTAGTTTTGAAATAATCTTTATCAATGATGGCAGTCGTGATAAATCATTTGCCATGCTCTATGACTTTCAAAAAGAGCATGAAAAAACTGTTCGTATCATTGATTTAAATGGTAATTTTGGTCAGCATATGGCAATCACTTCTGGTTTTGCTAATGTTCGTGGAAAATACATCATTACTTTAGATGCTGACCTTCAAAATCCACCAGAAGAAATCCCTAAAATCATTGCCAAAATGGATGAAGGCTATGATGTAGTCGGCACATGTCGTCAAAATCGTCATGACCCTTTATTTAGAAAAGTAGCTTCTCGCTTTGTAAACAGAATGACTAATCGTATCAGTGGTTTGCATATCAGCGATTATGGCTGTATGCTCCGCGGATATAGTCGTCGCATTGTTGATATCATCGTTCAAAGTCGTGAAAGCACTACTTTCATTCCTGCTTTAGGTCAAAAATTTGCAGTAAATCCTATAGAAATTCCTGTCAGTCATCGTGAACGTGAATTTGGCGAATCTAAATATAGCTTTTTCCGTTTGCTTCGCTTAAATTTTGACTTAATGACAAGCTTTTCTATAGCTCCACTACAAATGGTTACAATGAGCGGTATGGGTATCTCCCTTTTAAGTATTATCTTTTTCTTATATTTGATTTTACGCCGTATCATTGTCGGACCAGAAGCTGATGGTGTCTTCACTTTAATGGCTGTAAACTTCTTCTTGATCGGTGCAACTATTATGGCACTTGGTATCATTGGCGAATATACTGGTAGAATTTATAAACAAATTCAGCAACGACCACATTATATAATCAGAAAAATATATGAGGACGGTGCTAAAGAAGATGAATAGACCTTCTATTGTAGTATTTGCCTATAGTGAACCTGGATATACTTGTCTTAAAGCTTTAATAGAAGCTAACGCTAATATTTTAGCTGTATATACTCATCAAGATGACCCTGATGAAGAAATATGGTTTCATTCTGTATATGATTTAGCTAAGGCTAATAACATCCCTGTATTTAGACCCAAAAAAATAGATGAAGAAGCTACTAATTATATCTTAAATTTAAATCCAGATATCATCTTCTCTTTCTATTTTCGCCGTTTAATTCCTAATGAAATTATTTTAAAACCTCGTTTAGGTGCTTATAATCTCCACGGTGCTCTATTGCCTAAATATCGTGGTCAAACATGTATCAATTGGGCTGTAGTAAATGGTGAAACACGCACTGGTGCCACACTTCATCTCATGACAGAAAAAGCTGATGAAGGAGATATTGTAGACCAGCGTGGATTTGATATAGCCTTTACAGATACATCTTTAGATGTTTTCATCAAAGTTAGTAAAATCGCTAGTGAAATCATCAAAGATTGTTTGCCAAAAATAGAGGCAGGTACTATTACTTTGACACCACAAGATGATACACAAGCCACAAAATTTGGCAGACGTCGCCCTAAAGATGGTTTATTGAATTTTTCTAAAGACGCCGTTAGTTTATATAATCTCATTCGTGGCGTTACACATCCTTTTCCTGGAGCTTTTACCTATGTAAATAATAAAAAATTATTCATCTGGTGGGCAAAACCAATCGAAGGAACAGGAAATATCGGTGAAATTGTAAGTACTAATCCACTTTGCATTGGCACCGGAAAAGGTCTACTTCAACTAGAAAAATTACAATTTGAAAATGAAGCTGAATTAGATGCTAAAGCATTTACTGATTTATTGCCAATCGGTACTAAATTCGAACTTGAATAAACTATTATAAATAAAGATAGAAAGAAGTATTTATCATATGAAAATTTTTGTTACTGGTGTAAACGGTTTTATTGGCTCTCATTTCCTTGAAATGGCACTTGCTCAAACAGACTGGGAAATTCAAGGTTTTGACTTAGCAGATAATAATATCACTCAATTCTTGGATAATCCTCGCTTTTCTATGAAAAAAGGCGATATCTTCAAAGAAGAAGCTTGGCTCAATGAACAAATTAAAGAATGTGATGTTCTTTTACCATTAATCGGTATCGCTCGCCCAGCTTATTATATTACTCGTCCACTTTGGACATTCGAACTTGATTTTGAACAAAACTTAAAAATGGTTCGTAAATGTGCTGAATATGGTAAACGCGTTATCTTCCCTTCAACTTCTGAAGTATATGGTATGCCTGATCCTAACAATAAAGTCATGGATGAAGATAATAGTAATTTAATCTTAGGTCCTGTATCTAAGAGTCGTTGGATTTATAGTTGCAGTAAACAAATGATGGATAGAGTAATCTTCGCTTTTGGTCAAGAAATGGGGCTTAAATTCACTTTATTCCGTCCATTTAACTGGGTAGGGCCTCGTCTTGATAGCTTCAAAGATGCAAGTGAACATAAAGGTCGTTCTATCACTCAATTCATCTATGATGTTTTGTACACTGGCAAAATAACACTTGTAAATGGTGGTGCTCAACGTCGTAGCTTTACTTGGGTAGGCGATGGTGTACAAGGTTTAATCGATATCATTACTAATAAAGATGACCAAGCAGAAGGACAAATCTTCAATATTGGTAATCCAGAAAACAACTACTCCATCAAAGAAATGGCTGAAATCGTTGTTGATGAAATGAAAAAATTCCCTGAATTTAAAGATAAAGCCGATAAAGTAGAATTTATCGTTATGGACTCCGATAAATATTACGGTAAAAATTATGATGATATGCAAGATAGATTGCCATCTGTGAAAAAAATGGAAACTCGCCTCGGTTGGAAACCAAAAGCTACACTTCGCGAAGCAATCCACTATACACTTGAATGGTATGCTAAAAATTTAGATAAAGCTTAATTATTATTTATAAAAATCAAAGCCATTGCCTCAGCATTTGCTAGTGGCGATGGCTTTTTAACTAAAATATAAAATTGGGAGGATATTATGGCTAAAAAAATTGCTATAAAAATTGATGTAGATACAAAACGTGGCTATGATGAAGGCGTACCTCGCATGCTTGATGTTTTTAAACAAGAAAATATCAAAGCTACTTTCTTTTTCTCCATGGGTACTGACAATTCTGGTAAAGCTATTCGCCGTATCTTTCGCAAAGGTTTTTTAACTAAAATGCTACGTACTAAAGCTCCTAGCACATATGGTTTTAAAACTATGATGTACGGTACAATTTTACCTGCGCCTCACATCGTCGAACCAAATCCTATGCCATTTCTTCGTGCTGTCAAAGAAAATCATGAATGTGGTATTCATTGTTGGGACCATGTCTATTGGCAAGATAAATTGCCTTTCCTATCTGAAGATACTATAAAAGAAGAATTGACCAAAGCCATCAATCTCTTTGAAAAAATCGCTGGCTTTAAAGCTAAAGCTTGTGCTGCTCCTGGCTGGCAAGTAACTCCTCGCAGTTTAAAAGTTCAACAAGAATTAGGTTTTGATTATTGTAGTGATGTTCGCGGATATTACCCATTTTATCCTATTATGAATGATAAAAAATATTTGCCATTACAAATTCCAGGAACATTGCTTACTATGGATGAATGTTTAGGTAGCACTTTAGATAATAAATTAATCACTGAAGAAAATATCAATGATTATTGGTTAAGTCATTGCGATCAAGAATTTAATGTTTTAACTATCCATTCAGAAATGGAAGGCTTAAAACAATTACCTATTCTGTATGATTTCATCAAAAAAGCCAAAAAACTTGGTTATGAATTTGTAAAACTAGAAGAAGGTAAACATGTTCCTAATATTAAAGAATGTGAAGTTTATCATGGATATTTACCAGGTAGAGCAGGAACAGTTGCTCGTCAACGATAATTAAATAAAAAAGCCACAGCATATTGAACTGCACCCCAAAAGTTGGACAAAAAACAACTTTTGGAGGTGCAGTT
>ERZ838516.1649-NODE-1649-length-27770-cov-6.134440_pt1 | contig 27770 bp, 29 predicted proteins | sample MGYA00519910_ERZ838516 | MGnify/ENA primary metagenome ERZ838516 (study PRJEB31850, sample SAMEA3708837) | human gut metagenome | biome: human gut; feature: human-associated habitat; material: faeces | place: China | collected 2014 ... | reverse complement strand
CAATCTCCTCTGCCTGTGCCTTGCAAGCGTTCATCTGCCGCACCCATTCCATTTGATTATCGGCTTTCAGTTGCTCGGTCACGCCGTACTGCTTTGCCAGCTTCGGCACGATCAGCTCCATGCGGTTTCGTGCCGCTTCGTCAATCTCGGCGCAATACTGTCTTACGTACACCCAGCTATCGCGCGGAATGCCTTTTCTTTTGTTTTACAGCGCGGTCCCCTTTTTCGGCACGAAAAAGGCCTTCATATCCGCCCTTTCAAGCTCGAGCAGCTTGATCTTTTTGTCGACGCCGCCTGCGTAGCCGGTCAGGCTGCCGCTCGCGCCGACCACGCGGTGGCAGGGGATGATGAGCGAAATATCGTTGTGCCCCACCGCGCCGCCGACGGCCTGCGCAGACATGTGCGTTAGGCCCTGCTTCTCCACCAGCTTTCGCGCAAGCGCGCCGTAGGTCGTCGTTTCACCGTAGGGAATTTCCAGCAGCAGCGCCCATACTGCCTGCCGGAATGCCGAACCCACGGGGTGGAGCGGCGGCGTGAAGTCCGGCTCGCGGCCCGAAAAGTAGATATCGAGCCAGCGCTTGGCCTCGCACAAAACAGGCGTCTCGCTCTCGGCATACTCTTTTGGCAGCGTGCGGGCAAAATATTTCTGCCCGTCGAACCACAGGCCCGTCAAGCCCTCTTCGTCCGCCGCAAGCAGGATGCCGCCGAGTGGCGAATCATAATGCTGGGTGTAAGTCATCGTCCTCGCCTCATTTCTTCTCTTTCGGCGCGTAATCGTGCAGCTCGGGGATCGCACCGCCGGACACCGCCCAGAGGTACAGGCTCGCCACGCTGCCATAGGGCGAAAAGCGGCGGCGGTACTTTTCAAAGAGTCCTCGGTCGATCTTTCGGTGGTGGTACACCATGCGCAGCCCCCGCTGGATGGCAAGGTCGTCGCAGCTCAACACGTCCTGCCGCTGCATGCAGAAGAGCAGGATCATCTCCGCCGTCCACACGCCGATGCCCTTGAGGGACGAAAGCTCCCGGATAGCCTCCTCGTCGCTTTTTTGCCAGATACCTTCTAAATCGAATACGCCGGTGTGGACCTTTTCGGCAAAATCCGTGATGTACTCCGCCTTTCTGAACGTCATGCCGAGTGATTGGAGCTTGGAAACGCCCGCGGCGAGGACCGTCTCGGCGTTGACCTCGCCGAGTGCCGACAGCATCCGCTGCCAGATCGTCTCCTGTGCCTTGGTCGAGATCTGCTGGCCGATGATGTGGTGCACGACGGCGGAAAAGAGGTCAGTATCCACTTTTCTCTCGACATGGCCGATGCGGTCGATGACCTCGGCCATGCGCTTATCCTTCTTTTTAAGATAGTCGGTCTCCTCTTCCCCGTAGGCAAAATACATTGAGCTTCCTCCCCGCCGCGTCATCTAAAACGTATGTTCTATATATTATATGGTGCCATTTTCTTTCTGTCAAGCGTGCAAGCTTTTGTAACGGACTATCGAAAAAATTTTCGAACCCCTCTTGACTGAAAGTGTACTTTAAGTTGTAGAGTATCAGTGAACTTTAAGAACAACAAGTTTTTTCAGGAGGAATGTCTCATGAACAAGCCTTATATCGTATGCCACATGATGACCTCGGTCGACGGACGTATCGACTGCGCCATGACCGAGCACCTACCCGGCGTGCAGGAATATTACGACACGCTCGACGCGCTGGACGCGCCCACACGTATCAGCGGCCGCGTAACCGCGGAGCTCAAGACCTATGACGAGGCCAAAAAGTCCATCGACGAAACGCTCGAGAAGATGGGCCTTGACTACCTTGACCAGATGATCATCCACTCTCCCCAGCCGTGGAACCAGTTTCGCGCGGAAAAGCGCTATTCTGAAGAAAATAAAGCCGTCTGGCGCGCGCTCGAGGATGCGCAAAGCGAGGGCAAGGTCAGAGTCATCGGCGTGTCGAACTTTCTGCGCGACGACCTTGAAAATCTGCTCTCCGACTGCCGCGTAAAGCCGATGGTCAACCAGATCCTGCTGCACATCAGCAACACCGACCTCGCGCTGCTCGACTACTGCCGCGAGCAGGGCATCCAGGTGGAGGCCTACTCCCCCATCGCCCATGGCGAGGCGCTCAAGAACCCCGCCATCGCGGAGATGGCGAAAAAGTACGGCGTCACCGCCGCGCAGCTGTGCATCCGCTATGTCATCGAGCTCGGCGCGGTCGCGCTGCCGAAGACGGCCAACCCCGACCACATGGCGAGCAACGCCGCCGTGGACTTCACCATCTTGAGTGAGGACATGGAGACGCTCAAGCACACGGACCGCATCGCCGACTACGGCGAGTTCAACATCTTCCCCGTCTTCAGCGGCAAGCCGCTCGCGTAACGAACGCAAAAGGAAAAGGAGAGAACGCAGCAGCGTCCTCTCCTTTTTTTATAAAAGCATGCAGAAACCGATCTGCATACAGAGCCATCTTTCAAAAAGCCTCTTATTTCTTCTCTTCCTCGCGCACAAACATCATCAAAAAGCTGACTGCGAGCAGCAGGCAGGACACCCAGATGCCCTTTTCGGCAAAGCGCGCCGTCAGGACGCTGCCAAGCCCCGCGCCGACGGCAAAAATACCGATGACGCCAAAATACGTCAGTGCCTTTTTCAGCACCTCGCGGTCGTGCGTGTGGAAGTAGACGCACAGCGCCTCGGTGCCGCTGCGCATGTTGCCGATGCACATGGTGCTCGCGTAGGCGTGGCCGCGCACCTTGCGGAAGGTCTGCACCTGCATCGCGCAGACGAACGAGACGAGCGCGTTTGCAAAGGTGTTGACCTCCTGCGGCAGGAAGCCGACAAAAAACAGCAGCACGATCTCGGCCAGAATGATGAGCTGGCGCCAGTGCACCTTTTCCATGCACTTATAGCGGCGGTGGACGCATTCCGCCACAAAAATGCCCGCCATAAACGAGATCACCGGCACAAAATAGCGGAAAACATCTGCCCAGTCGCCTGCAAAAAGGTGTGTGCTCATCAGCACGATGTTGCCCGTCTGCGCGTTGGCAAACACCTTGTCGCGGCAGCAATAGGTATAGGCGTCCTGCAATCCGCCGGATAAAATGATAAACGCGGACATCAGGAACGAATCGGACATCTGCCCGCGCGGTCGATCAAGCTGCATGGTTACATTTTGGCTCCTGTTCGTTAAAATTCCGACATGATTATACGGCGGTGGCCGCGCTTCGTCAAGCGGCTTTTGCGTCGAGCCGCGCGGTGTATCTGCGGATGCACGCCGCAGCGTAAACGGCGGTGACAAGCTCCGTGATGGGCATGGCGAACCAGAGCGAATCCGCGCCCGCAAGAAGCGGCAGCATCAGGATCAGTGCACCGCTGATGACGAGTCCGCGCGCAACCGACACGATAAACGCCGCCTTCGGCTGTAAGATGGCCTGGAAATAATACGTCGAGAAGATGTTGAACGGCAGCAGCAGGAATGAGATCGCATACGTGCGGATGATGGCCGGGGCCATCGCCAAGATCGTCTCCGTCGGGCTCATAAAAATGCGGATGTAGAGATTCGGGCACGCCACGCTCGGCGCCGTCCAGAAAACGTCGAAAAATACGACCGTCCACAGCGCATATCGCAGCGTCTCGCGGATGCGAGCCTCTTTCCCCGCGCCGAAATTCGTCGAAATGATGGGCTGGGATGCCTGTCCGACGCTGTACGCGCAGCACTGGACGAATGTGCTGACGTTGATGATGGGGCCGTAGATCGCGAGCGCGTCCGAGCCGAGGTATTGCATGATCTGGCGGTTGAAGAGCACAGTCAGAATCCCCATCGCCATGTCGACAAAGAAGCTCGAAAAGCCCGTGACGGCGATCTTCCACAGCTTGCGCGCAAGCCTCTTTGGTTTCACGAGGCGCAGCATGTTCTTCCTGCTCGCAAAGTGCGTCAGCATCACGAGGAACGACACCGCCGAGCCCAGCGCCGTGGCAAGACCCGCGCCGTAAACGCCCATATCGCATGGGAAGACGAAGAACCAGTCGCCGAGCACATTGAAACGGTTTTTGCGCCCTTGAGACGCCCCAAGCTCTTTTGATTCCCATTTGCCTTGTTTGTGGGCTGCTCCTTCTGCCTGTTTTGCTCATCGCTTTTTTCTGAATTTTCCGTGGACAATTTCTTCCTGATGGGGTAACATCATAGAAAAACAGGAAACGGAACACTTTTTCATGGACAAGTACAGCATCTTAAAGCAATATTACGGCCACAGCGCGTTTCGCGCGGGGCAGGAGGAACTCATCGACTCCATTCTCTCTGGGCGCGATGCACTGTGCGTCATGCCGACGGGCGGGGGCAAGTCGCTCTGCTATCAGATCCCCGCGCTGCTCCTGCCGGGCATCACGCTCGTCGTCTCGCCGCTCATCTCGCTGATGAAGGATCAGGTCGCAGCGCTCAAGAGCGCGGGCGTTCCCGCGGCGTACATCAACAGCTCACTGACAGGCGAGCAGATCCGCACGGTCTACGCCCGCACGCGCAAGGGTGCCTACAAGCTCATCTACGTCGCGCCCGAGCGGTTGGAAACGAACAGCTTTTTATCGCTGATGCAGGAGATGGATGTGTCGTTTCTCGCTGTGGACGAGGCACACTGCATTTCGCAGTGGGGACAGGACTTCCGCCCGAGTTACCTCGGCATTGTCGATTTCATCAATGCCCTGCCGCGCAGACCCATTGTCGCGGCCTACACCGCGACGGCGACAAAGCAGGTGCAGTCTGATATCCTGCGGCTCTTGCAGCTGCAAAGCCCGTACCGCATCGTGACGGGCTTCGACCGTCCGAACCTCTATTTCGACGTGCGCCGCCCGAAAAACAAGTTTTCCGCCCTCGCCGCACTCATTGACGAGCGGCGGGGCAGGAGCGGCATCGTCTACTGTGCAACGCGCGCGGCGGTCGAGCGCGTGTGCGACAGCCTGTGTGACCGCGGCATCGCCGCCACGCGCTATCACGCGGGCCTCACAGATGAGGAGCGGCAGCAGAATCAGGACGATTTTCAGTTTGACCGCAAGACCGTCATGGTCGCGACGAACGCCTTCGGCATGGGCATCGACAAGTCAAACGTCAGCTTTGTCATCCATTACAACATGCCGAAAAGCCTCGAGGCCTACTATCAGGAGGCGGGCCGCGCCGGACGCGACGGCGAGAATGCCGACTGCGTCCTGCTCTTTGCGCCCGCCGATGTGGAGACCGCACGCTTTCTCATCGAAAACGGCGGAGCCGACCAGCTCTCGGAGGAGGACGCTGCGCTCGTGCGCAAGCGCGACTATGAGCGCCTGCAGGCGATGACGGGGTACTGCAAATCCGTCGACTGTCTGCGCGGGCGGCTGCTTGACTACTTCGGCCAGATACACCCCGCAAACTGCGGAAACTGCTCCAACTGTAAAGCGACCTACCAGACCGAGGACATCACGCTCTCGGCGCAGATGATCTTATCGTGCGTCATGCGCATCCGCGAGCGGCTGGGCTACTACGTCGGCAAAACACTCGTCATTCAGGTCCTGCGCGGGAGCCGCGACCAGCGGCTTTTGTCGCTCGGCCTTGCGAGCCTGTCGACCTATGGTCTCATGGACAAAACGTCGCCAAGCGTCATCGAGCGGTACATCGAATACCTCGAATCCGCGGGATATCTCGAGGTCGACCAGCGCTATTCGACGCTCCGGCCCACAAAAAAAGCATCCGCCGTGCTCTTTGACGGCGAATGCGTGCTGATGCAGAAGCGGGTGGAGCCGAAGGCGGAGAAAAAGCGCCCGCGCGGCGCGTTTTCGGACGAATTCGAGGAAAACGGCCTTTACGAGGCGCTGCGCGCCCAGCGCGCGGAGCTTGCCAAACGCGAGAGCGTTCCCGCCTACGTCATCTTTTCGAACGCGACGCTCGCCGACATGGCGGAGAAAGCGCCGCGCTCGCTCTCAGAGCTTCTTGAGGTCTCGGGTGTCGGCGAGCGGAAGGCCTCCCGCTACGGAGAGGCCTTCCTGCGCACCATTGAGGAGTATATACAGCAGCAGGGGTAAAGCGGGCTCACTTCAGCACCGTGCCGTCTGCCAGCGTGATGGTATAGCCGTTGAAGTTGATGGTGCCGTTGCTGGTGAGGCTCGTAAGCGTGCAGTTGCCGGTCAGGTTCCACGTGCAGCCGTTCTCGATCGTGACGACCGCGTTGTCGCTGACGGCGGTGCCGCCCTCGGCATTGTCGATGATGTTGATGGTGCCGGTGAAGGTGCTGCCGTTTTTCATCGTCATCGTGAGATTCGAGATGGTATCGACGATGATATCGCCTGCAAGCGTCTGACCGTCTGCGGCGAATTCGACCTGTGCGCCGTTGCTGCCGGCCGTGCCCCAGCCGCGGCTGGCGGAGTTGCCGACCACGCGCAGCAGCGCGCCGTCCGCATCATTGTTGACGATATTCACGCCGGAGAGCGTCATCAGGCAGTGGGTGTTCGTGATGTAGAACATGTCACCGCTGCTGCCAACGAGGCTGCCGCCGGTCATCGAGAAGACGGACGTGCCGACGTCCGCGTCGCCGCTCATGGACTGATAGATCATCACGTTGTGGACGTTTTCCGAAGAGCTCGTACCCTTGGTGTCGCTCATGTTGCCGGTGGCATAGCAGTCTTCGAGCGTGATGGAGTTCTTACCCTCGATGACAAGGGCTTCGGAGTTGTTCGCCGTCAGGTTCGCATTCTTCACGGTGATGTCCGCCGTGGAGTAGACCGCGGGGGAGTTGTAGCCGTTCGAGGTGTACGCGCCGCCGCTCACGTTGACCGTACCGCCGCCGCGGTCGGAGCGGATGGCCGCGGACGAGTTGCCGGAGGTCTCGACAACTAAGTTGCTCGCGCTCGTCGTGCCGCTGCCGTAACTGAACACGCCGTTGCCATTTTGCGCAGAGGACGTGACGGTTGCATTCTTGATGGTCACCGTCGCGCCGTTCATCGCGAGAAGCGCTGCGTTCATGCCGTAAAAGTCGCCGTCCTCGGTGTTCGAGGCCGCGCCCGCGCTCTTGTCGACGGTGACGCCGTCGAGCGTGACGGCCGCGCCGTCCACGCGCAGGGCGTTTTCGTCGTCGCCGGTCGAGGTGTAGCTTTCGCCGCTGTAGGTGCCGTCCTCGCTGATGGTCGTGGCGGCGGTGCCCTGCGTCACCTCGCCGCTGCCGCCAAAGCTCTGGCCGCCGCCCACGGACTCGACCGTGGCGCTCGCCGCGGTGTTGTTGCCGACCTCAACGGTCAGGATATCGCCCTCGGCGAGGTCGCTGAGCTCGATGCTCTCGTCATTTTTTGTAATTTCCGCATTCGCGAAGTCGAGCGTCACACTCTCCTCGCCCGCGGTAAAGCTGCTGCCGCCCATGCCGCCGGAGCGCTGCCGCTCGGCATCTCGGGCGGCTGGCTGTCGGTGCTGCCGCTCTGGCTGTCGGGCTTTGCGGGCGGCTGACTGCTGTCGGACGATGCATGATCCCCACTGCTGCTGTTGCCGCTCTGCGTTTCGCCGTCCAGCTTGTCGGGCGGCGTCTGGCCGGAATCGGAACTGTCAGACACGTCATGGGACGGCATACCGCCCGCACTCAGCTCGCCGAGCTGCATCGTCACGGCAGTGCCGTCAATATCGGTGATCTCGCCGGTGATCGTCCGGTCGGAGCAGTCCGATGTTTTGCTGCCGCACGCGGCGAGCGACAGTGTCAGCGCCGCCGCACAGAAAAGAGAACGAATCTCTTTGCTTTTCATCAAAAACGGCCTCCTTCGTCATTGTGTATCCCAAATGCTTCCGCGGGGCTGTCGTTTTTCGGTTTCCCCTTGGAACGAGGTCATGATTGCCCGCCAACCTAAAAGAAAACTAAAGGAAAGTTTGAACATTTTGTTTTTCACGAAAACGCAAAAAGCAGTGCCGCCTGAAATCAGGCGGCACTGTTCCTATTGATATGATGTTCCCACCAGCGCGGTGCAAGCGGTTAGTTTTCTCTAACTCGCAGTCTTTTGAAAAGCCGCCGCAGGGCAGCTTTCCAATATATCCTGCTTTCCCGCTTGCCTTCGGGAAGGTGATCGACCTTGCGTATTGTAGCACAGCGATTTTCGCATTGCAAGAGCGGTTTTCAAATTTTTCGCGATATTTTCTTTGCTACATACGCTTTCTCGCCCCGTCCGCTGCGACAGACTGTTCCCATTCCGTGTCCCGCGGCACTTGCATCCCGCGGCTTTCGCTGGTATACTATGTTCAGAAGTTAGATGTATTTAACAGAATTGATATTTCACACAGAAAAGACGGTGAACGATATGGAAGCATTTTACGGCATTTTGATCCCATTTCTCGGCACGTCGCTCGGCGCGGCGTGCGTGTTCTTCATGAAAAAGTCGCTCAGCGACGCTGTGCAGCGCTCGCTGACGGGCTTTGCCGCGGGCGTGATGGTCGCGGCCTCGGTCTGGAGCCTGCTGATCCCCGCCATCGAGCAGTCGTCGGCGATGGGGAAACTCTCGTTTCTGCCGGCGTTTCTCGGCTTTTGGGTCGGCATTCTCTTTTTGCTGCTGCTCGACCACGTCGTCCCGCACCTGCACGCCAAGAGCGGGCAGGTCGAGGGGCCGAAGAGCCAACTCCAGCGCACGACGATGATGGTGCTGGCCGTCACACTGCACAACATCCCCGAGGGCATGGCCGTCGGCGTGGTGTATGCGGGCTATCTCTCCGGCAGCGCACAGATCACGGCGGCGGGCGCGCTGGCGCTCTCACTCGGCATCGCGATCCAGAATTTTCCCGAGGGGGCGATCATTTCGCTCCCCCTGCGCGCCGAGGGCATGGGCAAAGCAAGAGCTTTCTGGGGCGGCGTGCTCTCGGGCATCGTCGAGCCCATCGGCGCGGTGCTGACGATACTCGCCGCGTCGCTCATCGTTCCGGCGCTGCCGTATCTTCTGAGCTTTGCCGCGGGCGCGATGCTCTATGTCGTCGTCGAAGAGCTGATCCCCGAAATGTCGCAGGGCGCGCACTCCAACATCGGCACGGTGTTTTTCGCCGTGGGCTTCAGCCTGATGATGGTGCTCGACGTGGCGCTGGGATGAAATACGGCAGGAATGCAAGCAGGAGGCGATACCGAGCGGTACGCCTCCTGTTTTTTATGCTGACGCCAGCCTTGCGCCTATTTTTCCACCCGAATAAGATTGCTCTCATACGGCCGCTTGCCGGAGAGCACTTCGTCGTAAAAATTCTGCTTCCAGTCGATGTAGGCGACGCTGTCCTGCAATTCCCGAATGCCTGCGCGCAGTGCCTCCTGCTTCTGCGCCGGCAGGATCTTGCGCTGCGGGATGGTGCGCTCGCCTTGCAGGCAGAGGGCGAGGTAGTCCTTCATCTCCTGAATGCTCATGCCGCATTTTTTCAGGCACGTCAGGCTGCTGATCCACGCGACGTCCCGCTCGTCAAACACGCGGCGGTTGTTTTTGTCGCGCTTGACGTTGGGGACAAGCCCCTCGTTGCAGTAAAATTTTAAGGCCTGATAGGTCATGCCCGTTTCCTTACAGACCTGCATCATGGTGTAGCGCATGGTAATCCCTCTCTGCTGCGTAAAAATTGTGTTTTTTCCTCAAAAACCTCTTGACCGGTTGTTACAACCGGTATTTATAATCGGCAGTATCAACCGGAAGCTGCCATCGGCAATGATAGCAAACAGCGGCGAATACCGCAAGAAAAACGGTCAGAGAGGATGCGTTATGATGAATAACTTTATTTTTGAAAACAAGACCAAGGTATATTTCGGCAAAGGCGGCGTGAAGGAGTACCTCGGCGGCCTGCTCGCAAACTTTGGCGAAACCGTCATGCTGGCCTATGGCGGCGGCTCCATCAAGTGCAACGGCGTGTACGATGAGATCATGGGTATCCTGAACGCGCAGGCAAGCGCATCATGGAGTTCTCCGGCATCATGTCCAACCCCACCTATGCCAAGGTGCAGGAGGGCGCGAAGCTGGCGCGTGAAAATCACGTCGACCTGATCCTCGCCGTGGGCGGCGGCAGCGTTTCCGACTGCTGCAAGGTCATCTCCGGCGCGTTCGACACGCTGAGCCACGCGATGGAAACCTACTTCGGCAAGCCGGATGAAAACAACCTCTCCGATGATATCAATGAGGCCGTCATGCGCAGCGTCATCCGCAACATCCGCATTTTGCTGACCGATCCTGAAAATTACGACGCCAGAAGCGAGCTGGCGCGGGCGTCCGCCATGGCAGAGAACGGCGTGCTGAAGATCGGCAAGGTCACGGATTTTCAGGCGCATCAGATCCAGCATCAGCTCGGTGCTTACACCGACTGCAACCACGGCGCGGGGCTGGCGGTCATCCACCCTGTCCTGTACCGCCACATCTACAAATCCGGCACGGCGCGGTTTGCGCGGTTTGCTCAGAATGTCTGGGGCATCGCACCCAAGGGCAGTGACGGGGAAACCGCCGCCGGTATCGACGCGCTGGCCGCGTTCATTAAGGAAATCGGTCTGCCGGCCAGCTTTGCAGAGCTTGGCATTCCCGCCGACACCGACTTCCGCGCCGTGGCGGATTCTACCAACGTCACCGCCGGCTGCTGCAAAAAGTTGACGCACGACGAGATCTACGAAATTTTGCAGGAATGCCTGTGAGTATCCGCGCTTTTCGCAGCAAAACAAAGCATTCTTTGCGCTGTGCTCCATTTTTGGCTTTTCTGCCTCTTGCATTTGGGCCAAAGCGTGATACCATAGGTCGGACAAATTGCGGAAAGGGGCGGTAGAGTTGAAAGCTGCATCGCAGAAAAAATCATTGGATATGCTCCACGGGACGCTCTGGGATAAGATCCCGCGCTTTGCCGTTCCGGTGGCGGCCACGGCGATTTTGAGCCAGCTATTCAACGCCGCGGACATCGCCGTCATCGGCAACTTTACCGGCGAGCTCCGCACTGTGGCGGTCGCGGCCGTCGGCACAAACAGCTCGATCATCAGCCTGATCGTCAACCTGTTCATCGGCATCGCGCTGGGCGCGAACGTGACGATCGCGCACGCCATCGGCGAAAAGAACGACACGATGGTGCACCACGCGGTGCACCATCGTTGTGGCGGTGCTGGGCGGTTTGATCGCGGCGGTCATCGGTGAGCTGTTCGCCGTTCCGCTGCTGAATCAGCTGAATGTGCCGGACGATGTGTTCCCGCTGGCGCTGCTATACCTGCGCATCTATCTTGCGGGCCTGCCGGTGATCCTGCTCTACAACTTTGAGGCGGCGGTCTTCCGCAGCGTGGGCGAGACGAAAATTCCGCTGATCGCGCTGACGGCCTCCGGCGTTCTGAACGTGATCCTGAACCTCTTTTTCGTGGCCGCGCTCCACATGAGCGTGGACGGCGTCGCGATCGCAACGGTGCTGTCGAACGCGGTCAGCGCGGCGATCTTGTGGGGTTTCCTGCTCAAAACGGACAAGGTCATCCGCCTTGAGCCGAAAAAGCAGCGCATCGACGGGCTGTGCCTCAAGCAAATTCTGCGCATCGGCGTTCCTGCGGGTGTGCAGAGCGCGATGTTCTCCATCGCGAATATCGTCATTCAGGGCGCGATCAACAGCCTCGGCACGGTCGTCATGGCGGCGTCGAGCGCGGCCTACAACATTGAGGTCATCACCTACGATATCCTCAACTCCTTCTCGCAGGCCTGCACGACATTCGTCGGACAGAACTTCGGCGCGGGCGAGATCAAGCGCTGCAAGAAAACGCTGCTGCTGTGTCTTCTCGAGGGCATCATCAGCCTCGGCGTCGCCATTGCTCTGATCCTCTTTTTCGGAAAGTCGCTGCTCACCATCTTCAACGGCGACCCGCAGGTGGTAGAGACGGGCTATATTCGCCTCATGCTGATCATGCCGTCGCACCTGTTCAGCCTTTGCTACGAGGTGCTTTCCGGCTACCTGCGCGGCTTTGAAATTTCACTGCCGCCCGCCGTTTTGACGATGCTGGGCGTCTGCGGCGTCCGCCTGAGCTGGCTGCGCTGGGTCTTCCCGCAGTACAAGACGTTTATGAACATCATGCTGGTCTTCCCCATCAGCCTTGCGACCACGGCGCTTCTAATGCTGGCAGCGGTGCTGTACTTCCGCCCCTCGCGCCGCTATGCGCATCTGCAAAAGAGTGATGGCGCGGCTTCGGCAAAAATCGAAGGATAAGACCATTCCCAAAATCGACAAAGCAGGGCGCTTGCCTTTTAGGCAAGCGCCCTGCTTTACTTTTTTGATGGGGCAGCCGTTTCTAAATCGCGGATAGGAAATTTTCACATCAGCTCGCGCGTGAAATCAAGCACGCACTCGCGCAGACGCAGAATTTCCTCTGGTGTGTTCTTGCTCAGGTGCATACCGATGCCGAGCTCCCGTCCCGTTTTCGGGCTGACCGGCAGCGTCTTTACGCCGTGCGTCCGCCCGCGCATCATGATCTCCGTCATCATTGTGATGCCAAGGCCCTTGCTGACCATGCGGATGACCGTTTCATCGTCCACATGGCAGGGGCGGATATTCGGCTTCACCTTTTTGGGACTCAGCGCAGCGTTCACGTCGATGTCGAAGCGCCCGTAGGGCATCAGGAATTCTTTTCCGTCGAATTCCTCGATGGGGAAGGTCTCTTCGCTGCCGGTGGGATAGTCCTCCGGCAGGATGGCGTACATTGCGTCGTAGTAGAGCGGTGTCCAGTCGCAGTTGATGTGGCTCTGCCGCGCGGCAAAGATGACGTCCGTGCGCCCCTCCTCGAGCAGCTCAAAGGGTTCGAGCTCGTGGTCCACCATGCGAAGATCCACGTCGGTCTCCGGACACACGCGGCGGAAGCGGTACAGAATTTCCGGCATCCAGTGCATGGCAAGGCTCGCATAAGCGGCGATTCGGATCGTCGCCGTCCGCTTTTGCGTGATGGTCTCGATCTGGTTTTCGAGCTTCGCCGTCGCGCTGAGGTATTCGCGGATCGCGGGCCGCAGCGCCTCCCCGTCCTCTGTCAGCGAAATACCGCTGTGGTCGCGCCGGATGAGCTTCATGCCGATCTCGCGCTCCAGACCGTTGATGAGGTGCGTCAGCCCCGACTGTGTGTAGCCCACGACCTCAGACGCTTTGGAAAAGCTGCCGAGGTTGACGGCGGTCATCAGAATTTCAAATTTTTTGCTGTCCATATTCCCACTCCTGTAAAGGGTATTTTGATTTGTAATATACCTATTATAACCGAGCGTTTCTCTTTTTCAAGTGCAGGGTGTAATATTTTCAACACAAAGGAGTTGATTATCCCATGACTACTAAAAAATTGACCTTCCGGCAGAAGATTCTCGTCGCCGGAACGCTGTTTGGAATGTTCTTCGGCGCGGGCAACCTGATCTTCCCCGTACATCTCGGCCAGATGGCCGGCCGCAACGCGGTCGTCGCCATGATCGGCTTTATCATCACGGCGGTTGGCATCCCCATCTTCGGCGTCGCCGCCATCGGCATCACGCATTCCGACGGCCTTCAGACGCTCTCGGGCAAGGTCGGCAAGGGCTACGGCATTTTCTTTACCTGCCTTCTGTACCTGACCATCGGCCCGCTCTTCGCCATCCCGAGATGCGCGACCGTTTCGTTCACAACCGGCATCACGCCCCTGCTGGGCGCGGATTCGCCGGAGTGGCTGTATCTGCTTGTCTTTTCGGCGGCGTTCTTCGCCTTCGTGCTGTTCTTCTCGCTGCGCCCCGGTAAGATCACCCTCTGGATCGGCAAGATCATCAATCCGCTCTTTCTGTTCTTCTTCGCAGTGCTGATCATCGCGGCGCTGCTCTCCCCCGGCGCAGCGATCTCCTCGGTCGAGCCGACGGAGGCCTATCAGAACGGTTCCTTCTTTCCCGCGCTCATTGAGGGCTACGGCACGATGGACGCCATCGCCGGTCTCGCCTTCGGCATCGTGGTCATCGACGTCATTCGCCGCATGGGTGTCAACAACGACGACATCATCGCCGAGGACGTGCTCTCCTCCGGTCTTCTTGCCGGTGCGCTGATGGCGCTGATCTACGTGCTGTCCATTCTGGTCGGCGCGCAGTCGAGAGGCATTTTCAAGCTATCCGAAAATGGCGGCCTCGCCCTCACGCAGATCGCGGGTCATTACCTTGGCGGCGTGGGCCAGTTTATCCTCGCCTTCACCATCACCTTTGCCTGCCTCAAGACCTCCATCGGCCTTGTCACGGCCTGCTCGGAAACGTTTGTCAAGATGACGAACGGCAAAATTTCCTACCGCACCTGGGCGATCCTCTTCACGGTGTTTTCGTTTGCCGTTTCCAACATTGGACTGAGTGCCATCATCGAATACTCCGTCCCGATGCTCATGCTCATCTATCCCCCGGCCATTGCGCTTATCCTGCTGGCCTTTATCGGCAAGTTCTTCGCTCATGACCGTGCCGTGTATGTCGCAACGATGATCGGTACATGGGCAGCCGCTATTTTCGACTGCATGAAGACGCTGCCCGCGTCGGTGCAGACTTCGCTCCGCCTCGATGTGCCTATCGCCTTTGCGGAAAAATATCTGCCGTTGTTCGACAAGAACCTCGGCTGGCTGCTGCCTGCACTCGTCGGCTTTGTGATCGGCATGCTCATCCGCTCGAGCCGGAAGGGCGCGCTCGTCCCCCATGCCTGACGAACCAAATTAAAGTAAAAACGCACCGCACGGCAGAGTTATTTCTGCCGTGCGGTGTCATTTTTTCAGCGGCTCCGAAAACGGAGAATCAGCAAGCTGCCGAGGTTCACCAGCAAAATCGTCGCGGCCCATGAAAGAGGGAACGCATGGTACAGCATCGGGAGCGTTGGATGCGCACAGCATGGGAGATAGATTATGTGCAGTCCTCCATCAAAGATGCTCGCCGATCTGGAGCAAAAATGGGGCATGACGCTGCTGGAGCGCAGTAAAAGCGGCGTCTGCCTGACCTCCGCCGGGGAGCCGGTCAGGCCGTTTTTGCTGCTGGAGTACAGCGGAAAAGCCGAGGTCTCCGACTTGCTGGAGCGCGCTCATGTGCAGTCGGACATCCACTTCACCGCCTGGGAGGATTTTGCCATCACGGCGATGGTGGAAAGGAGTCTCGGCGTCAGCATCCTGCCAGGCCTGATCTTGCAGCGCATCCCGTACAAAATCGAAATCCGCTCCTGCAGCAGCCCTATTACCACCCAATCGGCCTTGCTATGAAGAAGCAGGCCCACCCAACACCCGCCGTGCAGAAGTTCATCGAATACTTCCATCGCAGGAAGTAGCGAAGTAGGCTACAACAGCGGCGCTGGCGGTCGAAAGCTGGCAAAATCACCGTTTCCGTATTTTGACAACAAAAAAGCACCGAAAGCCAAGCTTTCGATGCTTTTTGGAGTGTGTTGACAAAAAAGATGCGGGCGCAAAGCTTTGTGCTGCAAGGGTTTGCAGGCTTTTGAGGCTCGATTTTCCGTTTTGCAATTCGAACCCCCAGCATCTTGTGATGACGGATGAATGATCTGTAAATGTGCGCGTGGATCTGTAAATTACAGTATACGTGAAAATACATAAAACGTCAATTCCAATAGACCAATTTTGCGAGCCTTTTTTCTGCTTTTTTTACCGGATGTTAATTTCCCCACAAGTGGCTCAACACCCGCTCAAATCCCCGTGTGGGGGTGGTTACCTTGGGGGTGCCTGCAAAAAGCGCACACGGCGGCTCACAGGGGCGAACACGGTGGGGAAGGGTGGAGCCGCCCACCGCGGGGTGGCTCTGTTATAGGGAGAGCTCAGTTTGTCAGCCTCATCCATGCCTGCTTTTCCTTCGGTGCCTGCACGATCCAGTCCAGAAGGTTTTGGCTGTCCTCCAGCCACTTTGCCATTTCGAACATCTTTGTTCTGGCTTGCATACTGTCCATGCGCAGGCTCGTTTCGAACAGGTCTCAGATGTTGTCCAGCGTTTCCAAGCCGGTGGCATTCATCGGGAGTTCATCCTCCGGCAACACATGCGCTACCGTGCCACCTTCGCCTGCGGCGCGGATCGCATCCAGCTTACGATCCAGGACAGAGCAAAATACCACTACTGGCTGTTCGGCCACTACCACGACAACAAAGCCATTGATGAAAAGCACATCCTGCTGTGGGAGCAGATCGTGCGGGTTATATGAGATAAGGCCGCAAAGGAAAGGACGGCAGACTTGCCGTTTTTCCCTTTGTGACCTTAAAATAATGAACCTTTTACAGAACCAAAGAGGGCGCTGTATAGACTCTGGCAGCCAACTCCTGATTGAGCATATACAAACTCTTGGGGTCAGTGCCGAATAACTCCATCTTGGAAATAAGATCGTTTGCGTCCGTTTCTTCCTCGCCCTGTTCCTTTACAAACCAGTCAAGGAACTGCATGGTGCGAAAGTCTTTCACATCATAGGCGGCACTGTAAATATTATTGATGAGGCCAGTCACATATTCTTCGTGCGTCAGTCCGGCTTTCAGGACATCCATGTGGCAGGAAATCGAAGGAGCTGGCTTATCAATAGATTCCAATGTCACAGTCTGATTTTGATTTTGAAGATAGGTATAGAACAGCATAGCATGATCCCGTTCCTCTTGCGCCTGAATCATGTACCAGTTGGCGAAGCCATCAAGTCCCTTGGATTTGAAATAATTAGAAAACTCCAGATAGAGATATGCGGAGTAGAACTCCTTGTTGATCTGCTGATTCAGCAGCTTATGTACCGTTTTGTCCATTATGGATTTCCTCCCGTATTTTATGATTTTGAATTGCTCATAGAATAAAGCAATTACTAAAATCCTTATACCATCATTCTTGACCTGTGTCAATCCTGTAAAATTCCGCTCCCTTTTACCTTTTGTGTGGATAATGGGCGATGATGCGGTTATTGTCCAGATAATCCATCAGATCTGTGATTTGAGAGAAACCCTCGCATTTCATAACGATAAAAGCACAGACCATGGCTTCTTTCGGGAAGCCCCGCCGCCCGGTTGCCGCTCTGGGCAGTGTGAAGTCCAAGCTGCTGAAAAGCTTGTCGTAGAACGCAGCGGCGCTTTGGGATGTGAACAGCGTCACATCCTGAATGATTTCCTGTCGGTAGATAGCGGCCAGCCCCTTTCTGGTTGGTTTTCTCTCAAGTCAATTTTACCAAAAAAGGGCTCCGCTTTCTATACCATATGAGTGATCTCCGGTTTCAGCCATGGCCGGGAACCATTGCAATTACTACTCTTTTGGAGTTTTGCTCATGGCTGAGCTCAGATCCAGAAGTGAGGTGACCTCCTGCGTGTCACCCACAGGGATGTCCCACACTGTGCCAATGAGGAAGATGCACTCCCGATGGAGTTGCACATCGAGGCTGGGATGGAGCATCAGCAGTGCCAGCCCCTCTTTTGCGACGTTCATTTGAAGATCTTTTGCACTTTCAATCATCATGTTTATTTCCTCCTGTTTTTGTTTTGGGCAGTGCCCGCATCAACACAATGGCACAACGCAGTCGGGAGAGCTATTCGTGAACCCGGACAAAGATTTATGCCTGAGCTTGTGAAAAACTTACTTAAATAAAAAGTGGAGACACATTAGCCAATCGCCAGTGCGCCTCCATTCATCATTTCAGTCGGATAATCTGCTTGTAGAGCATTACGAACTTTTTCTCCACAACCATGTTTTCGTGGTAGTGTCCGAAGAACCAGTATTGGAACCGGCATCGCTCTCGAACCTCATTGAGAAAGTCTGTCAGGGCATCCCGTTGGAACAACCCGCCGCTGAATGTGTCCTGAATGCTGCTGGGGCAGCAGTGGGTGATGATGTAGTCCACATCCCAACCTGTTTTGTCCAGTGCTTCTCTTGCGGTCCGGTATTCGTCCTCGCCGGGCAGTTCCTCTTTCCACCAGGATCGGTGGTTGATTCGGTAGAGAGCCCCCGCGGCGTTGAGCTGCCGGAGCTTTCGCTCGTAGTTCGGATCGTCTGGTTCCAGAATGCCGTCCCGGATGTCATGACTGCTGGCCCCGCCCATGGTAAAGATTTTCTTTCTGCAGATCTCGTAGAGCTGTCCTCGCATCAGGTGCAGGACGCTGGGACGGATCGGCTGCACCAGACCTCCATGCCACTCACTTGTCGGGTAACTTCGGAGCAGATCATAGTTTTCGTGATTCCCACTGACGAACAGGGTGGTGAATGACCTGTCCTCCAGCCAGTCGAGCCATTGTTGTTCAATCTCACTGCCATCCCAGACGCCGCCAAAGTCACCACAGATGATGAGGTAATCGTCTTTGGTCAGGCCCCCTTGCTCGCGGAATGCCACAGGGCGGAGCCTGCTGAAATCACCGTGGGTGTCACCGGTCATAAAAATTGCCATCTTTTTTCGCCTTCCCTTTTTATTGTAATCCTTGCTCGAGCACCACATCGGAGTCTCTAAACTGGATGCGGATCGTGTCGGCGTCCTCGACCGTGATCTTCTGAATGATCTGCCGGACGAACTCATCGTCGAACTCCGTATAGCCCTCGCTGCATTCGATCAGGCTGTCCCACATTTGCTGGCGCTTGGCAACTTGTTCTTCCAGACCGACTTCTTCCTGCTGGGTCTCTAAAATTTGTTCCTTGAGAGATGCCTTCTCATCCGTCAGGGCTTTCATTCTGGCGTTCAGATCAGCGTCGGCCATGTTGGACAGCAGCATGTCCAGCAGATCAGCCTGCTCATGGCTGACTTCGTCAAGGCGGCGCTTCAGCGTCAGCAGTTTTGTACCGGTCTGAGTCAGCGCCTGCTTGGCTTCCTCCACCATCGCCAGCACATCGGGGCAGACCTCCTGCCGGATGGCTGCGTACTCGTTCATGGCGTTGAGGATGGCACTGTGGAGCTTGCCTTCATCCAGCGTAGGCGAGGCACGGCAGTATTTTGTACCGAACTCCAGCCGGGAGACACACCGCCAGACGATGCGCTTTTTTTCGTCTCTGGCCCATGTCACCCGCTTGTAGGGGGAACCGCACTCACCGCACACCAGCAGTTCCGTCAGGGCGTATTTGCCGGAATATTTCCCGAGTTCCGTCTTGCCGCTCTTTTGCAGCACCTTTCGCTTGCTGGAGCGGCGCGTCATTTCTTTCCGCACCAGATCGAATGCCTCTCTTGAGATGATGGCGGGGTGGTTGTTTTCAACATAGTACATGACGCGCTCACCGCGGTTTTTTCGAACCTTCTTGGAGAGGCAGTCCGTAACATAGGTTTTCTGCAGCAGAGCATCCCCAATGTACTTTTCGTTGGTCAGAATGTTATGGATGATGGCGGGTGACCAGCACTCCACACCCTGGGCTGTGGGAACACCGTCCTCGTCCAGCTCCCGTTTGATCTTGCCTAACGTGCAGCCGTCCAGATACCTGCGATAGATGCGGCGGACGATTGCGGCTTCCTCCGGCATGATCTCCGGCTGGCCGTCCTCGCCCTTGCGGTAGCCCAGCATTTTCTTATATTGAAAGTGGACATTGCCTGCCTTTGCGCTTTTCTCTTTGCCCCATGCAACATTTTTGCTGAGTGACTCAGACTCTGCCTGGGCAAAGCCGCTGAACAGGGTGACCAGAAACTCGCTGGATTCTGTAAGAGTATTGATATTCTCCTTTTCAAAGTACACGCCGATGCCATTGGCTTTCAGAAGTCGGACCGTATCCAGACAATCCACCGTGTTTCGGGCAAAGCGGGAGAGGGACTTCGTGATGATGAAGTCGATGCGGCCACGCTTGCAGGCGGTGATCATCTTATTGAACTCCGCTCTCTTTTTGAGGCTGGTTCCGGAGATGCCCTCATCTGCGTAAATGCCCGCCATCTCCCAATCAGGGTTGTCCTGAATCTTCTGGGTGTAGTAGGTCTTTTGGGCTTCATAGCTGTTGAGCTGTTCCTCGCTGTCGGTGGATACGCGGCAGTAGGCCGCCACACGCATCTTGCCATCGTAGTTTCTAAGTAATTCTTCCGGCTTCCTGGTCGGTGGGATTTCCCGCACACGCCGTTCTAAAGTGGTTGTTGCTGCTTCCATGGTTATTTGTCCTTTCCAGTGAAGTTATCATCCGTAAATGTGAGGCTCACCGTAGCGTCAGACGCGACGGTGATATAAGAGACCACCCGGCGAAAGCGGAGCCAATCCACTTCCACTGGGCAGTCTGAGGGTTCACATTCAGAAATAGGCTGGGGGCAGCAGTCATATCGTGCGGCTGCCCCCTGTAAAATGAGAGCCATGACTGCTTCGGGTGAGTCAGGCTGTTCGAGCCCTCGGTTGATGGCGTTGTTCAGCCGAATGACCTCCGCAGAGGGAACATAAGCGTCCGTCTCCTGGCATTCATGCGTCTGCATTTGGTGGGCAACTTCTTGGAACGTCTCATCCGTATCCAGAGAAACGGAAATGCCGCAGTGTTCGCATTTGAGATACACCTTGCTGCGATCCTGCCAGCGTCCACCCAGACGAACCATCTTTCCACCGCAGATACATCGAAAGTAGGGCTTTAACCGGTCAACGACCGTCACCTCTTCGGACACCTGCCGCCTGTCATTCTTTTCTGAAATCTTGTCCTGCACAGCTTGGAAATCGGTTTCCGCGATCATCACAGGATAACCGTCTTTTCCGGTGTAACGGGCATTTTCCAACATGCGCTTTATCTTATGCTTGTTCCAAAGCGGTATTTCGGAGCTGTATGGAACGCCCTGCCGATTCAACGCATCGGAGATGTCCTGGTAAGATGCTCCGGCACTGTAGAGGGCGAACAGCATCTGAACGACCCGCTGCTCTTCCGGAACGATCTCCAATGCGCCGCCACGGATCTGGTATCCATATAAAATCTTGCGTTTTGTCATCTTACCGCCACCTCCAATCGCTCCCTCAGTTCCAGCCCGCCATAGAGTCGGAAACGAATCTCTGTTTGAGATTCCGCGATGATCTTTTCCACGAGACTTTCGAAGAGATCATCGTCGAAGTCATCCATCTGTTCCGGCCCGTCAAGAATCGTCTGCCGCACCTTCCGAAGCGCGTCCATGACCTCGTCCAATGTTTCATTCTCCGCCAGCCTGCGCCGTTCCCTGCGGAGCTGCGCCAGCTTGGCGCTGATCACATTCATGCGAGCCGTGCAGGTATCGGCGTCCAGCAGGCCATTGACACGCAGGGTGCTGATCTTATGGCTTTCCTCTGTGGCTTCTGCGATGGCCCGGTTGATGGTCAGGGTTTTCGGGTTATTCTGCTGCAGGACGGCGTCAAGGGCGTTCATCTGCTCCATAGCGGGCTTTAGGATCGTGTCGGCATTGCACTTGAGCTTGCGGTACATCCGCAGGAATGCAGCGCGGATCTCGCTCTCCGGAATGCGGCCTACATGGCAGGCATCGGCACTGCGGTCATGGGTTCGGCAGACCCATGTTACATATCCGTTTTTGCTGGTTCGGCGCAGAAACATCGTCCCACAGTTCCCGCATAGGATTTTCAGGGCGAATGGACTTCTCTCTCGGCGCCTTTTCTCTTTTTGTGCTTTCTTGCGCAGCAGCTCCTGCACTTTTTCAAAGGTATCACGGTCAATGATGGCCGGATGACTGTTTTCGACATAGTATTGCATCCGCTCCCCCCGATTGCGCTTTTGCACGAACGGGAAGCCGCAGCTATAGGATTTCTGGCAGAGCGTGTCTCCAATATACTTCTCGTTGGTCAGCAGATATCGGATGCTTGTCTCCTGCCATTTCTCGGCGCCATTCTGCGTCGGAATGCCTTTTGCCGTCAGTTGCTCCGCGATCCATTTGGAGCTGTTTCCTTTGAGATATGCATCAAAGGCCCAGCGTACCGCAGCCGCTTCTTCCGGCAGGATCTCAAGGTTTTTCTTGTCTTTGATCCGGTATCCGTAGGGAGCGCTGCAGGTGATGAATTCTCCGCATTCCATGCGGTGCTGATAGCTCAGACGCTGGTTTGCCGAGATGGATAGGGACTCCTGCTGGGCCAGAGAACCGGAAACGCTCACCATCAGTTCGGTGGTGAGCGTTCCTGTGTCGATATTTTCTTTTTCGAATCGGACAGTGACGCCCATACCGGAGAGTTCTCGCAGGGAGGCGAGACACTCTTTGGTGTTGCGGGCGAAACGGGCTACTGACTTCACCAGAATGCAGTCGATTTTGCCCTTTCGGCAGTCCCGCATCATGCGATTGAAATCGTCCCTCTTGTCCACGCGCGTGCCGGTCAGGCCCTCGTCGGCGTACACATCCACCAGATCCCAGCCGTCGTGCTGAGCGATCACCTCGGTGTAGTTGCGGATCTGGGCCGCATAGGAATGCAGCTGATCCTCAGAGTCTGAGCTGACACGGCAGTAGGCGGCGACACGCAGGTGCTCCGGCACAAGCGCGTTGGGTTCAATCACTTTCACCGTGGCCATCAGCGTTCCTCCCGCTGGTGGGCAGCCATCGCTTCGCTGCGGTTCACGCAGCCATGCAGGTCTTCGATAAAGGTGTTCAGGGCAGACGGGCTGTCAAACCCGTTGATGTAAACAACGCCGTCATTCTGCGTGTACTTGTCACCGTCCTGATACCCCAGCTTTTCCGCCTGCGCCGCCTCAAGGATGTCGATCCAAACAGAACCGTCTTTGCGGTAAATTTGTCTCAAATAATACTGGTATTCCACACTGTGTCCTCCTTGCATCTTTTTGGGCAACACACAAGCTACCACACTATCCGCGGAATAGCCAGCACTATTCCCGAACAGTCTGCGGGGCGTATTTTTCTCTGGCGAGTCCCTTGGCATAAGCCAATTCCTTTGCTGACAGAAGGCCCTTCTCGGATAAGTGTTCCAGCATCCGGATGGCCAGCCGGTACTGCAATTCCTTCTTGGCGTCGATCATGCGTCCACCTCGAAATAGCTTTCCGGCTTTCGCTCCCGCAGGAACTTCGTTACGGCCCGCAGGCTGCTCGTGGTGCGCATGTCCGGCAGAGCCTCCCGCATGGCTGCGTAGTAGCGGTGGCCATGGCTTGCGCGCTCATCCAGAATGGCAATGACGCAGGTATCGGACTCCGTTCGGATAGCCCGCCCAAAGCCCTGTCGCAATTTGATCTGCATTTCCGGAACGGCCACATTCTGAATAAACTGGCGAAGGGATGCGTATTCCTCCCGCTCTTTTTCCTTCAGTGCGTCCGGATAGGCGAAAGGCAGGCGGGGGATCACCAGCAGGGATACGCAATCGCCGGGGAAATCAAAGCCTTCCCAAGCCGCGCCTGTGGCCAACAGCACAGCTCCCAGTGTTTGCCGAAATCGCTCCGTCATGTGCAGGGCGTTTCTGCCCAAGGTAAATAACGGGAAGCTGAGTTCCCACTCCCGCAGCCTATCCTTTACCGCCGACATGGCGGCGTAGGAGGTGAACAGCACCAGCGCATGGCCCCAGGCCGCGCGGATGAGTTCCGCGATTTCATCTGCCAATTCATCATAGTACGTTTCCGAGCTTTGGCTCGGTGGAAGCTGCGGCAAGTACAGCAGACAATTCTGCTTATAGTCAAAGGGAGATAGAGAAACCGATTCCGTTACGCGCCGCCCGTCCATCAATCCAGTCTGCGAACGAAAACGATGAAAGTCATCCCCTACAGCCAAAGTCCCAGAGGCCAGCACAAAAGCGTGTTCCGGCCTTCACAGGACCTGGCGCATCTGTTCCGTCAAATCTGAAACGGTGGCGCACAGCATGGTTCCGCCATCGCCGTCATCCGCTGTGTAGAGGATCATATTCGTTCTCGGACTGCTAAAGAGAGACACCGTGCCGCGCAGCTTTTCCAGCTGCCTGCGCCCCTGCGCCGACAGCAGCCTGCCGACCTGCTTCTCAATAACAAGAAGAGAACGGCTGGGGATCGTCAGTAAGTGAAGGTACGCATCCAGGGGTTCGGTTTCCTCGCTGGGCTGCGTGAGTTTGCGGAGCAGCGGCCCCATCGTGCCTGCCAGCACATCTGCTGCCAGCAGATACCGTTCCGCGCGGAGCTGGTGGATCATGCTCTGGATGTCACCGGCTGTCAGCGTCATGCCAAACATCTCCCGCGCCGCCTCCGGCAGCTTATGGGCTTCATCTACGATGATGACGCTATGCTCTGGGAAAATGGGTCGTTTCCCCTGACTGCGGTGGATGGCGTCCGCCAACAACAGATTGTGGTTACAGATCTGGAACACATATCGATCCGCGTCGCAGCGTTTCAGAAAGCGCTTATACCTGCAATCCTGATGATCGCAGTCACAGAACTGTGGAACGCAGACACGTTCCCGGTCATACCCGCTGAGATGGGGGACATTGTCCATGTCCAGCGTTCCCTTCAGCGTGCGAAGGGCGTCGGCGGCTGCCGGATCTTTCTTTTGAAAGTTCACCTGACGAAGCCGCCTTTGCAGGCGTTCGTCGCAAACATAATGACCTTTTCCTTTGCGGATCACAGAGAGCAGCGGGCGGTCGATCTGTCCGTCTGCCAGCAGGATGCAGGACAGCAGCGGAAGGTATTCCGTCTGCACGGCGTTCTGCAAGGCGATGCTGGAGGTTGAGATAATGACGGGCTTGCGCAGCGCCTCCGTGTCGGATCGGTTGGCCGCTGCGGCAGCTACCAGATAAGCGTAGGTCTTGCCGATGCCGGTGCCTGCGTCGCACAGGGCGATGCCACCGTTCAGCATGGTATCCAGCATCCGGTGGCTGAGCTTGATCTGCTCGGAACGCTCCGCCATGCCCTGGGCAGGCAGCAGGTCTTTGAAAATATGGTCGATCATGGCGTGGGCTTTCTGCCTGTTTGTATCATTTGTATTCATCCGTGGATTTCCCCTATCATGATAAAAAGTATTTTTGTCATTCGTTTCACCGTATTTGCAGCTCGCGCCCCGGTGGATAAAGGGAACAGTACGGACAGAAGGCGGCTACCTTCTCACGGGCGTATTCCTGGGATCTCTACTGCTTTCAACCCCAGGGCAGCCCAGCCTCATCATGCTGGCCAGTGCTTTGTGTCTCATTATCAGCCCGAACAGAGTCAATGCCAGCCGACTTTGCCAAAGTCGGCCCGTCACAGGTTTTATCGCTCGCCGAAGATATCTCCTCCGGGTCATGGCGCACACTGCGCGAACGCTCATCCGTCCGGGCGGTTGCCCGTACTGCTGGTATGCACTTTTCAAGGAACAGTGAGGGATCTCCTTTTGGGTCCCTCACTGTCCTCCCGAAAAAGCCCTCGGGTGAATACCCTTAATTTGAAAAATTCTCAAAATATTTTTTCAGATCCCGCAGAATACGGTCCCGGCGTTTGATGACCGCCCTCTGGGTAATTCCGATCCGCGCCGCGTAGTCTCTGGTGGACACGCCATCGAAGAACAGCGCGTTGATCAACTCCCGATCCGCGTTATTCAGAGACAGCATGGCCAGCAGCAACATCTCCTTTCGTTCCGCAAGGCTCTGTGCCTGCTCTCGTTCCAGCGCTTCTTCCTCCGCGCTTGGGGCTGCTTCCGCGCCGACATAGTCCGAAAGCAGGTCGTCCTCCGCCATCTGCTCCAGCGAGAGGATCTTCCCAGAAAACTGTTCCTCCCGCACATACCGCTCCCGGCGGTCCGCCTGGGAGTAGGCCAGATACACATCCTCCGCCACTTCCACATCCACACCATCCACGGTGATGATATTGGCGATTGCTTCACCAGCTTCGTTATAAATGCGTCTATAATTGCGTTCTTCCTGCCATTTTTTCATTTTTCGTGACTCCAATCTCAGATTTTTTTGAAAGTTCTGAGATCGGGTCACGGGTATTTGGCGACATAGGTCTGCCAACGCTGGAGCATACAAGTCCTTTCCGCCACTCAACAATGCGAAAAGGGCGCAAAAAAAGAGCCTTACGCATAGCTGAAAAGCTACTTGTAAGGCTCCTAACTCAATACTTCCCGCTTACGTCTGATTCGACGCTGGGTGGTTGGTGCGCTTGACGAAGTTATATATTGTTTTGTTTTTTCTTAATTCAGGCCCATGCCGTATCCCTACAGAGAGTGGGTACGATGATCGGCGGCTCAGTCCTGTGCCGCACGGTGATCCCCACCTGCATACCGCACCTTGGACACTTTGCGATAATATCAGCTGGTTCATTTCCTACCATGGCAAACAGCCGATATTGGGAGAGAGCCGCTCCTGCAGGAGCATCCGCGATCCGTCCCTTCTCGCAGATGGGACAGCGAAGGATCTTGCGTATTTCTTGCTCCATGGCGCCTCGCTTTCTCTGTTCTCTTTTTTGAGAACAGCTTCCTAAAATTTTTTCACAGCAGATGATGATTCTCCAGCCGGATACGCATGGCTTGCTTGGAGACTTGAAAAATGCCGGCCATATCCGCGACTAATTGCTGACGGTCCCTGCCAGACTGGAGCTGGTAAAAGCATCGTTTTACTTGAGGCAGCGGCATCAGAAGGATGGACCCCAGCAGATTCGCCTGCATTTCCAATGCGCTGTTCTGCGTTCTGACGATGTTTGTTTCTGTCATCATGGCTGCACTCTCGCCGGTTCCGCTGTACAGTCTCTTATGCAGCAGCCAGTGTGCCAGCTCATGAGCGCAGGTAAAGCGCAGTCGGCCTGTGGAGGCATCCTCTCTGCAGAGGGAGCTATCGATGAGTATGGTGCCGCCCTTGACCGCAATGACGGTATATCCTGGGATATCGTAATCATAGATAATGGCGCCGCCATCATCAAAAATCGTTTCGCCCAAGACACACCCGGTTTTCCGCAGGCACTGATATTCCAGCGTGATCCCCTGTGCTTCGATGATATCCTCGATAGGGATCATTCTGGGAACGCCATAATAGAGATTCGGATCATAGGCGGTGATGACTTCGCGGGCGATCCCCTCCAGAGCCTGTTCCCTGTAATATGGTGTTCTCATGCCTTGGTATCACTGTCCTCTCCTGATGATCTCATGCGCCGGTTGATTCGGTCGATAAAATCCTGCCACTCCTGGTCGGTGGCGTCTGCCTCCCTGGCTGTGCGCAATGCAGCCCGGACGATCTCTCGATCCATGATGTAGTCCGGAAGGTCTGCGGATACCCGATTTTGCTTGGATTTTGCCGCAAGGTCAAGCATCCATTCCCGTTCTGGCTTGTCCAACTGCAGCAGCAGGGCCATCCGTTCCAGATATTCCTGCGAAGGAGCCGCGCGGCGGTCATTCTCAATGTTGCTCATATAGACCGGCGACAAGTCCAGCTTTGCCGCCATGCCGCGGAGCGTCAGGCCGCGCGCCATACGCTTCTCCCGAAGGAAGCTGCCAAAGGTCTGTTCCACGCATTTCACCTCCTCGTGCGTTCTCTCAATTGGGAACAGTGCCAGTATAGCAAACATCTGTTCGATTAGCAAGATGAGAAAGCAGAGGTGTTCCCCGCAAGGAACACCTCTGCTGGATCATTGCAGCCATGCGGCCATGCCGCGCATTTCGTCCAGCACCTCTGCGGGGCCGAGGATTTGGATCTTGCCGCAGAAGGTGAACACCCATGCAAAAAACGGTGGACTGGGTGCTACCTCCACGATGGCCTTGAAGTGGCCGTCATCTACTGTCACCGTTGAGACTTCTTCTCCAAAGCGGTCTATTACGCTGCGCATGACCTCGTTCTCGCACAACAGCTCCACCGTACACAGATCGTCCGGGTACATTCCGAATATTTTCCGCACATACTCAGCCGGGTCGAAGTCCGGCATACAAACAGCCGCCTGGTCGGATGATTCCACAGCCACCATTCGATCCACTCGGAACTGTGCCAGCTTCCCGTGCTTTTCCGACCAGCCCACTGCGTAATAACAATCCCGGCTCCAGATAAGGGCATACGGGCTGAACTGATAGCGGTAACCGTTATGCTTGA
>ERZ838516.1611-NODE-1611-length-28301-cov-23.958507_pt1 | contig 28301 bp, 20 predicted proteins | sample MGYA00519910_ERZ838516 | MGnify/ENA primary metagenome ERZ838516 (study PRJEB31850, sample SAMEA3708837) | human gut metagenome | biome: human gut; feature: human-associated habitat; material: faeces | place: China | collected 2014 ... | reverse complement strand
ACCATAATGTTTATATTTTTTAGATGGATACATATTTGATATTAATAATATTTTTCCCATACAATCACCTATTTAATAATGTTTACTAAATCTCCTAAAAAAGTTTTAACTCTTCCAAATCCTTTATATTTTCCTTTTAAAAAGTATAAAATCAAAGAACAAGCTTTCTTTTCTTTCATCATTAAAACTCTTTGTGTTAAATAATCTTTATATTTTAAACAATATTTTTTTTGTTCTCTATTTAGCTCTAATCCCAATGTAAAATTCACATTTTCTATTTGTGCTTTCGTCTGTTCAATACGTTCATTCACTCTTTGTTTCTTTTCATTAATAATATTCCCATCAACAATATTATCCATTCCAATTGTATTATTATTATGAATTCTATAATCAATTAAAGGAATATCTAAATAATAACATCCATTTTGAATAGCAGAAATAATATTCAATTCCCAATCATGAGGCAATTTACCTTGTGTTACTTTTAAATATTCATCTTTAACTTCTTTTTTGATAGCCATACAACAACCTTGAGAAAAATTCATTTCTAATAAACTCTTTAAATCGATTTCCGTTAATTCTTCTGTTACTTCTTTAAAAAGTAAATTATTATTTGAACGTCCTTTTATTTTATTCACTTCGAAACAATTTCCATCTTGATCCATAAAATTAAAACTCGATGCTAGAGATAAAATATTGGATTGACTCATTTTTTCAACCATCACCTCTATTTTATTTAAATGCCAACGATCATCTTGGTCACTTAAAAAAATGATATCTCCATCTACTATCTCTAATCCTTTTTTAAAGTTCTTACGATATCCTAAATTATTTTCATTTTTTATAAGTTTCCAATTAATAAGTTTATAACCATCGATATACTGATGAATCAACTCATAACTATTATCAGTAGAAACATCATCTATTAATATTACTTCATCAATTAGATACGTTTGTTTTCTAATAGAATCTAATTGTTCAATTAAATACTTTTCGCCATTATAAACAGCCATTACTAATGATACTTTCATAATTTACTACCTTTCTTTGCTAGAAATAGTATAGCATAAAAAATATTGGTATTATAGTCATGGAACTTTCTTTAAAAAAAGATTTCTATTTAGAAACCTTTTAAGATAAATCATTTAATTTTTGAAATACTTGTTGAATATATTGATTATCTTTCCATGGAAAATTCATAAATATTTTCTGTCTTTCAGTATAATAGTCTTCTGGAACCCTAATACTGAAAAACACATTAAACTCAGCTTTTACACGATGTCTTCTTTTCTTTAAGTATTGATTTTTATAATCAACATTTCTTACAAATTCTTTACTTTTTTCAACAATATGATGATCATATTCATCGTTTTTAGAAAGAGAATCCAATAGTACTGTTTCTATTGCTCCATGTGTATCTAAAGGTACAACTAATAATAATAATTTTATTTTTATTATCTCTCCTAAATTATTACTTAATTCTAAGGTACACCATTCGCTAGATTTAATTTCATTAATATTTATTACTTTATATTGATTCATAATGAACATTAAATCATTTATTATATTTCCTTCAGATTGATCATCATCTCTATCCGTCATAATTACAACATTATGATATATTTCACTGTCTTGAGCATAGTAATTACTTTTCATAACACTTTCAAAAGCTTCACATAGTCTACTACTACCACCATTGTGTCCTAATAATAATGAATTTGAATCATTCATCAATTCTCTACGCCATTTAAATATCTTATTTTTTCTTTGAGATTTATCTGACCAATGACATACATTTCTCATGTAATACTGTATAAATAAGCAATCTGTTAATCCTTCACATATAATAATTGAATTCATTACCTTAACTCCAATCCTAAATCATCATGTAATTCTATTGCTCCTTTACAAGTTAATGTTCTTACTTTTGTTTGATTTTCTCTTTTATATAAAGTATAGAGTTGTATATCATTTTGTAATTCAGGACAACAAATTAATAATTTATTAATTGCTTCTTCGCTATGTGATGTTAAAAATATTTGAACATTTAATTTTTTACATGCCCTTAAAATCCATGAAAAAACTTTAATCATTGCTGATGTGTGTATTGCTGTTTCAAATTCATCTAAAAGTAATATTCCATTTTGTGCAGTAATAACTGCACTCATAAGTAATATTGCTTTTTTCATTCCATCACCATAAAGTTCTAAAGGTATTGCTTGATTATGATTTTTAGATAAAATCATATATCTTTTTTTGTTTGTTAAATTATGAGTATCAGCATTGATACTCATAATACTGTCATCAAATTCTTTTAGTACTTCTATCATTTCTTGATAGTACTTTGGATTATTTAACACTTCTGTAAGATAAACTTCATTTGTTGTGTGTTTAAATGGTGTTACATAGACAGTATTGATATAAAATTTACTTTCAGCTCTTTTTATTCTACTATATTGTGTTATCTTTTCTTCTTTTAGTAATTTATCATCTAATAAAAATTTTAAATAAGATATTTCAATTTCTTCTGTATTTTCTATGAAAGAATCATCATATTTTGTTATTTGTTCTTTAATTTTGTCAAAAGTATATCCCTGTAATTTTCTAATTTCACTTTGTGGTAAAATATCATAGGCTTTCTTCTTTTCAATTTTTACATCAATTTTTTTATTCATTTCAAAACAATAATGAATAACTGGACTTTTTTGATCAATAGGAAATAAATATTGAATTCTTTCATATGGTAAAAATCTAGTATTTGCTTGATTATAATCATTTACGCCTCGCGTTGTAGAATAAGCAAGATTGCTTAAACTATCTACACCACTTAAATAATTAATCACTTCTAATACACTTGTTTTTCCACTGTTATTATCTCCCGTAATAATATTAATGCCTTTTAAATCATTTAATTTTAAATTTTTAATTCCTCTAAAATCATAAATATTAAAACTTTTAATATGTGTATTCAATATAATTCTCCTTTCTTTAAAAATAATAAAAAAACTATTTCTAACATAAGTTTTATGTTAGAAATAGTATATCACATATAAATTAATTAATATTCAATTTCTTTTAAATATCTACTTAAAGCATCTTGCCATGTAGGTAATGGTTTAAAACCATTTTCTACAAGTTTTGACTTATCCAATCTACTATTAAATGGTCTAGCAGCTTTAGATAAACCATATTCTTCAGTCGTTACTGGTAAAACTTCTGTAGTATATCCTGCTTGTTTAAAGATTTCTACTGTAAAATCATACCATGAAATATATCCACCTTCATTAGTCGCATGATAATAACCATATTTATCACTTTCAGCCATATCTACTAATAATCGAGCAAGGTCATAAGTATATGTTGGTGTTCCAATTTGATCATTAACAACTTTAACTTGTGGATATTTCTTTCCAACATTTAACATCGTTTTAATAAAGTTTTTACCATTAACACCAAATACCCAAGCAATACGAACAATAAAATATTTATCTAAATTAGAAGAAACTGCAAGTTCACCTTCTAATTTAGTTTGTCCATAAACATTTAATGGTTTGTAATCTTTACAATCAGAATCCCAAGGTGTTTCACCTTGTCCGTTAAATACATAATCTGTAGAAATATAAATCATTTTACAATCAATTTTCTTACATGTTAAAGCAATATTTTCTGTTCCTTTAGCGTTGACTGCTCTTACTTTTTCTACTTTATCATCATCTTCTGCTAAATCTACAGCTGTCCATGCTGCACAGTGAACAACAACATCAGGATTAATTTTTGTAATTTCTAATTCTACAGCTTCTTTATTTGTAATATCTAATTGAACATATTTTTGAAAATGTTCATTACTTTCAGTAATATCACTTCCAATTGCTTCATGTCCTCTTTGATTTAATTCATTCATAACGTCATAGCCTAATTGACCATTAACACCTGTTACTAATACTTTCATCGATTTACCTCCAATCAGTATACTTATTATAGCACACTTTCTAATTTTCTTGAATTAACACATAAAAACGTTGCAATTACGATCAAAAAATATGAATTCACAAACGTTCTTGTTCCAGAAACAAAAATAGATGGTGAAAATCCAAGTACAACTCTTGAACAAAATGCTGCACAAATAATTATGAGACTTATAAACATTGTCTTATTTCCTAGATTAGTTTTTATTACATAAAAACTAATCAATAAAATACATATAAAATAAAGAATAATTAAACAAACATTCATATTCAACGAAATGTGTTCAATAACTTTTGTATAATCATTAAACACGTTAAAGATTTGATAAAACCCTCTATGATTACAGTATCTATCACTTACACTAACTACAAAGGTAACAAAGGTCATAAGACCTACTAGTAAATATTGTCCTTTATTTTTTGTATTTTTATAAATGATATAAATCAACATAATGTTCCAAACAAAAATAATATATGCAGGTTGTAAAGAACCAATTGCTATTGTTGAAAGAACTCCTAACAATAACTTATCCATCAACTTAAAGCCATAAAAAGCTGGATAATAAGCATTCATTTCTACAACTTTTCTTAGCTCATTTCCAGGACATAATGCATGATATCCTAACATTATAAACGATAACACTAAAAGAACATACATTAAAATAGGTACCTTTTTATGTTTTACTAAACTATATATCATAAATAAAGCATAAAATCCTACAAACAATGCACACATTTGTTCTTGATTGATAGCGTATAAACTAGCAACCACATAACTTATTTGTTGAGCTATTGATATCTTTTCATTGGAAATGATTTGTATAATATATGAAAGTCCATATAATCCTAACGCAAGTGGCCATACATAGTTAAGTGTCGTCGCATACCATCCAGCCACGCCAAATGTTCCAAAAGGATATAACATGATTACAAGCATTAGAAAAAAAGTAATAATCCAATCATTTTCTTTTGTTGGACAAATTATTCTTCTTAAAGAATGTAAAACAAGTACAAACATTCCACTATCTAAAATGATCCAAGCCCATTTATTAATATTTAATAAAACAAGCATCACCAATTCAATGATATTTCTACTTGTCCAAGTTTGTATCCTCATTTGAGTATAGTTAATTAATCCCATTTTTGATTGTTCAAGAAACCATACATCATCTGCCACTCCTAATTTTACAGATGCATGCCTAACAACCATAAAAACAAATAAGATTAGATAAATGACCCATATATGATTTTTGATACATTCTGTTATTTTTTTCATGGTGTCCTCCTATTTTAGACAATATAAATAATAAGTAAAATCCATACCTTCATAAAGTTGTTTGAATTTTTTTATTTCTTTATAGTTATCATTTAAATAAGGAATATTCTTTCGATATCCTATTGTATCTTTATATTCTCTTATCACAACAAATTCAATTTCCTTATTTTTAATAGCCTCTCTTTGACCATCAATAATTTGAGGGTAACGATCATATCCAACATTTTGTCGCATAAAATATTTAACATTAGGAACAACATTACATGTTGTATAAAATCCCCCATCTAAATTATCATAATTCAATAATGTTTTATTTTTTGATTTATCAATAATATCTTTAAAAACATATTGTGCATATGCATTTTGAGGGATATTCATATATCCTCTATTAGGACTTTTTAATGGATAATGAACAGAAAATATCATTCCTCCACATAGTATACATATCGCTAAAGTTTGACTACTTAAATAATTTTGAACAATTGAAAAAACAAAAATAAATCCAAAAATAATATATGCTTCAAAACATAAAAAATAATAAATAAATGGTAATCCACCTATATAAACACCAATCATTAAAAAGATAAATGATAATAAAATAAATATATTGATCCAAATATTTTTTAAAATCTTTGTTGTTAAACAATTTACAAAGCCAAGACATAATAATATATAAATTGTTCTATTGTATTTCATTTGTTGGAAAATTGCTGAAAACATATTTAATATTCTTGTTTTTAAATCAATAGTTGTACTATAAGCAGTTAGATTAAAAGTAATATATACATCATAATAATCTCTTAATGCCCCATTGATAACAAAATAAAGAATTGATATAAAGATAGGAATAAACATTCCCACTAAAAAATAAACACAACTTATAAAAGCTTTTTTTATTTCCTTTAAAGAAATTAATTTAAAGAAATATAAAGCCATCCAAATAAACCACAAACCTAATAAATTAAATTTGATCAATGAAACACATCCAGCTATTGCCCCATTAATTAATAAATATTTCTTTCCAAAATCATTTTCATTAATAATTTTAATAAAGAAATAAATATTACTTGCAACAAAAGGTAAACAAAATTCTTCTGCACTACCTCCTTGTACAAAAGAAATCGATCCTGAAATAATAGCTAATGTCAAAACGGATGCTAATAAGGCATAAAATTGATTTAAATAAGTTCTAGCAATTTTAAAAAGAAAATAGCCAAAAATTGTATATGAAATAACTTCTAATAAATAAACACCTAAAAATGTATCATGACTTATTAAATAACCTATTCCATATATCAAATAAAGCAAAGGTCCCTTTTGTTCAAATAAATCTTTATAAGGAACCTTTCCATTAAACATACCTTTTCCCATTGTAAAAAAGGCATTACCATCAACCCAATCATTATAAGGATATAATGGTGAATTTTTTGAACAAATTAAAAGTGTGAATATAGAAGCCACTAATAAAATAGCTATAATAATTTTTTTATTATCTAAATAATCACTAATTTTTTTCATCTTTAATATTTGTACCCTTTACAATATATACTGGTCTATGTTTCGTTTCGAGATATGTCTTAGATAAATATTGTCCTAAAATACCCGTACAGAATATTTGTATACCACCTATTAAAGTAATAATACAAACCAATGATGGCCATCCACTTGTAGGATCATTAAAAATCAATGTCTTAATAATAATGAATATGATAAATATAAATGCTATAAATAACATCAACATCCCTATAAGCGATGCAATCGCCAATGGTGCTGTTGAAAAAGCAACGATTCCTTCAATGCTATATAATAATAATTTCCAGAAAGACCATTTTGTTTCTCCTGCAACTCTTTCTACATTTTCGAATTCAATCCACTTTGTTTTAAATCCTACCCAACCAAATAGTCCTTTACTAAAACGATTATATTCTTTTAATTCTAATAAAGCATTTACAAACTGTCTTGTCATTAAACGATAATCACGTGCACCATCCATTAATTCAGTATCAGATATTTTATTCATTATTTTATAAAACATTCTTGCAAAAAATGATCTTATTGGTGGTTCTCCTTTACGAGTTACTCTTCTTGTAGCAGCACTATCATAGCCTTCTTCTCTAATTGCTTTTAACATTTCTGGTAATAAGCGAGGAGGATCTTGTAAATCAGCATCCATTAAACATACATAATCACCTGTACTATTTTCAAATCCAGCATACATAGCCGCTTCTTTTCCAAAATTTCTTGAAAAAGAAATATATTTAACTCTTGAATCTTTGTTAGCAAGCTCCATCATAATTTCTAATGTTTTATCTTTTGAACCATCGTTTACGAATAATAATTCAAAATCTACGTCATTCATTTCATCCATGACCCTACTCATTTCCTTGTAATAGTAATGAAGTGCTGCTTCTTCATTATAACAAGGAACAATTACTGTTATTTTTTCCATCCTATTTATCTCCTTTAAAAACAACTAACTTACTTAATACATAATTCAATACAACCACAATGACATTAACAATCACTTTAGCAATCACATCATTAACAACATTAAAATACACAAATAGCCACATAAGTACCATATCTAAGATTCCTGTAGCTAATCGAGAACTAAAAAAAGAAACTGCTTCTTTTAAAATATTTTGACTATTACTTTCAAAAACATATTTTCTATTTGTTATATACGCGAACAATACTGATAAAAACCATGCTAGTGCATTAGAAATCAAATAATTTATGTGTAAAAGCTCTGCACTTAAAAAATAAACAACAATATTAACGACCGTTGTAAGAACACCAAACACAAGATACATAATGATTTCTTTATATTTCATTAATAATTCTTTCATTTTCTTCTCCTAATAAAAATGCTAGTTTTGTCATAGACATACTAGCATTTTTTTAACCAGTATTCAATTTTATAATTCTTAATTATTCCTTATCTAAAACAAATGCTTTTTTCAAACTCAAATTAGGATTATAGAATCGATCATTATATAACATATAACCCCATTTATCTTTGATATAATCATGTTCTTGTACAAATCGGCGATATTTTGCACTACTTGTATCAACTGTATCATCACCTCTAGATTTTGATTCATGATGATAAAGTTCAACATGATTCAAGCATATATTGTAATATCCTTGTTTTAATAATTTTAAATTAAAATCCACATCATTAAATGCTACTTGTAAATCTTCTTCTAAACCATTAACTTCTAAATATTTTTCTTTTGATACCATTAAACAGGCAGCTGTCACTGCACTATAATTAAATGGAACTGATAATCTTCCATAAAAACCAACATCATCTCTTGGATTATCAATAAAACAATGTTGAGCAATTCCACCAATTCCTAAAATAATACCAGCATGTTGAACAGTATTATCAGGATATAATAACTTAGTTCCTACTGCACCAATATGAGGTTGCATAGCATAACCAACCATAATTTGTAACCAATGAGGTGTAATAATTTCTGTATCGTTATTTAATAATACGATATATTCACCTTTTGCTTCCTTAACAGCTTGATTATTAATTTTAGAATAATTAAATTCGTAATTTGCATCTATGACTCTAAAATTTGAGTATTTGTTTTGATATTTTTTAAATAAATTAAAAGTTTCTTTCTTTTCACTGTTATTATTCATTAAAATAACTTCATAATTTTTATATGTCGTTTTTTCAAATAATGATTTTAAACATTGCTCTGTAACATCTGCATAATCTTTAGTTGGAATAATAATAGAAACCATTGGTTCTGTTTCATATTCATATCTCACTAGATAGTAAGGAACTCTTGGGTGTACTGTTACTTTTGCTTTAACACCCCTACGTTTTAAAGCATCTTCTACAGCTATTCTACCTTTTTCTACAGCATATCCTTTACTATCAATTGTCGCAGCCGTTGACCCTTCAATCATACGCCAATGATATAAAATCTTTGGAATATGATATACACGTTCAGGAGTTGTTTTTTCTAAAAATCTTAAGAAAATATCATAGTCTTGTGCCCCTTCATAGCCTACTCTAAAACCACCGATTTCATCAACAATTGATTTTCTCATGATTTCAAAGTGACAAATATAGTTACTTCCAAGTAATGAATCAGGTGCATAATCTGATTTAAAATGAGGATCTCTTCTTAATCCCTTCATATCCATTTTATCTTCATCTGTATAAATAAAATCTAATTCTTTATTTTTATTTAAGACAGCCACACATTCAGCTAAAGCATTTCTAGCAAGTAAATCATCATTATCCATTAAACCAATAAATTCACCACTTGCTATATTTAATGCATCATTTGTAGCTTTTGAAATATGTCCATTTTCTTTACGATGATGAACTTTGATTCTAGAATCTTTCTTTTCATATTCATTTAAAGTATCAATTGTTTCTTGTAAAGTTGAACAATCATTAGATAAACATATTTCAAAGTTTTGATATGTTTGATTTAAAATAGAATCTAAACATTCTGCTAAGTATTTTCTTTCCACATTATAAACTGGTATACAAATTGAAATAAGTGGATTGTAAGCAAATTGAGGATGTTCTTCAAATGGTTTTTCATTTTTTTCTAACCATAAAAGATATTCTTTTTGATTTAAGAAATTATAAACATCTAAAAATTTATTTTTTGTTTTCTTATTTTCTTTAATACGTCTTTTACTTTGTTTTAATCTATTTGGAGTTAAAATAAAATGATATTCCTTAGCTATATATTTAACTTCTTTACCAATAGCATAAGTATTTACTTTTACCTTATTATTTGTTTCTTTTGTTTTTCTAACTGTTTTTTGTAAAAGTGTTCTAATCTTTGACTTAATTCTTTTCATTAAAGTGTTCTTTCTTACACAAACAAGTTCCTTTTGATCATCATGTATTAAATAAACTTTAACTTTAGAATCATCTTTACTCAATGATAATGTTAATTCATAATTGTCACTTGCTAGATCTGGTAAAAAACGTGCTTCTCTTTTTTTACCATCAACAGTTACTTCAAAAGAATAATCTTTTAAAGAACAATTTCCATACATAATAAATGTAGGATTAACAAGACCATGAACCTGTGCATCTCTCACGTTTATATAATCTAATGTTTTCATGTAGATCACCCCTTAAATTTCTTCAGCGAATCCTTTTTCTAATTTTCTAAAGATAAACATTCCTAATACAAAACAAATAATAGCCATTACAACCATATAAAGCACACTAGACATTGCTGGTAACGTATGATACATAAAGAAATCACGGTAGGCACTTACAATATGTGTAAAAGGATTTAAATAAAGTACCCAACGGATAGCTTCTGGAAACAATTCTGCCGGATATAAAATAGGTGTTCCATAAAATAACATATTAATAACAAATTGAATAATATATTCTGTATCTTGAATATAAACATTGATTGCACTTAAACCAAGAACCATTCCTGCTGTAATTACAAATTGAATCAACGCAATAAATGGTACTAATAAAATATGCCAACTTAATCCAAGCCCTCCAAAAACACAGAAAAGAATAATAATCAAACAAGCGATAAAAAAGTTAACAAGTCCACTTAATGTGGCTGATATTGGTAAAATTTCTCTAGGAAAATATACTTTTTTAATAACACCTGCATTATTTTTAATACTTCCCATTCCAAGTCCCATAACTGTCGTAAAGAAGTTCCATGGAATAACCCCACAAATTAAATATTGAAGATAATTATCTGTTTTGATTCTCATGATATAAGGAAATACAATGGCATAAACGGCAACCATTAATAATGGATTTAAGAATGACCATAATACTCCTAAAAATGAACCTTTATATTTACCTCTAATATCTTTTTTTACATTTGTTTTTAATAATTCACGATAGTCATATAAGTTTTTAAATAATTTCATTTTCTTTTTCTCCTATATGATATTAATCTTTAAATCTTTTTCAGATATAACTTTATCTTTTTCATCTAATAATTGAACAAGAATAGAATGTTCTCCTAATTCCATTTGACTTACATCTACAAAATAATCAAATCCACATTCATCATCATTTGTTCCATAACCACCATATTTTTCTTGATAAGCCATTAAAACATCACTTCTATTTATTTTTCTCATTTCAGTAACCTCTTGATCATCAAAAGTTACTTTTAAACGATCATTTAAACAATCACTCAATGACCATCCAGAAATTGTAAATTGAGCTGTATCTTTTTTAACTTCAGCAAATGATTGAGGAATATCAACAACAACAATCCCATGATAAGTATCTAATGGCTTTTGATATTTTTTCTTAGCTTCTTCTTTATGATCTAATTTAACTTGTTTTAAATATTCATCAATAACATAAGTTGGATCACCATCTAATTTAAATTCACCTTTATAGATCCAAACAGCACGTGTACATAAATCTTTAACTGTATCTAAACTATGTGAAACAATAACAATTGTTTTATCACTATCTCTTAATTCTTTTAATTTATCAAAACATTTATCTTGGAAATGTTGATCTCCAACTGCTAAAATTTCATCAATTAATAAAATTTCTGCATCTACATTAATAGCAATTGAAAAAGCAAGTCTCATATACATCCCAGAAGAATAAGTTCTAACTGGATTATCAATAAATTCTCCAAGTTCAGAGAATTCAATAATATCATCTACTCTTTTTTCAATTTCTGCTTTTGTTAAACCAAAAACAGCAGCATTAAAATAAATATTTTCTCTTCCTGTAAAATCTTGATGGAAACCTGCACCCAATTCAAGTAACGAAGTCAACTTACCATGTGTTTCAATTGTCCCTTCATTAGGATAAATAATCTTAGTCATCAACTTCAATAAAGTTGATTTACCACTCCCATTTGTTCCAATCAAACAAACAGTTTCACCTTTTTTAATATCTAAATTTATATTCTTCAATACAGTATGAACTTCTCTATTGCTTTTTCCAAAAGATAACAATCTTTCTTTTAAAGTATGAGCCTTATCATATTCAACTTTAAAATACTTTGTCATATTTCTTACTTCAATAGCATTTTCTTTATTCATAAGACCTCCGCTAAATCTTTTATTTTTTCTCTTATATTCTTAATAATTTCGTTATTAAACCTTATAAATATATACCACATACATACCTATTTGTCCAACACTTCATATTTCACACTGTATATTCTACCATATCTTTGCTTTATATTTTAGAATTTTAAAATAAAAATAGAAGCTAAATAAATATAGCTTCTATAATCTAATAACATAACACTCATTATTTGTATATTCTAATTGATATCCATGACTCATAAGCTCATCAGCTTGTTTTTTAGAAAGTGTTAAGAAATATGATTCTCTATAATAATCAAATGCAAACTTCGTTTGATCAAAAGATGCTTTTTCACTCCAATAATCATAAATAGCATGATAAAATTGCAATTCATCTTCGTAAAGAGAACCTTCTTTTACAATTTGAATTCGATTACTTGACATATAGAATCCTTGATGATAAGTCACTTTTCCATGATAAGTAAATCCTGGAGGAGCCAATAATGTATAATTTCCATAAGGCAAACTATCAAAATGTTCTCCTACATCATTAAATATATCAAGCATCATATTATCGTATTTAAATATTTGTGTAAAATCATAACCATATTGATTAATTCCACAACCTAAAAATGTATACGATTTAATTTGATTATAATTTTGATAAACAAATATGAGAGATGAAGCAATCGCTAATGTTGCTACTGAAACAGATATTGTTTTTAAAGAAATAATATCAAGTATTTTAGCAATAGATAACCCTATCAAGAAAACAACCATAAATTGAATTGCTGAATAAAATCTTAATATAACAAAGAAATAATTAAACGATGATAGACATAGTAGTTCATTAAACTTATTCTTAGCTACAATAATAATAAGCATTAATGTAATAATAGCCAGATATTTTCCATATTTTGAATTAATCACCAAAGCTAAAGCAATAGCTGCAATACATGTACTATATTGCATAATTGTATCAGTAGAAACATAATATCCATAAAATGGCGATAATTGATTACTAAAAGATTCAAAATCTGCTAAAGATAATAAAGGAGTATGATCCAATTTATTTGTTAAAATCAATAATACTAAAACAAATAAGAAACAGCATAAATTAATAATGATCCATTTAGTATTTTTTTCCTTTATTGAAATACATGTATTATAAGCAAATTTAAGTATAAATAAAACAAAGAACATAACAATTAAAACAGGTAAAAAAACTGTCGAAAAGGACATCATCGAACAACTCGTGATACCAGCAAAAATAATATTTTTAATTGTCATTTTATTTTCAATCAAAGGTATACAAACAATACACATGATAGGTACAGAAAGTACTCTTACTACTGAACCACCATACCATATGGCATTTTGAAATTGCCATAAGTCAAATGATCTTATTGTTAAAAAAGAACCATTATTTTCCATCAAATATCCATGGCCTATTAAAAATAAAAAGAATGGAATAAGTGCATATTGTGCTTTTCTTTTAGTAACAAAACTAGCTAATTGTTTAATTGCTAATGCAAACATTGTATAGTTATGAATAACCATGAAAACTTTGCAAAAATAAACAGGATTAATATGAAAAATACTTGCGAGAGCACCATAAGTAATCTCATATGTATTCACCATTCGTGCATAATCTACAGATGTTGTAAGCCATCCTGTATAAAAGCTTTCATTCATTAAAGATGGTGTTCCTATAGAATTAACTACTTTCGCTATATAATAAGCATCATCGTAATCAAACTCGTATAAAGCCATTACATTTGATACTGAAAATAAAGTGAATAAAAAAACAAAAATATAAATAACCCAATTATTTTTTACATGATCTATTATGTTTTCCTTTTTTAGGCTACTTTTAAATTCATTTACAAAGGTAGAAATATTTTTATATTTTCTCCATAATAAAAATACAAAAAAAGAAAAGAAAAGAACACAAAATAAAATAAAATAAACATTCCAACTCAATTGAAATAATTGACACGGAAAACCTATGATAAAAGAAATAAAAAATACAGATATAAATCCATATATAACATATGCAGTTGAATTTTTTATTTTTATAGCAAAACAATCAGCTACAAACTCTCCTATTAACCAATAAAAATAAAAAATAAAAATTAAAAATATAAAGGTTAAAAGATGATTCATATATTTCCTCCCTTATTATTAAACTTAAACAATTAAATACATTACGATTAAATCGTAATGTATTTAATAAATATTATTTATTTTAAATCATTTTTCTTTTTCAAAATAGCAACTTCTTGAATTAAGTTTTTTTGCTTTTCTTCTAGCATAGATACTTTATTAAATAAAACATATACTAAAATAATAAGCATAAAAATAATAGCTGCAAAAACTATATTTGCTGTTGAAATGACACCTATAAGTCTAGCTGCAAAAAAAGCTATTTGTGGAAAAACACTTAAAATAATTAATGCTATCGAACAAAGAATCCATGCTAAAGCATAATCAGTTCTTAATTTACCTTTTTTAACATTCTTTACTAAAATAATAAAGAATAAAACAGTGAATATAATTAATAATATTTGTAATGTTAAACTCATACGTTACCTCCTAATTAAAGAATATAATTGTTATTAATACTTTTAACATATATTGAATAGAACTTCCTATCCCTGTATAAATACTTGTACCAGCAAGTCTATCTTCCATTTTAACTTGTACTTCTTTTGCTTTATAACCTTTTTTTATTTGAAATGCAAGTGTATCAGGTTCTGGTTTTCTATTTAATTCAAAAGCATAATCTTTAATTAATTCTTTATTAATGATTCTCATTCCACTTGTGGGATCATTAATAGTGGCACCTGTTGTTAGTTTAATCATTGCAGTAATAATTCTACTACCTAACATTCTCATACTAAAATGCTTCTTTTCATCCACAAATCTTGATCCAATAACAATATCATATCCATTTTCTATTTCTTTTACTAAACTAGGTATATATTCTGGTAAATGTTGCCCATCACCATCAAATTGGATAGCTGCGTCATAATTATTATAATAAGCATATTTATAACCTGTTTGTACTGCACCTGTTAATCCTAAGTTAACAGGTAAATCAATATGATTAATATTATTGTCATCTAAAATTTTTCCAGTGCTATCTTTAGAACAATCGTTGATTACAACATAATCGCAATCAATATCAGCATTTTCAAGATTTCTAACAACTCTTAAAATGCTTTCTTCTTCATTATATGCTGGAATTATAACTAAAGTTTTCATACTTTCCCTCTTTCTCTAATACTATTCTTATTGATTATACCAATAAAATTATATATTTCAAACAAAATATACACAAAAACGGGATGTATTCATCCCATTTTTGTACATAATTTTAATTATCCAAGCCAGACACCATTAGCATCAAAGCGATTAACTACTCCATTAATTTCATAATCTCCTGTGACCATCTTTCCATTAGCGTCTACATAATACCAGTTATTTCCTGATTTTACCCATTGGGCACTAATTGCACCACTTGAAGCTGCATAGTAATCTTCACCATTGATTTTAAACCATCCTGTTTGCATTAATCCACTATTTGCAAAGTAGTATTTAGCTCCAGAAATTGTTTGATATCCTGTGACCATTTTTCCATCAGCGTCTACATAGTACCAAGTATTTCCTGATCCTACCCATTGTGCTTTGATAGCTCCACTAGATGTTGCATAGTAATCTGCTCCATTGATCTTGAACCATCCTGTTTGCATTAATCCGCTTTCTGCAAAGTAGTATTTAGCTTCTGCAATTGTTTGGAATCCTATGACCATTTTTCCATCAGTATCTACATAGTACCAGTTATTTCCTGATCCTACCCATTGTGCATTGATAGCTCCACTAGATGCTGCATAGTAATCAGCATTGTCAATCTTGAACCATCCTGTTTGCATTACTCCGTTAGCATCGAAGTAATATTTCTTTCCTTCGATTGTTTGATATCCTGTTACTTTTTGGTTATTATCATAGTAATACCATTTTTTGCCTGATTGTACCCATCCTGATTTTTCAGTAGTTCCAGTAGTTAATTCACCACTTTCATTAAATGTATAATCTTTTCCATTAATGTTTACAGTTCCTGTAACCATTTTTCCTTCTTTATCAAAGTAATATTTTTTACCATTTAATGTTAACCAACCAGTTGTTTTTTTGACCATCTTTATCTAGATAATACCAAGAATCATTTTCTTCTAACCATCCAGTTGTCATCTTACCATCAGCTTCATTCAAGTTTTTATCATAGTAATACCATTTTCCTCTAAGTTGAATCCAAGTATTAGCTACTGCTTTTTTCTTTTCAACAACAACACCTTCGCTATTATATGCAATGACATAAGTTACTATCTTATCATTTTCATCTCTATATGATGAAACAATAGATATTCCATTAGAAGATTTTATTAATCTACCATTTTCAAAATAATATTCTTTTCCATTAACAGTATAAATACCATCTACAAAATTCATTTCACTTGAAACATAGTACCAATCATTTCCAATTTCATTCCATCCAGCTACTCTCTTAACCTTATCTACAATTTCACCTTTATTATTATAAGCATAAAGATAATCATTTCGATAATCAGTTAATATTTCATCACTGTCACTTGTTTGAAGCATACCATAAATAAAATACAAAGATTTTCCATCTACAGTATATTCCCCATCATATGGATAATAATAACCTGCATCATTTAAATAATAGTAATAACAATTGCCATTTAAATAAATCAATTCATTATCTTTAAATTTAGTTTTTTCAATAACTTTTCCATCTCTTACATAAGCAAGTGTATCTCCTGATGTAACAACTTCATCCAAATATTCAGCTAATTGTCCATAATTAAAATAATATTTAACACCATTAATTGTTTTAACTCCTATATAAGGATTCATATCAGCATCATAGTAATACCATCTATCCCCATAATGTGTCCAATATCCAGCAACAATATTTGCATGATTCGTTACAATACCACTTTTATCAACAGTGACAATCAACCCATTATCTGTAATTGTATCTTCATCATACCAAGAAGAATATGCCATATGACCATCATAGCTATAAAAATAATACGTATTCCCATCAATTTCTTGAAGCCCTTTAAGTAATTCACCATTATCATCATAATAATATTTGTATCCATACTCTTCATACCAGCCACGTCTTTCACTACTTAAAGTAACAGGTGTATTAGAATCATTTTTAACATTTGTTTCTAATGCGCTAACCATCGTAGTTGGTAATATTGTTGCTGCAACAAGAGCTGATGCTACAGAAATCTTTTTAAAATTTCTACTCACCCAATAAATATTTCATAGACTTATTAAAATGCAATACCCCTTATTTAAAACCAAACGACATTTTTTTCTAAAAAGCAAAAGAGGTAACTGTGTTACCCCTTTTCAACTGAAATATTGATTTTATTAATGTAAGGTTCAATAAGTTTAAAGAACCAATGTGAACATAAATGATATATTTTATAAACAATGTATGAAATAAGATAAATAATTAATGCTGATCCTAATTGATGTACAATTAAAACCAAAATACCTCTATTAACAAATTGTTCAATTCTAATATGTCTTAATAAGAATTCATGAAATAAAAAACATGTAAAAGCAGCTTTAGCTAATTCATTGATTATTTTACTTTCAAAATGAATATCCATAAAGAATAAAAGAATATAAGCAGACATTAAGATAATAATTGGATTATTATAATACCATGTTGCTGTATATTGTAAATGTAAAACATGTTCCATCATTGAAAAAGCATATAAGAATGCTAAACATCTTATAATCCACGTACCTGCTTTTTTCTTAGATAATGTTATTTTATTTACACGGAGATATGCTCCTACAAAATATACCAAAACAAAGTTAATAATTGTATAACCATATTGACTTCCATACATTCCAATAGTACTTAATCCTAAATATGTATTTCCTGTTATATTTTCAGCAACATCTATAACAATTGTCCAAACTGAAAAAATAAGCATGAGTATAATTAATAAGCGTTTATATTGTTCTTTATTAAGTTGTTTAATAATTAAATTAAGATATGGACTAATAATATATAATACAGAATAAAGTATTAAAAAGTAATTAGCGGGTAATAAACTACTAATCAATGAACTTACTGTAAATACTTTATGACCTCTTAATACTCCAAAAACATAAAAAACTAAATTAAATACGATAACTTGTACAAATAATTCTAGTATCTTAATTAATTTTCTATTTTGATTACAAGCTAGAAAATACGCTGAAATCATTACAAAAACATTAACTGCACAAACAAATAAACTTTCTATTAAATATAAATAATATTGATTAGGACTGCCATCTAAAACCATTCCTAATGCACCACCCATACTTGCATTATTATAATGTAAAATAACGACACCAATCATTGAAATAATTCTTAATAATTCAATAGACGAATTTCTTTTCGTTTTCTCTTTCATATATATTCCCTTCCAAACAAAAACCGATTTTTACTCAAAACAATGAGTAAGATCGGTTTTTAATTTATTTTATTCATCCAAAGACCTTGGTTATCAAAATAATTGACCTTTCTATCAATTATATAATCTCCAGTAACCATCTTTCCATCAGTATCTACATAATACCAGTTTCTTCCTGATTTGACCCATTGTGCTTGGATAGTTCCTGATGAAGCTGCATAATAATCTTCACCATTGATCTTAAACCAACCTTTTTGCATTAATCCACTACTTGCAAAATAATACTTCGCACCATTAATTGTTTGATAACCAGTAACCATTTTTCCATCAACATCTACATAATACCAATTACTTAATGATTTGACCCATTGTGCTTGAATAGCTCCAGATGAAGCTGCATAATAATCTTCACCATTGATTTTAAACCATCCTGTTTTCATTAATCCACTTTCATCAAAATAATAAGTACTATTTCCTACTTTATAATATCCAGTAACCATATAATCATCATTTGCTATATAGTACCATCTATTTCCTAATGGTAACCATCCTGTTACCTTTTCACCATCTACAAATGTTTTTCCATAGATTTTTAATGTTCCTTGACTATAATATTTCCATTGATTTCCTACTTGCATCCATCCTGTGTGCATAATACCATCTTCATTGAAATAATATTGTCTTCCATTAATAACTTGATCTCCTGTAAGAATCAATCCTTCATCATTTACATAATACCAATTACTTAATGATTTGACCCATTGTGCTCTTAATTCACCATCAGGAGAAATATAATACCAAGTACCATCTACTTTAAACCATCCAGTTTTCATAGAACCATCTTCCATAAAAAGATATTTTCTATTTCCAACTTTATAAATACCAGTAACCATATAACCATCTTCAGCTATATAATACCATTTATCATTTATTGGTAACCAACCTGTTACCTTTTCACCTTCTACAAATGTTCTTCCATAGACTGACATTTTCTTAGGACTATAATATTTCCATTTATCATTTTCCTTATGCCATCCTCTGACCATTACACCTTCACTAGTAAAATAGTATTCTTTATTATTTATAGTTTGTGCGCCAGTAACCATATCACCATTACTTGTTAAATAATACCATTCACCATTTAAACTGATCCAACCAGTGGCCATAATTCCATTAGTATTAAAATAATACCATTTTCCATTAATCTTTTCCCAACCGATTTGTAGAATATTTTTACTACTTCCATAATACCAATGATCATAGTAATATTTCCATCCTACATAATCATATTTAGGAACACCTTGATCATACCAAACACTCATATCTACATAACCACTAATACCATCAACAAATGCTCCGTTGCTATATTGCCATCCTTTAGGACCTCTATACCAATTATTACTAAATCCTAATGATGATGTATAAGCAGCTACCCAATCTACATGTTGATAAATAGTTGGACTATTTAATTTTGTTTGTAAAAGTGAACGATAGCTATAAACCTTCGTATTATAATTACTATTTGCTAATTTATTAACAAATGCATCAACAACTAATTCATTCGTTGTTGTTGATAATTCAGGTCTTTCCATATCTAAATAAACAGGATATGAAAGTTCTGAAGGTGAAATTTTATATTTTGATAAATAATTTAAAATCATTGTTGCTTCATTATCAGCATCTGTTACATTATTTGAATAATCATAAATATAGATTCCAAAAGGAATATTATATTTTCTACAACCATTTAAATTATTTTCAAATTGTTCATCAATATGATAATATCCACCCTTATGAGAAACAATTCTAATAATAACACCATCTACATCTGTTTTACTTACTTTACTCCAATCAATATGACCATTGTATTGTGAAACATCAATAACCTTTTTAACATTTTTACCAATAACATGACCATCATTATCACGAAAACATTTTTTATTTCCTTGATAAAACCAACCATTTTGAATCATAGTTCGTAAACTATAAGAATTTTCTTCCTTTGCATCTTCTATTTTATTTTCATCTTGATCAATATGACTACTTTGTCCCATAATTGCATCATCATAACTTCCATCTAATGCATTTACAGAACTATTTTGAAAATAACTCAATGCAAAAGCCATTCCAAAAGCCAAAAACAAATAACCAAAAAACTTTTTCAAAATCTTTCCTCCCCCCCTAAAAATATTATTACTGCATAACACCACTGCTATTAAAATAATATGTCTTATTTCCAACTTTATAATAACCTGTTACCATCGAACCATCACTTTTTAAATAATACCACTTATTCTCTAATTGAAGCCATCCAGTAACCATATAACCTTCATAATAAGTTTTCCCATATATTTCCATAACACCTGTACTTAAATAGTACCACTTACCATTAATTCTTTGCCAACCTGTTAACATTTGATATTGGCTATTAAAATAAAACCATGTATTCCCTAGTTTCTTCCAGCCACTTTGTCCATAGCCTGAATCATCAAAATAGTACCATTTATTGCTGACTTTTTGCCAACCTGTTTGCATTTTACCACTATCATTAAAATAAAACAAATTGTTTCCTACTTTTTGTAATCCTGTAAGTCTTTTACCTGTATTATCAAAATAATACCAATCACTACCTAAAGTTAACCAACCAGTAACCATACAGCCTTCATAATACGTTTTTCCATAGATTTTCATAACACCTGTACTAAAGAAATAAGTATTTCCAGAGATTTCTTGAAATCCTGTCGCCATTTGATAACTATCTAAAAAATAATACGTATTTCCTGCAATCATTTGCCAACCTTTTTGTCCATAACCACCATTATCAAAATAATACCATTTGTTATTGATTCCTTGCCAACCTGTTTGCATCTTTCCACTTGCATTAAAATAATAGAAATTATTTCCTACAGTTTGTAATCCTGTTACCATTGATCCATCACTATTTAAATAATACCAATCATTACCTAGTGGCAACCATCCTGTAATCATATACCCTTCATAATACGTTTTTCCATAGATTTTCATAACACCAGTACTTAAATAATACCATTTGCCATTTATTTCTTGCCAACCTGTTTGCATTTGATAGCTACTATTAAAATAAAACCAATTATTTCCTATTAATTTCCAATTTTTTTGACCATAACCCAATTCATCAAAGTAGTACCATTTATTATTAACTTCTTGCCAACCTGTTTGCATTTGTCCACTTGTATTAAAATAATAGAGATTATTTTCTATAGTTTGTAAACCAGTTGCTTTTGAACCATTTGAAAAATAATAATACCAATAATTATTTTCTTTTTTCCATCCTTGTGTATGAGAAATATTATTTAATAAAGTAACATATCGATTACTTACATATCCTGTATTATTAAAGCTATAAGTTCCATCACTACTAGCAACTTCACTTTGTATCTTATAAAAACCATTAGTTGTAGAGGCATCTTTTATAATAAATGAATAAGCTGGATTTTTTATCGTTGTATATAAAACACTAGAACTTGTATTTGAACTACTTCTTACATTAAGGGCAGTATGTGTTGTTAAATAAATATCTTTGATTCCTAAAGTATAATAATCATTATCTTTAGAAGAGATACTAGCATCCATATTTTTAGCAATGCTTGCACATTTTTCTCCTTCATAGGGATCTGAAGAATATTTTCCAAATATTCCACTTCCCTTGTCTCCAAAATAACCTCCTCTAAATAAAGAAGTATATGTAGGATTTAAATATCTTTTAGACATCCAACTCGATGTAAAATTCATAATACAATCATCTACTGTACTAAAGGTATCTGCATTTCCACCTGGATTATTATCTGTAGCATTTAATCCAAATAAGTTATTTTTATTTAATGCAATATTGCTTTTTCCCCATCCAGATTCTAAGGCAGCAAAACTTGCTGCCATTAAAGCATTGACCCCATATTTATTTTGATACTTAATAAAAATATCACCTGTATTATATAATTTAGAAGTACTTCCTGCTTTATTATTTAAATAATTTGATATTTGTGAACCAGTATAAGTTGTTTGACTTCTCATTGGTAAGTATTGAAAATAACTATAATAAGGATTATTAGGATTAACAGCATTATTTCTAACATTATTTTTATAATCTGTAATCATTGTATTATAGTTATCATAAAAATAATGTCCATCATAGCTATAATACTCTTTATTCTTTGTTAAATAACTAGGTCCTGTCCCTATATAATTCTTATTTCCTTGATTTCCTGTCGCATTAACATTATTAGAAATATAATGATACAAATCACCTGATGAATTAACTTCATAGTTACTTGCATAATAAGTCCCTTGGCTAAGAACTTCAACATATTGAGGATCTACTAAACCAACAATTCCTGAAATCATAAACTTCACTTTTCCATTTTCATAGCCTAAAAAAGCTGCATCCGCTGCACTTGATTTAGATAAATATCCCTCTTGTCCTGTATAATAATCTGTAAAATTTGTAGTTGTCTTTGCTTTAGAACAATTAAAATTAACCATATTCGCTGTAGAAACTGTTCGTGCATAAGGGTTATACTCTTCATTCGTTGTTCCATCATAAACATCTACAGTATTAATATTTCCATCTTTATCTACAAACTTTGTTTGTCCAATAACGTCATTTGTTTCTTCATATGCTTTTATATTAGAGATATTAAAAATCATTCCCAATAATATAACAAGAAACAAACTTATGTACTTTTTTTTCATTTCCAACCTCCTACAATATTTTAAATCTATAGAATATTTTAACTTACTAATCCTATTTGCTTTTAATAATGTGATAATATCACATAAAATAATATACTTACAAATATCAACTAAAATAATCATCTTCGTAAATACTATTTTTTATTATAATGATATACATTTTCAATTCAACAAAAAGGATATAGAATTTTCTATTCTATATCCCTGTTATTTTCTTTCTCTTCTTGTAAATATTTATTTGCATCTTTAAAGAAACTAATTACAATCAACAGTATAATAAATCCTATTGGAAAAGCAGCGATAATAGCCACTGACTGTAAACTATACATTGAATTTTCAGCAAAAATCAACGCTATTGGAAATAGGATAAAGATAATTGCCCAGAAAACTCTAATCTTTTTATCTGGTTCTTCATCTACATCTAATTTTTTATAAGAATAAGATGAAACAACCATAGTTAAAGCATCAAATGTTGTTGAATAAAAAGCAATCATAGTAATAACTAATAACAATAAACCTAGACTTGCTAGTGGTAGAGTATCAAATATCTTTAAAATAACTGCAGAATAATCTCCACTTTTAGCAATCATTCCTGAAATATCAATTCCATGTTTCATTTGTTGTGCCAAACCATAATTTCCAAGAATAATGAATGAAGTAAAAGTTCCTGCTAGACCCCATCCATATCCTCCTAGAATCGTATTTTTAATTGTTCTTCCCTTACTGATTTTTCCAATAAAGAAAGGAGTTGCAACACACCATACCATCCAATAGGCCCAATAATAAATCGTCCAATTTTGTGGAAATGATGTTTCTCTTAATGGATCCATCCAAGTAGATAATCCGATAAAATTTTGTACCATATTACCAATAGCTGAAAAACCAGTTTCTAAGATATATGTGGTTTCTCCCCCACCTATTAAAAAATAAATAAGTAAAGCAAAGAATAAATAGGAACAATATGTTGCTAGTTTAGAAATACCTTTCATTCCTGTAAGTACAGTAAATGTATAAACTGCTGCAATCAATAATAAAACAGCAATAGTAAGTCCTACACCATTAGGCAACCCAAATACTCTACTTAAAGCTGCTGATAATAATGGTGTTGCTAGTGAAAAGGTTGTTGCAGTTCCTGCAATAAGTGCAAATATAGCAATTAAATCAATAATTTTACCTACAACTCCATCCACTTTATTTCCTAGTAATGGTCTACATCCTTCAGAAAACTTTTGTTTATTTCTTCCTCTTACATGTAACATAAAACCAAAAGCAACAGCTAAAATAATATAAAAACTCCAAGCAATTGGTCCCCAATGAAATAACGGAAATGTTGACGCCCATTTTTGTATTCCACCTAATTGATCAATATACTTTTCATTAGCATATAATGCCCATTCACATAATGAATAAAATAAAATATCTGCTGCCATTGTAGAAGTAAAAATCATTACTCCCCAGTTAAATGATGAATACTCTGGTTGATCTGTATTCTTACCTAACTTTATTTTTCCATATTTAGAAAATGCTATATATAATGAACAAACAAAAATTCCAACTCCTAATAACGCATAATAAATGCCACAGTCATTCCCTAAAAATCCTCTAATCATTTGAATGATATATGAAGATTTTGCTGGCATAAGCATAAATAAAACGCATAATAAGACAACCCCTAATAAAGGAATTATCATTGATACATAATCTAATCTTCCCTTTAATGATTTCTTTTCCATTTTATTTCCCCCAATTTAAATATGTTTCATCAATACTACACAATTCATCAAAACTATCTATTTCTAAAATATCTCCTTCATGCATTTCTTTAATAGATAATTGGTATTCATTTGGATAACAAAACAACGCTACATCATCCCAATAAATATCAGTATTCTTTTTCTCTTCAAATTCAATTTCTAAATGTTTCTTTAATTTCTTTCCATCTTCTTCATTCCATCTAGATACACTATATAATTGCCAACCATCTTGTCCACCAGTTCTTGAACAAGAAGTTACAAAACCATCTTCTAGTTTTAACATCCATTCATTATGAATTTCTTGTTTGTAAATACAGTTATATCCTGAATATTTAAATTCTTTTGAAAGAATTTGTGTATTGTTAATAATTTGATCACCATCTAAAATAATGACATTTTTTAGATGATTTCTAGCAACATATAAAGAAGAAATATTGTTGCAAGTATCATAATAAGGATTATCTATTAGATGCAAATTCTCATATTTATCTTCTAAATAATTAAATTGTTCTTTTAAATAGCCTACAACAACATAGATTTCAAAGATCCCTTGTTGATGCAATTGATTGATAATTCCTTCAATCATAGGAATATCATGTATTTTAACTAATGGTTTAGGTATCGAATTTGTTATTGGTCTCATACGTGTTCCTTTACCTGCTGCCATTATAATTGCTCTTTCTACTTGACACATTTTTCTATATTCTCCATTTCTTCCATAACAATCTTGTAATAATCCTTAGCAAAACGATACTGTGCCAATGAATATTCTCCAAATTCAACACCTAGCGTATATTTATATTCACACCAGTTGCTCCATAAAAGGCCACACATTGATATATAACAATAGATTTTAATTCTTGTTTGTTGATCACACTTATTTTCAAAATAGATATCAATTAAATGATCAATTTGTTTTCTATCATACATAGAATAAATACAAAACATTGCTATATCAAGATGTGCATCTTGCATTCCTGCATATTCCCAATCAATAAGTTTTATTCTCTCTTCATTATTTTCTTTATAGAATAAGAAATTATCACAATTTGCATCTATATGACATAATTTCCATTCTTTTGGTAATTGATCAATAATTTTCTTTAAAGATAAAACTTTTTCTTTCGTTTGTTTATAGTCTTTATATAAAGATTTTGGACCTCTTAGATTTTCATAAAATTCCATTTTTTCAAAAACATCAAATTCATGTTCTACCTTTAAATCCTGATTATGAAATTCTTTTAATAATTTCATACATTTAATTAAATCTTCATCATTATCTTGATTACATACACGTGTATCGTCTAAATATTTTGTAATCTTATATCCATTTTGTGGATTCATATAAATAACTTCATCACTGATATTTAAATCTTTTATTACTTGATAAACTTCATATTCTTCTTTTCGATTAATAAGTTGATCTGTTCCTTCCCCAGGAATTCTCATAATATATTTATCATGATTGATTTCAAATAAAAATGATCTATTTGTCATACCTTTTTTTAAGCTTTTAATATTTTTAATTTGTTCAACATTGATTTTAAAAACATCAGCAATCAATGATAATGTCTCATTATTTAAGTGTGCTGAATGATCATCTACATTTCTTAATTCTTCATACGTATTAATTTCATCTACATAGCTTGTATCAACAATTTTTCCATAAATAAACATTTTATTCTTTTGATACAACGTTTCTTCCCAAAAACAAGAATCATGCATTCCGTCATCTAAACATTCTAAACGTTCTTTTAAATATAAAGAATCATGTTGATTAATAAATGATAAACCAATCATTTTTAAACCATCATCCTTTACTTTAACAATTTCATTTTTAGTATTACATGTAACATTACTATGTTTACTTATTCTATTTTCAAGCATATACCATGATTGAATTTCATTATTTAAAAATGGATTTTCATAGAAATAAAGATCACCAGGAATAATATAAGTATTATTTATTTTATCTTTTACTAGATTTAAACTATGTAAGTTGTTCTTTTCTTGATATTCTCTATTAACAACTAATTTTACATTATATTTATCAATTAAATAGTCAAATTCTTCTTTCATAAAACCAACAACAATTGTTATATCATTAATATGAGCTTCTATAAGCTGTCTTATGAGACGTTCAATAAGTATTTCATCATTTATTTCTAACATTGCTTTAGGCACATTATTATTAATAGGAATCATTCTAATCCCTTGACCAGCAGCTAAAATAACTGCTGACTTATTTTTCTTTATTAAGTCTATTCCTAAATCTGTTAAAGAATTATCATCATTAATATATTCTAATTCTTTAAGATTCTTTATTGTTTCATTTGTTTTACCTAAAGAACAATTCAATCTTTTAGAAATAGCTCTTTGTGAAAGTGTATTTTCTTTATATAGTAACTTTATAAGTTCAAAATCTAAATATGTAAGAATGTTCATTTTTTTCTCCTTGTTAATTTATATGAACATCATACCACATATATTTAATAAGTAAAGAAAAAAAGAAGTATTTCTACTGGTATATTAAATTATCCGGTGCTTAGAGGTTCACTCTAAATTATTAGGCGGAGTACCCTCTAAATTCTCGCGGGGATGTGAATCATCCCCTTTTTTGATACAATTTTACTGTCTGGTCCTGATTAAATTATTATTATGAACAACGAATTATTAAAACTATTTGATATCAAGGATGATGTTGTTGAAACATTTACTGTAGATCATAAAGAATCTAATTATGAAATCGATATTAGATTCAAGCCATCTAGATTTTCATGTCCTACATGTGGCAGCACTCATTTCATTAGTAAAGGCAATAAGAAAAGATCTCTTGTATCTGTACCTGTTAATGATAAACCTGTAAAGATGATTACTTATGTTAAAAGGTATAAATGCATTGACTGTAATGCTTCTTTTTCTGATGTAAATCCTATTGCTTATGGTGATTGGTCTTTTACTAGAACAGCTATCTTTTCTATTCTAAACAGGTTAAAACCTTATAATGCTACTTATGCTTCCATTGCTA
>ERZ838516.1564-NODE-1564-length-28929-cov-17.766676_pt1 | contig 28929 bp, 27 predicted proteins | sample MGYA00519910_ERZ838516 | MGnify/ENA primary metagenome ERZ838516 (study PRJEB31850, sample SAMEA3708837) | human gut metagenome | biome: human gut; feature: human-associated habitat; material: faeces | place: China | collected 2014 ... | reverse complement strand
CTACATAAGGTTCCGTTCCTTCTATCTCTACATTCTGCTCACTCGGATTCTTTCCAGACTCAATCCACTTTAATGTCTGGCTCGGTGCCATATTAAGATATGCTTTCTTTAATGACTCATCCTGTGCATCACTGATACCTTCAGTTCTAAGGTAACATGGTCCTCTTCCCTCAATATTTTCCATGACAGTTCCGTATACTCTCTGTGAAGTTGTAAGACCATATTTTGTCTCGTATATCTCGCCCTTTGAATTAACCTGCTTTGCACCGACACCCTGTGCTATCGTTCCTGTCGGAGCTATCGTATCTTTACATCTGAGTGCTATAAAACGCATTTCAAATGTTGTCATCTCAGCTCCCGCATTTATTCCCATTGCGTATCCCGCTCCCGTATTAAATGGCGGATACCACATTTTGTGTCTTGAAAATCCCGGATTGTTTGGTCTGTAAAGACCTGCCGCACCGCCTGTCGCACAGAGAACTTTCTTAGCCTTTATAAGATATGCCGTTCCACTTTTTTCTCCGTTTTCTTCCGTTTCATCTATACTGAATCCGTATGCTCCGCAGATTGTATTGTTTTCAACATAAAAATCCGTGATATTTACCCTGTTAAGAATTGTGCAATTTGGAAGTGCTTTTACCGCATCTGCAAGAATCGGCTTGATATTTTCGCCGTTAATTTTTATGTTTCTGTTGCCTCTTGCGACATATTTGCCATTCTCATCCTTTAAAATGACCAGTCCAAGTTTTTCCATCTTTTCCGTGACACGGTTAAGTCCCTCAGACATTGTAAGAAGCAAATCCTCTCTTACAATTCCGTCTGCGTCTTTCTTTGCGTAATCAACATAATCTTCAGGCTTTCTGCCATCAACGATGTATGCGTTGATGGCATTTACTCCAGCTGCAAGACAGCCGCTTCTTTTTATATTGGCTTTCTCTGCGATAAGCACCGAATATCCCGATTTTTCTGCAATCGTCAACGCAGCATAACAGCCTGCTGTTCCGCCGCCGATGATAAGTATGTCTGTATTAAGTGTCTCTCTTTTTTTAATCTGCATAACCCATTTCTCCAATCCCTAGATATAGAATACGTCATCTTCCTGCATTTCTTTATTTTCACACAAATATGCTTTCGTATCGTCCATTACATAGATTCTGTATATTAAAAGATTAACTTTTTCGCCAATCTCAAGTGAATCTTTCTCAAGCGACCACTCGCCTGTAATTTTTATTCCATGGACATCAATCGTAACGTCAAGCCTGTTGCCACGGAAAACAACGTCCTCGACAATTCCTGTCTCTGCCGCACTCATGTATCTGTCGAGCTTTCCAAACTTTGAAATTTTGACAAATTCAGGTCTTATAACAGCTTTATCTGCACCTTCAATCTTATCAAATCCATTTAATGTATCATAATTATGTACTTCCGATGGTCTTCCAATAAATTGTGCAACAAATGGCGTATCTGGTGATTTATAAATCTCCAGCGGAGTACCCATCTGCTCTATATGTCCATGATTCGTAATAATAATCTCATCGGCAACCTCAACGGCTTCGTCCTGGTCGTGCGTTACAAATATACTCGTAATTCCAAGCTGTGTAACCATACTTCTAAGCCACAGTCTCAATTCAGAACGAACCTTTGCATCAATGGCGGCAAATGGTTCATCAAGCAGAAGCACCTGCGGATTCGGAGCTAATGCTCTTGCGAAAGCAACTCTTTGTCTCTGTCCGCCTGAAAGCTGGTTCGGATACCTTTTTTCCATTCCCGAAAGCCCTGTTATCTCAAGAAGTTTCATAACACGTTCTTTTATTTCGGCTTTCGGAACCTTCTGTAATTCAAGTCCAAATGCCACATTATCGTATACCGTCATATATCTGAATAATGCGTAACTTTGAAATACAAAGCCGATTCCTCTCTTTGATGCAGGAATATCATTAACACGTTTTCCGTCTATAAAAATATCTCCCGCATTAGGAGTCTCAAGCCCTGCAATCATTCTAAGAAGCGTTGTCTTTCCGCTTCCCGATGGTCCGAGAAGTGCGACAAGCTTACCTTTTTCAATTCCGAAACTCACATTGTCAGAAGCCCTGAAATCGCCATATTGTTTATAAATATTTTTCATTTCAACATACATATTTCACACCACTCTCAAGAAGCTGCCTGCTCCTGACCTTTCTTTTTCGCCCTGTATTCAAGTATATTTCTAAGCACAAGCACAACAACCGCAATAATAACAAGTATTGAAGATGCTGCAAATGCCGCCGTAATCGAGCTTTCCGTTCCAGACATATACAATGCGTCTATTTCAAGAGGAAGTGTAAATGTCTCGCCTCTCGTCTTTGATAATGCATTTACCGCACCAAACTCGCCGAGTGCTCTCGATGTACAAAGAATAATTCCATATATTAAAGCCCATTTTATCTGAGGAAACGTAATCTTAAAAAAGATTTTAAATCCGCCCGCTCCCATAAGAGCCGCCGCTTCCTCCTCGTCTTTTCCCTGTGCATTAAGCACCGGAATAATCTCTCTTGATACAAACGGAAATGTTACAAATATTGTCGCAAGCACAACTCCGGGAATTGCAAATGCGATTCTTACATTCGCTCCGAATACCGAATTAAACCATCTTATAACAGGATAAAACCAGCCGAGACGCCCGAATGTCATAAGAAACGCAAGTCCAACGATAACGGGTGATATTGAGAACGGAATATCAATAAGTGTCGCAAGCACCTGTTTTCCCTTAAATGAAAACTTTGTCGTAACCCATGCCGCACACAATCCAAAAAATGTATTGATAACAACCGCAATAACAGTTGCAAACAAAGTAACCTTCAAAGCACTGACAACATATTTTGACGATACCGATTTAAAATAAAATCCAAGTCCCTGCTTGAGCGAGCTGGATACAATACAAAACAGCGGCATCACAAGCATAAAAAATACAAATAAAACGCTTATTGTTATAAGAACATATTTAGTTATCTTTTTTCTCTTTTCAAATTTTTCCTGTTCATTCATAACTTTTCCCTTCCTGTTTTTATCATCCGCCGTTTTAACATTGTATGATTATATATTATTGGTTCTTTTTGCCTGCTTCATCTGGATAACATTTATCGCAAATAAAAGCAGAAATGATATTACAAGCAGCACAAGTGCTATAGCTGTTGCCGACGCATAATCAATATAACTTAACTTCTGCATTATTACATACGATACAACCTGTGTATGCTCTTTGGCACTGTTGCCCGAAATGTAAATAACGCTTCCATACTCACCGATTCCCCTTGCAAATGCAAGCCCAAAACCTGTAAGTATCGCAGGTCTCAATTCGGGAAGTATTACCTTAAAAAATGTCTTTGACGGCGACGCACCAAGTATATATGCAGCTTCTTCATACTGTCCATCAAGTTTTTCAAGCACCGGCTGCACATTTCTTACTACAAACGGAATTCCGATAAATATAAGTGCAACTATAATTCCAAGATGTGTGTAACTTACCTTAATTCCTATTGCGGCAAGCGGTTTTCCAAGTATTCCCGTATCCGAATACATCTTAGAAAGCGTTATGCCCGCAACTGCTGTCGGAAGTGCAAAAGGAAGCTCTATAAATCCGTCAAGAATACGCTTTCCGGGAAAATCATATTTTACAAGTGTCCATGCAAGAATTACTCCAAATATTACATTTATCACCGCCGCTATAAAAGAACAGACAATACTCGTCGTAAATGCGTAAACTACATTCTGCTTTGTAATCAGTTTTATAAATTCCGACGGTGACAGCTTCAGCGAATATACCATAACTGATGCAAGCGGAATTAATACAATAAGTGAAAGCATTGTCACCGTAATTCCCATTGTAAGCTTAAAGCCCGGAATCACTCTGGTTTTCTTTGCTTTTTTTAATTTTACGGTTTCTTCCATACTTATTTTTCCTTTCCGCTTTTATTTCTGTGTATATATAAATATAATTTCCGCACAACTTCATACCCTATATAAATACAACTTCGTATCTGCACTTAGTTACACAGCTTGTCAAACAATGCACCGTCATCAAAATACTGTTTATACGCATTGTCCCAGCCGCCGAAATCATTAATTGTTGTACATTTTACATTCAGATTAAATTTATCCGAATATTCATTAAGGATTTTTTCATCACTTGGGCGATATCCGTAATCAGCCACAAGTCTCTGGGCATTTTCCGAATACAGATAAGAAAGATATTCTCCTGCTGCCTGCCCTGATTTATTAACTTTTACATTATCATCAACAACCGCCACGCTCGGCTGTGCAAGAATACTTACTGACGGCGTTACAATCTCATATTGTCCCGGATAATTGGCGACTGTCATCATTGCTTCATTTTCCCATGCAATAAGAACATCGCCTTTCTGATTCTCAACGAATGTTGTCGCTGAACCTCTCGCTCCCGAATCAAGAACTGATACATTAGCATACAATTTTTTGACAAATTCATTCTGCTTATCTGTATCCGTATATTTCTCCCTGGCATAACTTAATGCCGCAAGAAAATTCCAACATGCACCGCCGCTGCTTTTCGGGTCCGGCGTTATAACTTCAACACCGTCTTTAATCAAATCATCCCAGTCTTTTATATTTTTCTCATTTCCTTTTCTTACAAGAAAGACCATTGTTGACGTGTATGGTGCGGAATCATTGTCATATTCCTGCTTCCAGCCGCTGTCAACAAGTCCGGTTTTTTCAATAAGTGAAATATCATGTTCAAGTGCAAGTGTGACAACATCTGCATTACAGCCTTCAACAACTGACCTTGCCTGACTTCCGGAACCGGCATGTGACTGTATTACTTTCACCGGCTCACCATATTTTTCTTCATAATAGCTTTTGAAAATCTCATTATAGCTTTCATAGAATTCCCTTGTGGCATCATATGAAACATTGGTGATTGTCATTATATTCGATTTTTCACGGCCGCATCCTGCAAGCCCTGTAAAAACACATGCAGCTAACAAAACTGCCTGCATTTTATATATTTTTTTCATATGTTTCACCACCCATTCCTACAGCTTAAAATTCAAATAATGATGTCGATAAATATCGTTCTCCTGTATCCGGAAGTAGAACAACTATATTCTTTCCTGCATTTTCAGGCTTTCGTGCCTCCTTTAATGCTGCACAAAGAACCGCTCCTGATGATATTCCAACTAGCAGTCCCTCTGATTTTGCAACCTGTCTCGTCGTCTCAAAAGCCTCATCATTTTCTATTGTTATAATCTCATCAACAATTCCGGTATCCATAACCTCAGGTATAAAACCTGCTCCTATACCCTGTATCTTATGCGGTCCGGCACTACCACCGGAAAGAACCGGTGAACCAGAAGGCTCAACTGCAACAATTTTTGCATTAATTCCAGCTTCTTTAAGACCTTTTGCTGTTCCCGTTATAGTTCCGCCTGTTCCAACTGATGCAATGAATATATCAACCTTTCCGTCTGTCGCTTCTGCGATTTCCTTTGCTGTTGTAACCCTGTGAATCTCAGGATTGGAAGGATTGTCAAACTGCTGTGGAATAAATGCGTTGCCGTATTCTTCCTTTAACTGTTCAGCCTTTGCTATTGCACCTTTCATTCCGAGTCTTCCCTGTGTGAGAACAACTTCTGCTCCAAGTGCCGTTACAATCTTTCTTCTCTCTACACTCATAGTGTCAGGCATAGTAAGAATAAGCTTTAATTTCTTTGCGGCACACACACCAGCAAGTCCTATTCCCGTATTGCCGCTTGTAGGCTCTATAATAACCGTATCTTTATTAATCTTTCCCTGTTTGATTCCGTCTTCAATCATCGCATATGCAACTCTGTCTTTCACGCTGCCAAGCGGATTGAAATATTCAAGCTTCGCTATTATGTTTGCACTAACATTATTGTCCTCCTGAAAGTTACATAACTGCAACATCGGAGTACGCCCAATAAGCTCTGTTATCTGTTTTGCTATCTCTGCCATAATAACCCTCTTTTCTTTTTAAGTTCTACAACTTTTATTATAATACACTACTATTCATATCGTTTCAATAGGATTTAAGAATTTATTTAAAATTTTTTCCAGTTCTTCATCATCCGGAATGTTTCTCCGGCTGTATGTAAGCTCTGCCATATATGAAAGAAAACGTGCCCTTAGTACATCATTGCTTATCTTTTGTTTAGCGTAAGGACGCAATTTTTCAAGGTAATCAAGTATTTCTTCTATATTGTCAGGCAGAATATTGTCAATTTCTCCGGCAAGAAGTGTTGTGATTCTTGGGCTTGCACCACTTGACGATATTCCTATTTCCAGCTTTCCGCGGCTTACAACCGACGGGAATATAAAATCACATTTATCTTTTACATCAACTACATTAATAAATATTCCTTTATCGTTACAAAGACTTGTTATATGCTCATCAAGTTCTTCATCACCTGCCGCTGCAATAACAAAACGCACACCTTCTACGTCGCTGTCCTCAAACTCTCTTTCTTCCCACTCAACACCTTTAATATTTTTAATTCTCTCATCAACTTTTTTGGCAACAACCTTTATCTTAGGTCCATAATCCAGTATTCTCTTCACCTTGTGAAGTGCAACCTTTCCGCCGCCAACAATAAGTACCGAAACATCCTTTAATTCTACATAAAATGGAAAATATGCCATAATTGTCCATCCTCCTCTAATACAAAATATCCGCAAGTTTCTGATAAGCCTCACCCCAACGCTCATTAGGCTTAAAATTGTAAAGACTCTTATCAAGCACATAATATCTGTCATTTTTTACTGCTGTGAGACTTTTCCATACAGGATTGCTCTTTAAAAGTGTGTCAACATTCTTTAATGCCGCCTCAGTATTAGTTCCCTGAATTGTCACAAAAATAAAATCGGGGTCTTCCTTTACAATAGCCTCGAGACTCAGGTCATCAAGCAAAGAACTGTCGCTGTCAGCAATATTTACACATCCCAAATCTTTTAAAATCTCGCCGCTTACAATTCCATCGCTGCCCTTCGCCTTGACATTTTTGGAAGCTGCACGAAGAAGCAATATCTTAGGATTGCTGCCGTCAATCTGTTTTTTTGCATTTTCAACTTCTGTCCGCACAGAAACACCATTTTTTTCATATAAATCCTTGCGTCCCGTTATATCTGTGCATATATCAAGCATTGCTATATAGTCTTCATAATTATTAACATCAAAATATGCAACTGTAATTCCTGCATTTTCCAATGTTGCAAGCATTTCGACATCAGGCTTTGTATTGGCACTGGCAATAACAAAATCAGGCTGTGAAGCTATAAGAAGCTCTACATTCGGTTCAAGTATCGCCCCAAGCTTGACAACAGAATCGTCGAGTCCCAAATCAAGGCTGTCCCACGCATCATTAACCGAAGCCACAAGCTTTCCTCCAGCAAGAAGCCACACATCAGAAAAACTTCCGAGAAGCGAAGCCGTTCTGTCTGCCGATTTTACGGTAACACTTCTGCCCAGTGCATCTGTAAATGTAACACCGTCCTGCACATCAGCATTGGCATTATCAGAATTTTTCACTCCGCATCCTGCAAGTGCAAATATTGAAATTAATGTTGTAATAATTAGTACGTCTGCAATTAATTTTTTAACTGTCTTCTTCATATTCTACCTTTCCTACCGTATTACTATGTTTTATTTTTCATAGCGTACTATAATTTCATATAAAATGCAACAAAAATATGCTACAATTGTTTGAGGTTTATTATTTAAAATATGGAAACGGAGGATAATTATGTATTCAAATTATTTTACTGAAATAATACCCTATGCCGGATATGATATAAAACAGATTGCATGGCACGAATGTATGGCATGCGGCAACGGACACATAGGCGTTCTCACATCTGGTGCCCCCAAAAACGACAGTTTTATTTTTCAGAATACTGAATTTGTAATGCCATCAGACGAGCCAAGATGTGTTCCCGCAGAAGTAACAGAACAGCTTGACGAAGCAAGACAATCTGTAATAAATATGGATGACACATGGAATATACATAACAGAAAAAGAACCAATATGTACTGTTATCATCCGGGACACCAGTTAAGAATATCTTTAAAAAATGCCTCAGATATTACAGACTTTGTGCGTTCTACAGATTATGAAACATCTGAGCTGGTTTCATCGTATAACATGTCAGAATACAATACGTATGCAAATCATATAAAAAAACGTACCTTCGCATCATCTGTTGACGATGTAATAATCACAGAAATATCAGGTAACAGTTTCACTGTTGACATATCAATTGATGATTTTGAATCAATGCACAAATTTGGCAGACAAAAAAGCGGTGACGCACCCGAATTAAATATGAAATATACGCGGTTTGCAACTGATGGATTAATTGGCTTTTGTGCATTGTATCCGCAATACGAAGAAAGTGAATTAAAAAATGGAGGATTTGCAGGCGTAACACGCATTATCCCTTATGACGGAACAACTTCCCTATCCTTTACGGACACTGATATGCGTGCAAAATCATGCCTTGACCCCAAAAATCCCATCATAACATTTTCGGGCAAAAAACTTGTTCTTATAACATACCTTGACTGGACTTATAAACAGCCTGATAAAATAACCGCAGATTTTTTCACAATTCCACTTGTCTCACAGTGTATAAATAAAATTAACAAAACATTAATAAAATACGCTGACGCAAGTTCTTTATTTTCATATGAAGCTGCATTAAAGCCTCATATAGAAAAATACAGCAGTATTTTTAACCATGTCAGCCTGAAACTTAACAACGCCGATAAAGCTCTCAGCAACGAAGAATTATTACAAAAGCAGAAAAGAACTGATTACATACTGCCTGAACTTCTGAAACGTGTATACAACCATGGCAGATATGCAATGTATTCCTGTGCCGGACATACTGCACCTCGTCTTTCGGGGCTTTGGACAGGCGAATGGAATATGCTGTGGAGAAGTGCCTACACAATGGACGCCAATGTAAATATTCAGGTATCAGGCATGAACACATGCGGAATGTGTGATGCAGGCAAAGGTTACATCTGGTTTGTGTTAAAACAGATTCCCGACTGGGAAATCAATGCCAAAGCCGTTTACGGCATGAAAAACGCTGTCCTCACCCCCGTAAATACCGACGGTCACCGTGCAATGATGGTTGAATATGACATCAATTATCCATTTCAGTACTGGAATGCTGGCGCAAGCTGGATGATTATTCCGATTTATGAATTCATGCAAGTCTATGGCAACGTCACAATCACAACACACGATGAAAATATAATACGTATATATAATAAAAACATTTTCCGCATTAAAGAAGACATTCTTCTTCCTTTACTTGCAAAAACATTCAACTTCTGGGAACAGCTTTGTACTCCCGAATATTTTACAGATTCAAACGGAAATGCCCGCTTTGTAAAGGGAAAAACATCCTTGGAACCAGATGAAAAATACCTTATAATCCCATCGTTTTCACCCGAAAACAAACCGCTCGGTTATAAAAGTGCAATCACTGCCAATGCGGCTATGGATATAGCTGCTGCCGTTGATTCTCTTAATATGTACAAAAATATACTCTCAGACATAAAGCCTAATGGTTATCAGAAAACCCTTGAAAAAATCACACATCTGATATCGTGCCTGCCTGTATATATGTTTGATAAAAGCGGTGCAATAAAAGAATGGTCCATGAACGAATACAAAGAAAATAATGCCCACCGCCACATAAGCCATCTTTATTGTGCATGGCCATCATCAGAAACACAGCACAATCACGCACTTGCATCCGCATGCCGTCAGGCAATAATTAACCGTAACCGCGAAAACACAGGAAAAGACGACACCGCATCACACGGCTGGATTCACAAAGCTCTCGTAGAAGCCCGCCTCAAAAACCCGGAAGCTGTATATAATACGCTTTTGCTGCTTTTTAAAAGCGACATATTTTACAACACATTTTTTACAGACCATAATACAGACCGCTCAAAAGGCGTATTCTGCACAGACACTCTTCTCGGAATAGTCGGCATCATAAACGAAATGCTGGTGTACTCTGACGAATGTACGGTCGAACTGCTCCCTGCATTAAACACAGGTCTTATTAACGGCGAAATATGCGGTATTCTCACAAAATGCGGCATAAAAATAAACCGCCTGTCATGGGATAATAACAAGCGGTCTGTATACATAGATATATCTGCATTACGTGATACATCATTCAATCTTATATATGATAATGAATCAATACACCTTGATATGAAATCTGGCGAACAGACATTACATAAATTCCTTCATTGATGTATACACATGGAAACCTTTATCAGTCAGATACTTTTCAACTTCAAAGCTGTCTTCTGTTCTGAATACAATAACAGGCTCCTGGTTATGGCTTACAAATGTAAAAATGCAGTCCAGATTAGTACGTGCATTTTTAAGTTCCTTTAAAAAATCAGACATATTTGTAAATCTTTCCTGGAGTCTGACTGCTATTACGAATCTTTCAAGTACAGTATATCCCTTTGAAGAAAGCACATCATTACATCTGTCAGGGTCGTCCACTATCATATGAAACACACCAAAATCCGTAGCATCATATGTTGACAGTCCATAACATTCAATATTATTTTCCTTTAAAATTTCAACAACATTAAATAAGTTACCCGGATTGTTGGAAACAAGTACCGATAATTGCTTAATCACAGATTAGCCCTCCTTTAATTTTAAATACAATTATTGTATTGTACCACCTCTGTATGACATAAGCAATGTTTTAATTATTTTATTCTCTCAAGCACACCCAAATCCATCTCACACACTGTATCGCAAAGCACCTCTATATCCTCCGCACTGTGATTCGCCATAATTATCGTCCTGCCCTCATCTGCAAGTTTTTTAAACAACTCTCTCATCTCTGCAACACCATGTTTATCAAGACCGTTCATAGGTTCGTCAAGCAGAAGCAGCTCGGGATTTTCCATAAGTGCCTGTGCAAGACCGAGACGCTGTCTCATTCCAAGCGAATATCTTCCGACATGTTTTTTACTGTCTGGGTCAAGCCCAACCATTTTAATCGCATCACGAATCTGCTCTTTTCCAATCTTCCTGTTTATGCCTGCAAGAAATCTCAGATTATTATATCCGCTGTAATTATATAAAAATCCCGGTGTCTCAATAATCGCACCGATATTGTCAGGCACATCAATATCCTTGCCAATCTGTTTTCCGTTTACAATTATTTTTCCCTCTGTAACCGGGACAAAGCCGCATATACACTTCATAAGCACTGTTTTTCCTGAACCGTTTCTTCCGATAAGTCCATGTATCTTTCCCTTTTCGAATGATACATTTATATCATTAAGCACCGTCGCCTGTCCGAAACGCTTAGTAACATGTTCAACTGTAATTATATTTTCCATATATCTGCCCCTTTACACCTCGTCTGATGAATTAATACTTGTTTTTCTTCCTGCCGCAACTGCGATTACGCTGAGAACCACTATCATAACTATATATAGTGTCAGCACATATACAATTCCGGGATATTCCGTCATTCCGCCAATATCAATATTATTAAGTGAATTCCAGCTCATTGGCGATACTCTTGTAATCATTGACTTTCCGTCAGCGACCGCCGTAAATATAATAAAAAATGACGCCACACATACACCTATAAATTTCGTTCCCGTTATTATATTAAACACATAAATAATCAATCCTGTAAGGACAAAACTAAGCCACATCAAAAGTGCCGAAAAAAACATTGCCTGAACCGGCGTAAAATACTTTATAACAATTCCAAGCACTTTAACAGTATCCGTAGCATGCCCAAGCACAGTCTGAACCGTGCTTGTTCCTGCAAGTCCAAGCACATTCCCCCATGTATTATCCCACTTGATATGTCCGATATTTAATACAATTGTTGACATCATAAGAACAAACATATAAAAAAACGAACCTGCAAATATGTATAAAACCTGCCCGATTCCCCATGTCGTCCTGTCAGTCCTTAACATAACATACATCTGATTGGAATCGACAAAAGGTGCATCACAAAAAATAAACACAAGCGGTATCATAAATTCAATCTTCATATATCTGAAAATAAACAAAAACGGAAATATCCACGGACTCATAGGTTCACCGACATAACTGCATATGTCCCATAGTCCTCTTGTATACAGATGAACCGACAATATTGAAAGAATTATAAGCATCCATATCCGTCGGTTGCCGCCCCATTTACGTACATTCTGCCAGCATATTCTTAACGCTTTCATCAATATCTCACCTGCCCCGTAACAGCATCTATAACCATAACTTTGGCACTTTCATTATATTCCTTATCACCGGTAACCATCTTCTTCGTTATATCAAAATCACACACCCAGCATGGTATTATCATCATCTTTTTCTCCTGCTGGCTGTAATACGATATATAACCTAATTCAATCGAAGTCATATTACCTTCTTCTGTAAGTCCGATTGTGTAATAATTACTTTCCTTTATCCTCTTTAATACATCATCCACGCTTTTTAGCGGCTCTGTAATCTCCTCCCTGCTTTCGATATTATATATTCTATAACAGTTAATCCAATATACTTCATCTCTTCCAACTACAAATTCTAATCTTGTCCCGTTAACATCGCCTGATGTCAGATGCTTATACATATTTGTAAGATATGCACCATCAAGCTCAAGTTGATATGATATAAAATATGCCTCATCATCCCTAGTCCATACAACCGGCTCTCCGCCTTCTCTATAACGTCTTGCTTCCTTACTCGGATAATATATCTGAGCATCTTCACCTATTTCATTCATTCTGGCTGTCGCATTCTCTGCATCTATCGCAACTGTCTTGTATAGCTTTGCATTTAGTCCTAATATGTCCAGTATTTTTTCAGTAACCTTCAAAGCATCATTTAAAGGAAATCCATCAAGTTCCGTAAGCGGAAAGACTTCATCCATATTCTTTATAAATCCGTCACTTCTCTGACCATGAACATAATTACTGTAACTTTTCTTTTTTGCTTTTAATGTTGTATATGTTATTCCTTCTCTATTGGACAAAAAACTTTTATCTTCTGTCTCTTCTTCATAATTAAGATACTCTTTTAACCTATTAGTTCTGTCCTCATCGATACCATTCAGTTGTGCAGTATATTTATACCACTTTGATGGATTTGATATACTTAATGTTGCATCTGCCGATGTTACTCCGTTAAGTTTTCCTGTAATCTTTGTCATATCTTCGCTTATGCTTACTTCCTCTGTTGCTTCCTGAGTACCGTTGTTCTGTCTCTCCCAACTGTAGCTTTTTCCGTCAGGATATAAAGAACAGCCGCTTACCGTAAGCATAACCGCCGCTGCTGCCGCTGCACCGATTCTTTTAAAATTATATTTTTTCATAAACCCCTTTAACTCCCTTCTTGATTTTATCTAAATCTTCTCCGACAAGTTTATTTTTTCCCCAATTTGTTCTTTTTTTGCATTATTTTTATCTTCTCCTCACATTATTTAATTCAATCACTATCCTTATAACTTTTCATACACCAATTTTTGCATTTATAACTTACAAATTTAATAATATGAAGATTTTATTTTTGTCATAAATATTCTGCCTCTATAAGGCAGAATATCCTATTTTAATAAATAACAATATTTTAATCTCACTTAACCCTTATTCGCACTTATAGCCTATGGCTCCCATGTTCCGTCTACATGCACATAATACGCATATGTTTGTGCTCTTAGACGATATGACTGTCCTTTGCTTGGTTTTTCAGGCTGACTATATTCAGGATACATTCTTCCTATAAATGTTCCAACATTAATATTACCAGTATAATTGTAATTATAATATTCCGGACCGTTAATACTCATCTCAAACTTATCCATTTCAGATACATTACTATTACTTATTTTAATATAACCATATGTATCATCATTATCTTTTGTAAGATTCCTCGTGTAATCCTCACTTATCGAATCCTCTGCTACATCCACATCAAACCAGTAGTTTTCCCATGCTGCCATAGCAGGAACAGTAAACATCATAATAGCAGTCATTGATAACGCTGCTGTTTTTATTGCTCTTTTAATATTCATATATGTGCCTCCTTCGTAATCACTTATTCTTTTCGTAATGTTTCTTGATTTCTTCTGCAACTTTTACTTCTCCAAACAAAAATGCACTTTTTGTGTTAACAAGCTTTTTCTCACTCAACTTAATTAACATCTTATTCATTGTATCTTTCTTCATCTGTATACACCTCCTTCCATTATATTTTCAAACCACCGCTACACCTCACCTCCTTTATATGTACCGTCGTCAGATTCCTTCTTTTTTCATTCTTCTGTCCATACACCAATAGCATAATAATCCAAGAATAATAAGATACCCTGTTATCGTCATCAGCCCGAACAAACGGTCAAGTTTAAAATTACGCACATATAAATAATCGCTAGCCATCAGTCTGTCCAGCACCAAATACTTTGGAAAAAGATATCTAAACGTCTCTGCAACAGAATATATAAGCAACGGTGAGGCAATTGCCACGAATCTGTTCGGTATAATTATTGATATAAGAAGTCCTCCAAGAACATATACCGCAAATGCTGCTCCGACAGTAATTATCCTTATTGATATATTAATAAACGGATTTACCGCCACCGCATCAAAATATGTTGTACCATAATAATACCAAAGATATTTTGCATATATATATCCTTTATCAGCAATCATTTCGTATACAATATATACTGTAAGTCCCAGCATCGTTGTTATCCATGAACCTAATATACATGTAATTATCTTACCTTTTATATAACTGTCCCTGCTGCTTCTTATCGTAACATACGGTATTCTTCCCGAGCACCAGTCGTCAGCAAAACTTAACGATACCGGTAATGCCGCCGCAAATATAAGCAATTTATTAAAATTACTAGACGACACTAACTTTTCAAATCCATTCATAACATTATTAACCTGTTTTTCATAATGAACCATAATTCCTACTATAAGAATGATAAGAATTCCGACAGGTATTTTCCAGCTTAACACCGAATGTAAGTATTCTTCGTAAATTACTCCGATAAGTTTATGTTTTTTCCCCAATTTGTTCTTTTTTTGCATTATTTTTATCTCCTCCTTCCGTTATATTTGCAAATTTTTACTACACCTCACTTTTCTTTGCATATTACCAATATAGATTGTCACTATTTTTATGTAAATACTGTCTGACAATCTTTTCCTGAACGTCAATTTTAACGACACGAACGTCAATTTTTTGTATTTTTCCCTCTTGAAAATTTAATAATACATGCAATAACAAATTCCATAATATGAAATATATATGTTATTTCAATATATAATATGTAGTTCCGTTTTACATACACAGACACTGCTATCAATCCAACATTTACTGCCAGAAGTTTAATTTTCATTATTACATTATGCTTTTTATCAAGTTTTATATTTTCTTTAAACGGACTAGGAATAATAAACACAAACATTTCCGATAAAATAATTATTATATATACTATTATTGAAATATCTGCTTTAAGAAGCATATGATGCAACCCCATAGCCACAAAAAAATATAAAATCGAATATATCAAACATCCGGTATATGTTTTCATATGTAACCCGCCATGATAAATACGAACACACAACAGACAGATTGCAAATATCAGAAAATCATACTCCATGCCCAATATTGAAAAAAGGCATATAAGCACAATCCATTTTTCAAGCTCGAGCATTATCGACAAAAGCGAATATCTTATACTTTCAATCTGCCACGGTTCATACTCATCTTTTTCAACATATTTTTTTATATAATAATCAACCATTTTCCCATTCCACATAATTACCTAATTCATTCCTTTTGCTTTTTATATCTTCATATTGCCTTAAAAAAATATATTTTTAAATATTTCCTGTGCAATTTTTCGCCAACGTCAATTTTAACGACACGAACGTCAATTTTATGCGTTGACTGCCCTGCATTATTGGTTTATTATATAAATAAAATATCATGTGGTACGAAAGAGGGTTGATGATATATGAACATATTAATCGTTGAAGATAATGATATACAGTTACAAAGCCTTTATAAGATTTTAAGTGAAAAATATACAGAAGATTCATTCACATATATGCTGGCAGATAATTACGATGAAGCAATCCGTATCATCAATACTAACAATATTGACATCTTCATATTAGACATTGCTTTAAGTGACAATCCGAACGGCGGTATTGACATTGCACGTTTTATAAGATTTAAAAAAAATATGCCTTACACTCCTATAATTTTCATAACATCCATTGCGACGCAGATTACTACTGCACTCAACGAATTGCATTGCTGCAGTTATATTTACAAACCATACAAACCAGACGATGTATATTCTGCTTTTAATTTCTGTATTCATAAAGATATTGAAAAATCGTCATATATAACATTACAGGATATTAATTCAATCAGCCTGAAAATTAATTTCAGCGATATTTATTTTATAGAAGCAGACTCGCACATCCTTATTTTTTATACAAAAAGCGGCAGATTTCTGATACGCAATAAATCCATGGATTCAGTAGAACAAAATCTTCCGGATGAATTTGTCCGCTGTCACAGAAAATATATAGTTTGCGTTGCGTATGTCACTAACTATGACAAAACCAACCGAATGATAACAATATCGACAGTAATAAATAATAAGCCACAAAATTTCCACATCGGTATTGGCAAAAAATATAAAGATGAATTTGAAGAAAGGTATTAAAAAATGCAGAATTTAGCAATTAATTTTTTGGTCAATATATTAATTTTTATATCTGAATATGCCATAACACTGTTTATAATGCAGTCACTGCTCAATGTAAAGCTTACATTCAACTGCAAAAACATAAGCATTATCATTCTGGCAATCCTTATCATGTCAACGACAGACTTTTTCCTGCATGACTATTTCTTCTGTTCTATATTAATTCAGATTGAATTAATCATATCGACTGCTTTTATTTTTAAACCGAAATTTCAGGATTTAATTTTCAGTTTTTTTCTTGAAGTTATATTTGTAATCGCATACCAGCTTATTGTTGTTGCTGTTCTTAATCTGTTTCCTATAAAACCATTTGGCAGTTTTTATCAGATAACAGGGAATCTTTTGTCAATTTTATTTATTATTATATCATCACGTTTTATACCATTTCATAAAATACTGCGTGCAATAACCAGCCGCTCAATCCTTCCAAAATTCATAATTTTTGAAGGCTTCCTTCTTATGGATATAATTATTGTATTTGCCACTATTGACATTCACAATTTTATTGAATCATTAATATCATTTATAATCGCCGCCGTAATTATTTTATGTGTCAATTACGTATTATTTTTAACTGAATATCAATATAAAAAATACGAAAATGAACTGAAAGCATATAAAGAATATCTGCCGATTGTAGACGAACTGATAATGCAGATACGAAGCAAACAACATAACTTCGACAATCAGCTCCAGACATTTGAAAACATGCCTTTGATACACAAAGATTATGATTCACTCGCATCTGCAATTAAGACATACACCAACACGGTATACGCAGAAAACAGGCTTGACCCTATTATAAAATGTAACATGAAACTTGTCGCCGGATTTCTCATAAGCAAAAAAAATCAGGCAGCCTCACAGAATAAACAGCTTAACGTAACGCTTGCCGACGATTTCATTTATTCTGCACTCCCTGAATATAAACTCATTACCGTACTCGGCATACTTATTGATAATGCTGTTGAAGCCACTCCGGTCGAAAATACTATTTTTCTCGACATTGCATCACAAAACAACCAATGTTACATAAAAATAGGCAATCCCGGACCGATGATTACATCTGATTTTCTGCATAATATATTTCTGCCCGGTTATACAACCAAACATGCAAAAAATACAGGTCACGGACTAGGACTGCCTTCATTAAAATCAATTGTAAATAATAATAACGGAAATATTACTTTAAGCAACGAAAAAATCAATAATATCAACTATATCATCTTTGAAGTCACTGTCTGATATTATATTTTTTCTCAGTTTTTTTCACGGCGTATATCCATCACTAATAAGCTGCCATTTCCCATTTTCATCTGTTTTTTGGAATATCCATTTCCAGTCATTATATGTTGTATTTCTGTTCATTTTACCTATTTTTTTGTTTCCGGTAATAATTTTTGTATGCAATGTTATTTTACTGTCGGACGCAGTCTTATAATTTTCCCCACCTGTCTGCGTATACCACATATCTGATATGCTGCATCCGGCATAAGATTTTTCAAAAATACTTTTAAGCTCACTCATTGCATCTTTAACTTCAAGTGATGTAAAAGGAGCCGAACCATTAACTATTCGTCCCTCTTCAATACATACACCGCCTTTGGGTGTATTAACAATATTTTGTATAATAAATACTATAATTACAGCAATTATTAATCCACTCACTGCTATCACTATTTTTCTTTGTTTTTTCATTTTACACCCCGCTTTTTCTGCTATTTTCTTATAATTCCATAAGTTGAATATCCTGCATATTGTTCCCAATGATTAATGTCACTACTTGTCCAAGCCAAATAATTATCACTGTGCTGTGCAACTCTATAATCATAATACCCATCTGTCAAATAATTATCAACTTCAACTACAAATCCCACATGATCCCAATCCAAATCATTATATATATCCAAACATATAAAATCTCCTTTTTGTAAATTACATGTAAATTCATAATGACTTTTTGTTTGATAATCAACCACGTGATAATAACAAAATTTTGTTGCAGATGTCCATGAATATGAATATTCATGGGCGTTATTATTATCATGCCACCAACCAGAAAATTTTGACCATGTTTTTTCTTGCTGAATTCCTCCATTTTCCATTATTTGCGACGCAAAATTTGTACAATCTGCATCTAAGTAACCATAATTATCTGTATTCGGATTAACAGCATATATTTTTGCATAATCAACAGCAGCATTAACATTAAAATCATTGGAATACGTCTGTATTTTCTTAGCAACATATGGACTATTATATGGTAATTTCATTAAATCCGCATCATAAATATTCTGTGATATTTTTTCTACCGCCGTAATAATACTGTCATTTTTTTGTTCATTTTCATATATATCAAAAAAGCAAAGCAAAAACATTGTTTGTTCAAATGACATCTCAATACAATTACTTTTTTCTTTCTTAACTGCCATATAATAAAATTCCCAATTGCTATCACTTAATTCATCTAATTTATATTGATTTGATAAATACAAAAGTACATTTTTACTCTTTATCTTTATATTATCCATAGCCATTTTCTTATTATTAAATGTAGGATAACATAAGTTTTTTTCTCCATCAATAATAACGCTATTTTTAATTGAAATTTTTCCTATTTGTTCTAAAATTCCAGAATCATTTATATATATATTTTCAACACAAATTGGATTTTTTGTTTTTCCATATACATTTATGCTATTTATAAAAATCATCATAATTAATATAACGCTTAACATTTTTCTCATATGCACGCACCTCATATTATTTTTTTAATTGGGTGTTTTCTAAACACCGCAAGTTATACAATTTCAACATTTTTAATTTTCAATAAATAACCATATCTCCAGATATGGATAAAATTATGCCGATTTAACTCTTGCAAAAATAACTCAGCTGATAAAATCAACCTTTATGAATATATTCGATGTTTGAAACCTATTATATTCACCTCCAATCATTAAATTTATGCTTTGCATGAATTTTTAAATCAATTACAAATAGCTATACTTGTTATCACCTCCACACTCATTACCTAAAACAATACACTGTCTAATTTCATATTACATAATCTGACACTTTTTTCAATAATAACTCTGTGAACAAATAGTATAACCCTTTTTGTGTATATTTTTCACACAATTCAAACTGTTATTTTATTATAATATTGGGGATTTTATTAAAAATAATATTTTAAGACTTCTTTTAGATATTCTCTCCTATGTAAAGCTTATATTCTAATCTCTTTGCAAATGCAGCAATAACAAAGCCACATAATCAAAGAGCATACCAGCCTAAAAGCAACTTGACTCTGTTATTAATTGTTCCATGAAATTTGTCACTGGATTTCTCATAAACAAAAAATTAGACTGCATCACAAAACAACCAATGTTACATAAAAATAGGCAATCCCGGACCGATGATTACATCTGATTTTCTGCATAATATATTTCTGCCCGGTTATACAACCAAACATGCAAAAAATACAGGTCACGGACTAGGACTGCCTTCATTAAAATCAATTGTAAATAATAATAACGGAAATATTACTTTAAGCAACGAAAAAATCAATAATATCAACTATATCATTTTTGAAGTCACTGTCTGATATTATATTTTTTCTCAAATTCTTCTTCAGGTATCGGGCGTGAAAAATAATATCCCTGGAACATCCTGCAGCCCATCTGTATAAGCATTGTAAGCTGCTGGGATGTTTCAACACCCTCTGTTATAACTTCCATTCCGAGTTTCTGTGCAAGGAAAATAATACTTTCAAGAATATCCTGGCCTTTCAACTCATTCTCCGTGGCATTTAAAAATCCCATATCAATCTTTAAAATATCAGCACTTATATCTTTAAGCATATTAAGAGAAGAATATCCGCTTCCAAAATCATCAATTTCAATCTTAAAGCCATAATCCTGAAGGCGTTTTATAATTTTAATATTTCTCTCAAAATTATCCATAATAGTTGTTTCAGTTATTTCAAGCTTTAACTTTTCCGGATTAATTCCATTTCTTTCAACAATATCTACAAATGTCTCATAAACATCAACAAGATAAAAATCTTTTGTAGATATATTAACAGATATATGATACTGTTCTTTTCCCAGTTCTTTCCACTCTTTTAATTTAGCTGCCGCTTTTTCCCACATATATTTGTCAATTTTGTAGATAAGTCCTGCCTTTTCAAGCACATCAACAAATACTGCCGGAGATAACAGGCCTTTTACAGGATGTCTCCATCTCACCAATGCTTCAGCACCTCTGGCAATTCCCTTAAAATCAACCTGCGGCTGAAGATACATAACAAATTCTTCATTATTTAATGCACGCTCAAATTCACCGATAATACGTCTCTCTTCAATTGAATTTTCAAGCATTGCATTATTATAATATGCCATATAACTGTTATAATCATTTTTAATTGTATCGCCTGCAATATTAGCCTTATCGCACATTATACTGACAGGCTCATCCAAATTTTCAATATCATAAACACCTATAAATACATGCATTCTGAATGCATTATTATCAAACTGTTTTTGAAATTCATTCAGTCTGCTTATAATCGCTTTTTCATTGAATTTTTCTTTTGGCATACATAGTGCAAACCTGTCATTTTCAATTCTTGCACATATTGAATCATCTTCCAGATATTCATTAAAAAATTCTCCTACTTTAACAAGAACTTCATCACCTTTTTTCAGTCCAAATAATTCATTAATAAATTTAAAATCTTTTATATTACTGCACAATATACAATACTGTATGCCACTGTTTTTATTTACGATTTCATGTACATGGCTATAAAAATATTCTTTATTATATAATCCTGTAAGGCTGTCGTGTGATGCTTTATACTTTTCAATTTCAATCGACTTTATATCTTCGGTCTTATCATTAAATACAAAATAATCGCATATAAAATTATTTTTATCATCAAATATACGTTTATATATCACATCATAATTTTTACTTTCACCATCAACGACTTTCACAGCTGAATACTCAATATTATTTTCTCTTTTATCTGCAATTTTCTCAAGCCATCTGTGATATCCCGTTTCCAACTCACTATACTCATCACACAAACTAAATACTTTTTTTATATAATCATTACAATGTATACATTTTCCCCTGTTATCAAAACATATAATTCCGCTATTCATATCTTTTATAACAAGTGAAAGCGTATTTTCAATCAGTTCCTCAGGAACATAACTCAATGTAAAATAATATATAAACACTGACATCAACCCAAATGCTACAACTGAAATGTCATAAACAGAATTAGATTTAAAGAAAATAATATCTAATACAGCTGCTATAAAAAGTGATGCAAAAATAACTTCATATCTTATTCTGTAAAACTTGGAAGATTTCATTATCATAAACATGTATGAAACGAGAAGAAGAAGCACAATTGCAAAATTATATATAAAATGTATTTTTACAAAAATACTGTCTGTAAATCTTAAATGTAACTCGGCATCTGTAATAAATTCAAATGAAAACAACTGACCTGTCCATATATTGGAAAATAATAGTACAGTATCAAACATACCATATATAACCATAGCTTCTTTAATAATTCTGACTTCATCAAATAAGCCTGTATAATATTGTGTATAATACATCAATAATATAAGAAGCCAGTCATATCCTGCAAACATAAGACCACGGCAAAAAGTTACTACCTTGATATTATTGGAAAATGTAAATATCATAAATGTAATACCAAATAGTACCGCACCTGTTTCATACAAAAACACTATTCTGGCAAGATTCCCTTTTTTATTCTTTGCCTTTAACGCACATGCTCCAAGTAATATTATAAGCAATATTATAATGATTCCATAAATTATTTTCATAATATCTCCACGTTATTAAAACAATGTTTATAGTCCCATTTTTAATCCAACCGATTATACTTTATTTTATAATTTCATGTAAATAGTGCTATTGTTGTATTTTCTGTTTTTCATTTAGTACATGGTACCTGTATTACAACTTATTTTGTTGTTGCAATCATGTCGGCAATAGCCCAATTTTCCTGGTATTTTACAAAATAAAATGTTGAATCAATAACATCTTTTCTAGCACCGCCGGATGTAAGTGTCATATTCTTGGTAAATGCAATATGACATGAATAACAGTTGTCGTTATATTCAATATAATTATCAACTACCACACCTGTATAAGGATTACCTGAAAGTACATGGTCACTTATAAATGTAATATCGGGACTTACCGAATAGTCTTTTGCAAGATTCCAATAATAAGAATCTTCAATAAGGTATTGCTGTACTGTTGCAAGTCCGTGACCTACACCGCTTAAATCATTAGTAAGGAAATTATCCCATATTTTTGCCATGTTAAGAGCCTCTTCTTTTCTGTCTGATGGCATATCAGATGAATTCCCTCCTGCACCGGCTGTAATATTGCCCTTAGAATCTACATTGACAGCGACTTCACTTCCTGCCGCACTATAAATCTTAATTTCAGGTTTGTTTACAAATCCTGTAAGCTTATATTCTACAGATTTTGGCATATCAACATACTTCGATACATTAACAAAATCAGGATTTTCAACCATTTTGCCTGTTTTATAATTATCTGATACCTTAATTCCATTAACAGTAACTGTGTAATCCTGTGGAATCAAAACAGTATAGTCAGTAGTTTTAGCAGAAAATGCCGGCTCGATTGACTTGATTTTCCAATCAAATACTGTAAGAATCCCAAGAACAACATGCTGATTTTTTGCTTCAAGTGTCATCCTTGCAGCCAGTTTATCATCAGCATATATATCATACTGCGGCTCTTCTGTATTGTAACTTCCCTCTGACTTCTTATATGTATATCCGGATACACCATCAAATTCTGACATATACATATTGACAAATGTATCTTTCCCTTCAAATTCACTGCTTGCAGGAAGCTCTATATTGTCCGCAAGAGTCTTATCATCAACCATTTTTTCAAAGTCTTTAAGAAATCCATCCATAACTTTATCTGACTGTGAATTCTCATATTTCTTAACGCATGATCCTGTATATATATATACGCAGATTCCTATAATTAACAAAACAACAGCATATATGATAAGCCCTGTCCAATAATTTAATTTTATATTAAATTTTCCTGTTTTGTTTTTAGTATTGTCTTTCATTATTACAATTCTCCTCCCTCGTCTATTTAGGCATTACAACAAACGCTGTTGGCAGTTTCCATGACGAATTCTGATAATAAAATGTCACACTCGTCATCTCATAGCTGCCATTGTAAACCATAGTTGAAGAACTGCCGCCGTCGAGATTTGCTGCATTAACAGCACCGTATTCCTACATGACTGAAATAAGGTCTGATGCCGTTGCTCCAAGATGTCCTGAAGCACCTCTTCCATCTGTAACCAAAAGAAGAATTGCACCGTCTGCTCTTTGTCCTATAACTGTTCTTGGATTAGCTCCACTTCCCTGACCCTTTAAAGCTCTAGCCTCATTATTAATTATAAGTGAAACAAAATGATTATTTGCATCAGAACTTTCTTCCTGGAAAGCAACCGCATCCCTGATTCCGGCTTCCGCTACATATTTTTCAAAATCTGCTGCCGACATCCCATCTATATCTTTGATTACAAGAAGATTGTCCTTATTAAGCCCGATAAGGTAAAGTCCTGTCAGCGACGAAGGACTATTATATGTAATATTTCCATCCTGTACAACTATTCCAAGTGGTGAACCCCCTCTGTTTCCTGCTGAAACATAAAGACCTCCGTTGACACCGGCAACTGCACCTGCACCGCTTACAATCTGGTCAAGTTCCTTACCATAATCTCCCCATGGATATGTAGTTCCTACTTTGACCTGTGAAGGATCCTTTATAATAAGCATTTTACCAAAAAAAGATCTTCCTGATATCTCTACCATCCTTATGCCCTTCTCATCAAACTGCTCCGCTTCCTCATTATTATCCTTTACCGACTCATCCGAAGCAGATATATTAATAAGTGATGTATCAATATCCGAATCAAGAGATTCCATCTTATTAGCATTAATTACCTCATTAATCTGATCATCTGTACAGAACCATGATGCAAGAAACTTCATCTGACCAGATTCAAGAACTGTTGATATAAAAAGATTTCTTGCTGATGGTGCCGAATTACTGCATATCCGTTTAATCATAAAAAATAAAGTTCCGACAAGCATTATCACTGTAACAAGAATTACTAACAACACTCTGCCTATGTTTCTTGCTATTTTCTTTTTCATACTAATCTCCATTCTTTGAATTCTTTCACCATTTTATTTATTAATATATTTTTATAAGTCAGAAAATAGATAGCCTTTTTCTTCAGACTATCTATTTTTATCTTTAAATCTTCTCAGGAATTATCAACCAATTCATATTCCAACATCACATTTTTATTTATTTTAACATAAAACATAAAAGAATAAAAGGATAATTGTCATTTAATTCCACTTGTTTATGCACGCTTATAAATAATTGGTTCATCATATCCAAAAGTTCTTTTTCCGTTAACTTCCATGCTTTCAGATACTTCCAGACAGCTATCCGAAAACCTTTCCCAAAGCTTAAATGTCATTACCGGAGAAAAACGGCTTGTGCTGCCTCCTTCCCAGACACCATTCTTTTCATGATAAAGTGCCGGTATAAACTTTTCAGATTTTTTCAGTTCAGTATAATCAACATTCTTCATGGAATTATATGAAAATGTATTCTTATCTTCTCCTGCCGGAATTTCATATGATGAAAGACTAATTCCATCCTCAGTTTCTGTAATAAGAAAAAGATGTGGTGATGCATGTCGCTTTCCATTGATTTCATAATAACTTTCTTCAACAACAAATTTTCCATTAAAATCCACAGGAATATTTTTTATTTTATCATTACATATGGTATTGATGTGTTCTGCGTAAGGATATATTTTTCCTGTCTTCTGCATCATATCAAACTGCTCTTTGTTATCAAAATGTCCTGTCATCATTCCTATAAAATTATCAAGTTTCATCTTGTTGCCTCCATCTTAAATTTATATACAATTAATCCTGCACTGTTTTATTTTTCAGTTGCAGCTCCGGCAGTAACAACACCATTTCAATGTTCAACCGCCATGGTGAGTGAACCAAAATCCCACCGTCTGTGTTCTCAATTCTTTGTTCAGAACCCCTTTTACATATATGCACCAAATTGCCCAACCTGTCAACAAATATTTCCAATATTTATGCGGTTTCTCAAAATCACAATAATTAATGCATGGAAATAATAAAGAATGAATTTCTTCACAAGTCGCCCGTTCCCCTCCTAGTCACCAGGCACGAAACGAAAAAAGGGAATGGTTTTTCAACCATTCCCATCTTAATGAGCCCACCGGGGTTCGAAGCCGTGAGACCGCTTAAACACTGGTTTTCTTCTGACTCCTTTATGGCACTAGTCCAGTAGGTGCTGATAGCCTGTGTAATGATTTTTATGTAATGATTAGTGATGAAATAAGTGCCGGAAAAGTGCCCGAAATATTTTCAATTATTCTTACGTGATTTCAAGCATCATATGATTAGCTTATATGTAATGGCTAAATCCGTACCTTCCAACATCCTGTAAGGTATAGTCTTTAGTCTGCTCTTATTAGAATTAGCATTCACCAGAGTATAGACAATCCTTTCCTTTAGCTTCTCCAAATTGATTTCACAATCAAACTTAGGAAACAGGCTTCTATTAATCACAGCTACAATCTCGTCAACTGATTCACTAGTCCAGTAACATATCTTTGCAACATTCATATCTTTTTTCCTGACCTGAATTCCTTTCAGTTTTGTGTCATTGTTCTTCATAACTTCAACTCTTTTCACCTCATATTCTTCTCCAAGTCTTTTCTGCACTTCATCAATCACATCATTCATTTTGTCATCCATAACAACCTCGTATTATATAGTAGTAGTTTTTAGAGACCATCTCCAAGGTCTTAATAACTGTTAAATCATAGTCTCTTCTTTACCTCTTCTGTAGGTTCGACTATGATATATAAGATACTGTGGATTGGTTGTAATCACCTACCACCCGATGGTTTTAAGGAGGCTCCAACCATAGTCTCTTTGTTCATTTGTTAATCAGTTAGATACCGCATGACGGTTTATTTAGAACGAGGTTACAATCGCAAGGAGCACCCTGTGGTTCTAAAACAGCATTAATACATTTCAAAGGAGATTTATTATGATTTACATAGGAATTGATGTTGCAAAGGATAAGCATGATTGCTTTATCACCAACTCTGATGGAGAAGTGTTATTTAAAGCTTTTACCATCACCAATAACCTAGATGGTTTCAATGATCTTTATCAAAAGATTGAAACCGTTATGAAAGATATAACTAAAGTAAAAGTAGGGCTGGAAGCCACAGGACACTACAGTTACAATCTTTTAGGATATCTCATTGATAAAGGTTTGCCCACCTATGTTATCAATCCGTTACATACAAATCTGTACAGAAAAAGTCTAAGCCTTAGACAGACGAAAACGGATAAAGTAGATGCCCGCACGATTGCTTCTATTCTAATGTCTGATGTGAACTTAAAGTCCTACTCAGACATATCTTATCACAATGAAGAACTAAAGTCATTAACTCGTTATCGTTTTGATAAAGTAAAAGAACGTGCCAAGCTAAAGTCTTCCGTTTCAAGACTGATCTGTATCTTATTTCCTGAATTAGAAAAACTTGTTCCAACACTTCATATGGCATCTGTTTATGCATTGCTTTCCGAATTTCCCGGTGCTAAACAAGTTGCTAACGCTCATCTTACCAGACTTACAAATCCTTTCAGAAGCTTCTAAAGGTCGATATAGTAAAGATACTGCCATTACATTTAGAGACGCTGCCAGAACTTCTATCGGCTCAAATATGCCTGCAAAGTCACTGGAGCTGAAGCACACCATCAAGTTGATTAAGGAACTTGATTCAGAGATTGATGAAATCGAAAATGAAATCAAAATCATCATGGATGAAATTAATTCTCCAATTCTCAGTATTCCAGGTATCAACTATCGCATGGGTGCAATGATTATTGCTGAGATTGGTGATTTCAGCCGTTTTGATTCTCCTGATAAAATCTTAGCTTATGCCGGTTTTTCGCCATCTACATATCAATCTGGACATCTGTATGGTGCTTACGCACATATGGAAAAACGTGGTTCCAGATACCTTCGATATGCTCTGTACAATGCAGCTAAGTATGTCTGCCACTGGGATCCAACATTTACAGCTTATCTTGCTAAAAAACGAGCAGAAGGCAAGCATTACAATGTTGCCATATCACATGCTGTAAAAAAGCTGATTCGAGTAATTTATCATCTAGAAAAAACAAATCAGCAATACATCAAAGCCTCTTAAGTCTTTCTAATTCAATACTGTTTTTTTTGAGCACCTATAACGATGCTTTTTTTGTCATGCAGTTTTCAAGGTTCAAAGAACTCTAACTGAGTTCAAAATATATCTAAAAATACATTTCTGTACTTTATTCAAAAAATATCATTTTAGGGCTTGACTTTTAATAGTTAGTCTCCTTACAAGATTGCTATTGCTCTGGAAGCATCCATCTTCCTTGCTATATAGCCTTTTTCTTCTAATATTTTCAGATGTGCATAAACACTTGAAGTCGATGCCACCCCTACCATCTTGCATATCTCCCTGATAGTAGGAGCATAACCATTCACACGCTGATATTGCATAATGCTTTCATACACATTCTGCTGCTTCTCCGTCAATGGTGCTCTGTCTACCAGATCAATTCTTGCTGCTTCGCTCATGTTCCGCCTCCCTCTTTATCCAAAGTATCCATGTGGATGTACTGTGTGTTCTTCTTTTGCATTGACTGCCGACAGAATCCTGTCCCGGTACATGAGTCCCCTCTGGATACTGTAAAATCCAAATCTTCTGCGTATCTCATCCACCGCTGAATCCATCTTCATCTGCTTTTCACGCTTCTCCACACTTGAGAACAAATCAATCTGTTCCCAATAATTATCTGTCACTAAATCTGCACCTCGGACACCAACACTGCGGAT
>ERZ838516.1562-NODE-1562-length-28936-cov-30.634431_pt1 | contig 28936 bp, 26 predicted proteins | sample MGYA00519910_ERZ838516 | MGnify/ENA primary metagenome ERZ838516 (study PRJEB31850, sample SAMEA3708837) | human gut metagenome | biome: human gut; feature: human-associated habitat; material: faeces | place: China | collected 2014 ... | reverse complement strand
GTAGTGAAATACTCGCATGTCTGGCATCCTAGCGCGGGGTGTCAGATTTCATTTATAGGGTACGCCCTAAAACTATGCGCTTACAGAAAAACTATTATATAGATTCATTAGCAGTCAATTAGTTTTCGCTTACGATAATAAACAAACACTATCATTAAATAGCTGCAATATTGTAATTCCAAGAATACCTGATATAAAAATGAATTATGTACTTGCAATCCTTAATTCAAGAATTGCTCAATTTATTTATAAACGAGAATTCCATTCTGTCAAAGTACTACGTTCACATATCGAAAATATACCTATACCACTAGTCGATGATTCTACACAAGACCAAATCATTAAAGTTACAGATAAACTAATTTCTGGACTGCCACTGCAAGAGGCAGAACAAATATATAATGAATTAGATTTACTAATTTCTAATATATTCGATTTAAACGAAACTGAAATTGAAATCATAAAAAATGCCGTTGATGGTGATAATAAGTTCTTAGCTTAATTTAACAAGAGCCAATGTCTCATTGGTAGACATTTCATACACAAGTTTCAGATAACCACTCATCATTTCTCTCATTGCTGCTTTTTGTGGTCTGTCTTTTCTTCTTGCTATAAAAATAACCTCCAAACTGAGTAATTTTATCTTACATCAGTTTGGAGGTTTACACAAACTTTTGGATACTCCCAACATGAATGAAACTGTAATGTATTGAGATTCATGTTTTGTTTTCTTCTCTTAAGTTAATGACATTGAGTAATTTCAATGCCTTACGCCATATTATGTCCTGCTCTGCACCATTCTACGAAAGTATGTATTATCATAAAACTGGAGTGCAATGACGCACAAATAATATTTTAATCATTGTCGTAATATCCTTTCATAACTTTGCATATCTTGGCATATTTTTTCCTAAAAAATTGGTAAAAATATTCGTAAAATAAATCATACATACTAACAAATAAATAGATATAAAAGAGAACCTTTAGTTTCTAATGCATATACAATTACATCGCATCTTCATCATCTCCAATAAAGCTTTTTATATTTTCACACCACTTTTGGATATTCATTTCAACATTTTTCTTTCCATCTAAGTGTGCCAAAACATGTCGCCTGTTTAACAAATAAATGAAACAAATCACTTCTTGTGCAGTTCTTCGTCGCTCATCGTTACTTAAAAAAACTAAATAATCTATATCTTCTAAACTATTGGTTCTCTCTAACATATGACTATCGCCGTTAAGTATAAGCCTATACATTAAATTCTTAAAGTAAGCAATAAAATCTTTGTCTTCAATCTGCTGCAAGATTGTATCATCACAGGAAATATCTGCTATTCCCTTTTTATATACAAATGTTGAGAATGCCTCTAAGACTCGTCTCATTGCGTTTCCAACTATCAAATCGTCATCCTCATCTTCTCCACATGCATAATCATAAACTGTCTTCAAAATCTCAGAATATTCGTTTCGCTTCGTAAGACTAAATGGAATAATCTCTTTGTTTTTCAGTTCACGACAAGTGTATGTAACTTTCTTTTGTCCATTACTTTCTCTTTTATATTCATCGCAAACCTCATCTCCTATTTTTTGAAGATCATATAAGCATTGAAGATCATGTGTCATTAACAAAATTTGGCTTTCTGAATTAGCTTTAATAATATCGGACACTTTAGTTTTCAGCAACGACATAATGCCTACTTTGTTTTCAAAATCAAAACTGGATACAGGGTCATCAATAACAAGAATAAGTTTTTTAGAATAACCGTCTTTCGCCTCCTGATTCATAATTAATTCTGTAAAGAAATAGCATAATGCAATAATATTTCTTTCACCTACAGATACATTGTTAGGCTTTACTGCTTTTCCATGTGCATACAACACATACATATCATCCTCAACTTTGATTTCCAATCTGTCCCTTGAAAAGAAAACATATCGGAGACTCTTATTAATCAAATTAACTGCAATTTTTATATTTTTCTTTCGAGATTTCAAAACATTGAGTTCATCATTAAGATCTATGATTTTCTCTTTAGATTTTTTTAATGCTTCATCGGCTTTCTTTTGATTCTCCAAGGCTTGCCGCCATAACTCGATATCTCTAGAGACCTCATAATGTGCAATGGCTGCATTATCGGCAGTGAGATTTCTTTTCAACATTCCAACTCTTTTAACAGCATTATTGTAAGTTTCGATTTCTTGCTGAAGCTTAATCCTAACCAACTCATATCGGTCAAGCTTATCAATCAAATCTGTCTCAAAATCTGTAATAGGTGTATATGGATGATTAATCTTTTTAAAAATAATTTCCCGAATCCTAAAAATCTCCTTATTGATTTCTTCCACTGCTTCTTTGCATTTTATATAATTGGATGAATTCAAAACATCCATGCCGGAAAAATCAATATTTACTTCTTGTATAATGCATTTTTTTAGATTTTCCTCATGAATATCCACTTCTTTCGATAATACTTTCTCTATACTCTCAATCAAATCCCGTTTCCCCTGATCCGAAATTTTCTGAAAACAAAAAGGACATACCTTTGTTTTTTCTTTCGAAAATGCTAACTTCATTTCATTAATTTGATCTAATTTTCCATCATCAATAAGCTGAAGAAGATATTGCTCACGATCTGACAGTTTCGGACTTTCGACCTTCTGTGTAAGAAGACTTTGTAATATCTTCTCATCATATAAAATATTCAATTTCACAGTATTCCTAATCTGAGCCGCTTCATTTTCTCTTACTTGCCTTAGCAATTGAAGATTCTCTTCATAACGCTTTCTCAAATCTGTCAGTGAATCAGCAGGATGTAATGCAATAATTGAATTTATTACTTTATCAGTAACCCCGGCATTGCGCTTACCATCATTAATAATCTTTTCACGTTCAGCCCAATGTCCATCCCCAGACAATCCGAGGTTAATCTGAAATCTACAATAGCTTGGAGATTTTTTGTTATCTTTATCATTAAATTCGTCAAAAGTAGCTTTAAGTTCTGTATTTCTGTTGGATTCAGCCTCTGTTCTGAGTTGCAAATCCAATATCTTATCTTCAAGATTACCTAACTCGCCTAAAAGAACGATTGTATTTAACCCGTCATCTCGAATCTTCACACGAGAATTAACATAATCTTCATTAAACACATGAATACACTTAGTGTCCGGAAAAACAGAGTCTTCTTCATCATACAATGTAGCTTGGACTATATCATCAACAGAATCCCCTTTTGACTTACACACCGCCTTAGAAATTGTACTCTTTCCCGAACCATTTTTTCCATAAAGAATTGAGATTCTATCTTCATTTTTAAATAACTCTAGTTCCTTTTCTTCTGTAAAAAATCCACCTTTAAATTTTACCTTCTTTAACAATTTTACCACCCACAATCATCAATTAAACTTCTTTTAAATTTGTATGTTAATATGCCATCGTTACCGCATTATCTTTTCTGATAATAATATTTTTTTCAAAACATCTTCATATGTCATCTTACATTCCTCTTTTCAAAGCAATTTTATTCTTATTAAAATTCGTTCAACTGCAATTGTCACAAATTTTACCATCCCCTGCTTATATACGCAGCCAGAACATTTTCCAATACTCCTTGTGAAAAAGTACCAATATGCTTTGCTATCATTTTCACGATGGTATCCTTATTTTTATCTCGCGATTCTACAATCTGCTTCATGCTATTATACTCTGGAGAATTAACATCCGTTTTATTCACAGCCGTTTGTAATTCTTTAAGAAATGGCTCTATGTTTAAATTTTCAAGGACAGCCGCATTTTCCAGAATTTCTACACCGTTCATAGAAATAACAGTATCCTCATTTTCTCTTATGCTCGCATTATTAAGTAATCTCGCTGATCCACTGATTTTGACATTCCCCATATCAATTTTCACTCCCATACAAATTACTCCTTTATTTTTGATTAATTCCGAGATTATTCAACACCTGAGCATCTCCAGCGAACTGACTTCCACTAAGGTCAATCGAAATATTCTGATTTCCGATTCCACCATCAATAATAATTTTCTCCAGTACCGATAAAACCCTGTTCAAAAAATCTTTATTTATAAATAAAATCTGCAAATTTTTTCCCGAATTCATACAAATAGTTAACATCATCGACTGAGACCGTTTCTTATTGTCAGCATACCATGTATAAAAAATAATTCCACCTAATACAATCATTACAAAAGCAACTACTGCTTTAAATGCAAACATACATATTCCAAGCCCAATAAGAACCAAGGCACTCCACGGGAGTTTTACCGGGCTTAGTTTTTGCGTAGTAATGTAAGATACGTTGCTTAACTGAACCATTGTTCCCTGCCATGTCATAATATTTCCGGTAATATTTAATTGTTCTGTTTCTATACATTTCTCATTTTGTAATAAATCCATGTTTCTCCACCTCACAATTTACTTTCTTTTCGGACATCCAGTTATTTCTGAATGTCCGATGCTTTTAGCTAATCATAAAAAGTTCCAATTTTTATGATCTTTTTGGTCTCTTAGGCTGATGTAAAATCAATGGGCAGATTGAAGCTCCGCCAATTTCACTTTTTTGAACTTCTGCTTTTATCGTCTTGTCCAAAATATTCAGCAGACCATTCTTTACAGCTTTTTTCATACTGCTTTCACCTCCTGACCAATTATTTTTCCCAGTGCCAACAAAATTGCACTTAAAATTATTCCAAAACTCATGTACAAAATATAGCTGGTTTCAATTTTCACGAAAAAAAAGATCAGAATACTTCCACATTCTATAACCGCTATAATTCTCGCGATTCGTTGACTATTTTCATATTCCTTCCTGCTCCATTCCATATTTGGATGATTCACTGCCCCAATAATTTCAATAATTATCGTTGCAGCAATAACCAACGTTATATTTATACACATGTGTTTTGTCAAAAATAAAAAAATTAAATACGAATAAACCACATATATTCCAATTGTTCCTATAAAACATCCGATAAAGCTATTCGCGTGAAAACCTCCTGCACGCTTTCGAATACAAGAAAAATAAAATACAAACAAAATAGTCTGTCCTACTTTTTTTATCCAAAATGAAATCAGAAAAATGACTGAAAAACCAATTATTTTTTCCAAAAGTATCTGTATATGATAACTATATATTTCCTTATCGCATTCTTTTATAAACCCATTAAATAACAAACTGTCTGCCAATTTTTCTGCCCAATGCTGCGTCATAACTTTCCTCTTTTCGACAAATATCTTTAATCAAGTGTAAAGAGTTTACATACAAATAGAAATAGTTAAAGCAGAATTGGTCATTTTAATGCAGAAATGGTATAAAAAAACAGACGCATTACTGCATCTGTCAATTTTCCGATATTACTATAATAAACTGAAATATCATTTGATCATATCGTATTACACATGTTCCTCCATATTTTTCGACTGTATCCTTGATATTCTGAATTCCAATTCCATGTAACTCTGTGTTTTCCTCTTTACTTGTAATGAACTTTCCACATTCCTCTTTCGGTTCTTTATCTATAGTATTTATAACTGCTATTATTATTTGTTTTTGCTCTTTCATAATTTTTACTTTTATTACAGGTCTTTCACTTTTTTCACATGCTTCTATAGCATTATTTAACAAATTTGAAAGAATCAAAACAATGTCTTCATCTTTTATCTTCAATGTAGAAAGATCATTTACTTTTACAACAAATACAATTTTCTTTTCCCTTGCTTCGCGATATTTTGTATTTAAAATTGAATTTACAATTACGTGATTTGTATCAATCTTATCTATTTTTCCTGCAGTATCAGAATTACTTTCATCTATGAATCTTTCCAATTCTTGATACTTTTTATTTTTCAGCAAATCAGAGATTACCTGCATATGATTTTGGTATTCATGTTCTCTTTTTCTTTGTTTATCGTAATTTTCAGAAATACTTCTGTACATTTCCGTTTCATTTTTGACACGTTCTAAAAATATCTTATTCTCTCTAAGTTCCATTTCTCTCTTTAAAATAGAATTAATGAGATAAAATACCACAATATTCATTCCTATCAGGCCTATAGAAATGCATATCAAAATACTTTTTTGTCTTTCATTTAAAGGAATCTCAAATCCCACCAAAAGTGAGATCAATACTACAATTGTAAATATCGGGAATATTGCAAATCTTAGCCACTCTGCCTCCGTGAGCATATCCGAAGATGTATGAATGACATAACGATGCAAAATCATAAGAAAAACTAAAAGAAATGTCTGGCTTAATACACCAAGTAAAACATTTACCATTGACTCATGTAAACTATCCATTGTAATATTCGAAAAACACTTTGACGCTACAATAATTGTCACGTAATCAATAATCAATCCACTCGCCTGATACAAAAGCATACATGCAACCGTTCTCCATATAGTCTGATTGAAATATAACCACATACACAAAATATTCAATGTCAAAACTACAATTTCTTTACATATAAGTTTTCCATCCAGAATAACAGAAACCCCATACAATCCTGCTATCTGGCATAATATAATAATACCTCCATACCACCTGTTTGTATATCGTCGTCTGCTTTCAAATATTTCCATAAATAGTTTTCCGAGAATCACAAATAAAATGGTATTAACAACTCCATATATGTATATTCCCATCAAATCTCCCCTTTATAGCAAATCCATTTTTCCTCAGCATCCTTATATTTTTTCCTGGAAATACTCAGTTCCATTCCATTACTCAAACACACCAAATATCTCATCATTGAATCTACATATTTTAAATTAATCAGATAGCTTTTATGTATCCGACAAAATCCCAATTCTTCCAATATCTCATCCATTTCATCCAATTTTGCATACATAGAATACTCTTTTCGTTTTTCATTGATCACATGAAATGTAAGTTTATGAAGATTACTTTCTATATATATAAGATTCGCAAGTTTTAAATTCATTCTTCCCTCTTGAAAATCAAACCATTTCTTATCTATTCTATACCTCATCTTATAAAAAATAGTGTCCAGGCATTCAACAAGCGAATCTTCAAAATTTTCGTTGTCTTTTAACAAATATCTTATAGCATCTACTCTGTATCCCTCTAAAGCGTAATTAATATATGCCGTAACAAACACTATATACGCTTCTCTCGTAATCGTTCTTATATATTTCGCTGTTTCCATCCCATTAAGTTTTTCCATACTAATATCAAGAAATATAATGCCATACTTAAGTACACTGTTTTTATTCTGTAACAATTCTTCCCCCGATGAAAACAATTCAATCTTAACTTTACATTCGCGCTGCATCATATATTTTTCAATTATTTTTTTCTCTTTTCTACAAAAATAATCCTCATCATCGCATATAGCAATATAAAACATTGTTGTTTCTCCCTGTTTTTACTCCAATATTTTCTATATATTTTCATAATACTCTCTCCCATTTTATATAACAACAAAATTTTCCGAAATTGACAATTCGCGTTTTTTATGTTTATTATTTTTAACTAATATTTAGCAAATAAAAAGGCAGCCCCCCACATTTCAACATCATATTGGATTTCTTTTTATATCTCATCTATGATTTATTTTATAGCATTTTTCCTACTTATTTTTCCCCGCACTCTCATGGAAACAACTGTCGTCAATGGTACCATAGAGATTACCACCTCTCCGTCCGGCTTTCTCGTAATAAGCGTTGCACCACGCTGCACAAACTGCTTTGCAATCCCGGAATACCCCAGATAATCGATAGACATTCCGTACGTCATCCGAATTCCCTGATAAGTCAAAGACAGCGTATTCAGATGATCATGCCCGCAGAACATCCATTTCAGCCAACCATTCTGCACCGCCGCTTCAAAGAAATGCGGCTGCCGATTGGATATTCCGAAATACTCATCTTTCTCTCCGATGCTTCCATGCTCATAAACGACACTGTGGTCTCCCAGCTTCATCTTCTCATAAGCTTCTTTGAACTCCGCCGGCGGCATATGAAAAAAGGCCATTGCAGGCACTTTTCTCTCATTCAGCTTCTCCATGCACCACACTGTCTGATCCTCATGAATGCAATCAAAGCCGCCGTAAAACCAGCCTTCTCCATACATATTAGAATCCAGCAGGACCAGTGGCAGGAGAAGTTTCCCCTCTCGATCTACCAGATCCAGCACAAAATTCCCCACGCCGGAAATAGGAGCCTCGCTTCGTTCATATCTGCCTTTGGTAAAGATCGCGTATTTGCCCGTGGCAAAAATGTCCGAAAGCTGCTCCTTATTGCAGGTAGACCCCCATCTCACAATCATGATTCCCAAATACAAGTGTATACGGGATCTGAAAACTATCCAGAAATTCCAACAGCTTCTGCGCCTGCTTTCTGTTATTCATCGTTCCGCTTTTCGGGAAAAACGGAAACACCGAATCTCCCGTCAGCACTAATAGATCCGGCTTTGTCCTCCGGATCAGCTCCGTCACTGCTGCGAGCGCCAGCCGATCCTTCTTCCCGGAAAAGATGCCAAATCCCAGATGTAGATCCGTCAGTTGTAAAATCTTGTAATCTCTGTCACTCGGAATACGAAGGGTAAATGTTTCTTCGTCCCGAATCTGAAAATCATCCAAAGTATACATAAGCTGCTCCTATTCTATGCATTTAACTAAGTGGAATCAATGCGCCGATTGCAGAAAGAACCGTAGAAATCACCATCAACACCTGAAAAGGCACTGTGCCGATCACACCGCAGATAGGACTGCTGCCCGCCTTTTTCCTCGACTTACCATATGTAAACACAAGCATAATACTTACAAGAACGACAACACCGCTCATAATTCTGGTTAAAACGATAAAACTATTTACACCGAATATTGCAAATAGAATGCATGGAACCGTTGCAACCAGCCAGCTGATGCGGTTACCTGTTCCCACCTGTTCATGCACAACGTCACGAAGTGCAAGCGTGTTGCTCCAAAACGTAGTCAGTAATGCAAACAAGGAAAAGACACCTGCCAAAATCATCGCCCAGGTACCGATGCTCTCCCCCAGCTGCATATAGGCAAGCTCTTTTTCCAAAGTGCCTTTCGTGCCCAAAAGCACGGTGCCCGTAACAATCAAAACAAACACCGAAGACAGCCCGGACCCGACAAAGATAGAACTGCGGATTTTCTTCGCATTGCCATCCAGCCCCTTCACAACCTGAATGACCGCCTGATTCGCCGAGGTTGCAAATACAACCATGCTATATAAAGCGAGCAAATTATTCCAGTGAAAGTCCGCTCTCTGCAACGAATTCAACGGATGCATAAATGTTCTGACCGTCATAATGGCAACAATTCCCATAAGAGCGATCACTGCGTATTTCTGCGCAATCCCCACCGCCTTCATTCCAATAAATACCACCACACCGGCAATCACATAATACAATAGCTGCGCCGCCGCAAAAGGCATACCGAACCAGTTCACAAAAATTTGTGCTCCGCCGTTGATATTGCCACTGACACCGATCATGATAGCAAGACCATAGACAATAAATACGCCCCAGCTGAAGATCTGCTTCATCTTCCCGTGAAACAGCTCTCCTTCAAAGCTTTTGACCAGTTGGCCCCCGCCGTTGTTATAGGACAATTCAGCAATAATCAAATGTAAAATTACATTTACGCAATACGCGATAAGCACCATCCATACCACGTCTAACATGCTGTTCTTCGTGGCAAGATACGGCGCGGCGATAATGCCGGTACCGATACTGTTTCCCACAATCATGCTGATGGCTTCGAAGGTGGTAAGATGGGCTTCTGTTTTAATATGGTTTGTGGTTGACATAAGGTACCTCCTGCAGTGTTAACAAAAATTATTTGCACACTTTTCTTTTTCTGTTTAAATTACTGTGCCACTTTACATAATATTTTATTTTCCTTTAACCATTCTTCTCTCTGTTGCTTCAAATCATCTTTATATATTTTTTAAGTCCCTCAATTTTTCATAAATGCTCCAAGATTCTATCATACTGCACATACATCTTCTGCACCTCATTCTCCAGCGTATAGTAGTGCATAATATACGGAAGCAACAACACCAGAAACAATAACGTCAACGCATACAACAACGGATTGCAGATCATAAGCGCCGCCACAATTGAAATCATTGTCAGAATCGCAAATGTAACTGTCACGATCAGATGTACCAGCCTCTCATGTTGGAAAAAACCAATCTGTGTCAGGTGTTCCTGCAGAATTGCGTTCCATTGTTCCGGAGAGATATTGTCCGCATTGGCTAGGAGTGAATCTATTTTCTGGCGGTAGGTTATTATTCTTTTCTTCATTTTTACATTCTCTTTCTTATAGTACTTTTATTGTACCAATATACCTTTGGAATCACAACGACATATTTAACTGAAGGTAATTGTCCATCAAGATATCTTGTTATTGTAAGTTCCCCAAACCCCAACAGTTTTGATAAAGGTCTTTTTTCAATATCTTTAATTACAGTTTTTGCAGGGTGTCTGAAAATATGGTATAAAACTCTTTTACGGCATTTGCTGCATAAAAGTTCTTTCCCACACTCATTGTTTTTCTCCTTCATCTTACTCTGAGCAATTATCTTGCTCATGGGGCTCACGTACCTCATCTCCTTTCCCCAGAATAAAAAAAGGGCAGTGTCTGAACAACATCGCCCTTTGTTTTTTATAATTATACTTCCGAAAGGAATCTGTCAACTGGTTTATGCAACAGCGTCCACTTCGTCATCCATATATCCGTCATCGGCATTTTCCGAATCATCATCCAAATCATCGTTCCAGTCATCCTCTGTGCTGTCTGTGATAACAACCTTGCATTTCCACACCATACCATGTACTTTTGCTTTGACTGTAACCGTACCGCTGCTATATGGTATCAGTATGCCATCCTCTACCTCGCATATATCGTCATCAGAAGATGTCCATTCCACGTCATGACTGCATCCCTTCAGATCCAGAGAAACCGTATCTTCCACGTCCATCTCCACTGCTGTCTTATTCAGTTCCGGCGTTTCTACTGTCACCTGACAGGATTTTTTCTGCGTTCCCTTCTTTACCGTAATGGTTGCCTTGCCTTTTCCTTTTGCGACCACTTTTCCGGCGGAGACACCAGCCACCGCTGTATTACTGCTGCCCCAGGAAACGATTCCTGCACCACCCTTTACCGTAAGTTTCCTGCTCTGTCCTTTTACAAGCACAATCTTTGTACTGCTGATCGACAGCGGACTTATCTTCGGTCGGGTGTTCTTTTTCTTCGTTGTCTTCTTCGTGGTTGTCGTGGAAGATTTCCGCGTCTGCGAATATCCGCCCGATGAGCCAAAACACTTCTTGCACGGTGTCAGACCGCGTGCCAATGCATTGGAAAGTGTCGTCTGATAAAAATTTCCCCGCCCACATTTGTGGGTATGGTATTTACTGCCGGTTGGCGTCACATAGACCATTGTCTGTGCCTGTGCCGTTACCATGCCGGCACTGTCACCGACTGGCAAAATCATCATAAAAAATACAAGTGTAAAACTTAGAATTGTTTTTTTGATTGTTTTCATCAATTGCCTCCTTATCTTTTCCTCCGCTTTAAACATGTCTTATATTTTTATCATACGCCTTCCTATTTTCGAGTACAATACCATTTTCCCAAATTGACAATTCGCGTTTTGTCAAAAAACAATCTCCTGCATACCATAAGGAAAAAGGAGTTTTTTATGCTCGCTCCTCATTTTATCCAGCTCTTAACATCTTCACGTCCTGCCGCTATCGCCAGAATAAAGCCACTTGTGAATACTCCTTTTGTGGTTTTCTTCGCAGTTAATACATTAAGGGACACAAGTGGTTTTTTCAATATGTTGTTATTAATTTATGGTGCTGGGCTTCCACCATTATGCCAGAAGCCTCTATTTTATTTCTATTTTTTCCTGATATCCGGCCAGCCGGTCCAGGCGCATTTTTTCTGCCACCGGAAATAACTCTGTATCCGTGATGCGTTCCAGACTTTTTATCCGTTTCTCGGAAATTGTTTCATTCGACTTGCTTTTTTCATAATCCTCAACTGTCATGTGCCAGTAATGAAATTCTCCTGCATAATACTCAGAAATTTTCTGCGCAATCAAAAGCCCCTCCGGATCCAGATCTCCCGCATAATATACCACCGTTCCCGATGCCGCCAGAAGATCTAACGTAACAAGCCCTGCCAATCGCGGCTGCCCGTTCATACACATACAGGAAACCTGCTTTGTGTGCCCTGCGCAAAGGCCTGCAAATACGGACGGATTTTCCACGATATACATTTCATTATCTTTGCAAAATATGCTGTTCCACTTTGAAAGGACTGCAAGCGGAATCTGTACCATATCATCCTCCTGCCAGAACCCTTCCATCCCCATATGCAAATCACCATCCTTTTTCTGAGCCTTTACATGCGATAACATCACATAATTTGATATATCATCAATAAGGATTCCCTCTGCCAGAAAACATCTTTGCCGGAAAAATACCGGAAAAATTTCCGATTTCTGTGGGAATACCTTTCTCTGCCGCAATTCCATCTGGATCACCTGATACAAAAAAGTTCCCCAGGAACCTTTTTGATCAAATGCATGTGGATTTCCAGTGATTTCCGTTGCAAAAACAGCAAGATACTTTGTCTCGTTTTTTCTGAATGGAAAACAATTATAGATTTCTGCACCAAGCATCAAAGACTGCTCCCACTCATTTAAATTTTTTATGTGACCTGCCTTTATCACATCCAGCAGTTCTGACAAGACTTTTTCCACAGGTGTTCCCTGATATTTTTCCTTCCAGTGTTGTAAAAAACGGTCTTTTTTCTGTTCTTCCAACTGTCGTTCTTCTTTTTTACCTACCAGTTTTTCCCGAAAATATAACTCCAGCAAATGCTCTGGTGTCATATTAGAAAACCTGCTGCTTAGCAATGCCTGCGAAAAACGCTCCGCTGATACCGTCACACTCTTTTTCCCATGGAAACTCTTTGCAAAAAATCCCTCAAGTCCTTCGACTTCCTCCGCTGTAATTTTTTGTAGCACAACTTTTCCTGAAAAAGATCCATAAGACCGGTACTTTTCCCAAAATCCACGAAAAACTCTGTCCCACACGGGATTGGATTTAAAATATGCGATACAATTATTCTCCTGCTGTCTGTTCAATCTCTGCCCTCCGTTGTTCTACAGCCTCTTCACTTTCCATAAGTTCTCTGGAATGCCCATTCCACACATAAGGCATCACGGTCACAAATTTTGCATTTTCCGGTCGTATTAACTGGTAGATGGCAAGCGCGTCCAATGTATCACAATCTCCCCAAAGTACCTGTGAATTGATAATAAAATCAAAGGAAAACTCTGTCATGAGACGGAACATGTCACGGATGTTACGGTTATCAACTCCAGCAAATGCCTCATCCAGCGAAACCAGACGCGGTGCATCTGCACGTCCTCCCTGATATTTTGCAACAACTGCGGAAAACAGCGGTACATACATAGACATCGCTTTTTCTCCGCCACTGAAGGTTCCAAATACACTGTTGGTAAGCTCCTTAACCCGCTCTCCCTTTTTCTGGGAAAACAGTTGAAATTCAAACCACTTACGATAATCCAACGTCTCTTTCATAACCTGGTAAAACGAAATCATACCGCCACTGTCCGAGGCTCTCCTTCTTGCTTCTTCGACTTTTGAGCGAAAATGTGTAGACAGGCGTGCGGCCTCTTCTTCACTCATTAACCGGTAATCCTTCTTTAACAATTCTACCAGTTCTTTTGTATCCAGCTGGTTTTCACTCTCTGCCGTCTTGCTGCGCCAGCGAAGGCTCAGCTTTAAGCCACTCGATGTGTTCATGCTGCCCATCAATGCATTCATCTTTTCTACCCATGCATTGGAAGCATTAATTTTGCCGCGGATTTTACGGCTGACCGTATTGGCCAGAATATCTTCAAACAACTCACGGTCCCCCGCTTTAATCAGATCCTGTAACTGTGCGATATCTTCTTCCAAATGTGCCAAAAGCCGTGAAAATGGAAGCTTTATCCCCTGATAACGCGCTGTGAAATTCTGACGGACAGCCTCGGCTTCTCCCAATGGCCGGTTTTCATCTAGTTCTTTAAATAATTCCCCCTGCATCACCTGATACTCATTTAAAAAGCCCCGGTTTTCAAAATAAATCTGATTCAAACTCGTAATTACATTTTGCTTTCCAAGCGATTTCGTATCAGCCTCCAGATATTCGCAAATACTGTTTACGTCCGTCTGCATTTCTTCTGGAAACCTGACATAAGCAAGGGCAAATTCTGCCTCGTAACATTTCCCCCTCCAGATACGCTTTTGTTCCAGAATCTGTTTCTGGCTTTCGCCTGCTTCTTCCTGCTTACGCAATGTATCCAGATGCTCCTTTATTCCGGCGCGTTTCTGCAGGCATTGGTTCAGATGCTCTGGATATTCCTTCAGCCATGTAATACAGGCATCCAGCCGTTCCCTGATCTGTTCGTAATCCGTCAGTTTCAATTGCTCCACGATGGATGCATGTTCTTGCTCCAGCTTTACAAGGTGACGCTGCGCACCTGACAGATCATAACGGATTTCATCCAGATCTGCATCAATGCTTTCCAGACGCCTGGTCAGATCTTTCATATGCCTTACACTCTGTAAAAACATTTCATGCGCAGACTTTAACGCGATCAGATTCTTTTCATACTCTGCTGCCGCATCCTTTGCTTCCTGAAATATGGCATACGTACATTGCAGATACAACTGCTGCGCAATTTCTATCGCTTTCTTTTTCTTTTCCTGTATCTGCTCCGAAAGTTTCTTCCAACGCTCCTCGATCTCCTTACACTCTGCCGTTTTCGTTTCATATTTGTGCTGCTCCTGCACAAGCATCTTGAAAGCTGTACGTATACCCGTATCCTGCGGCAAAGCCTGATATTCCTGCTCCAGCTTCTGCATCCGGATTACAATCCCAGCCTTTTTTGCTTCCAACTGGTTCATGCTGCTTTGCAATCCCTGAATTTTTTCTTTGCAGACTCTGATCTGTTCCTGACGATTGCGTTCCCGTGCCCGCGCACCCAGGAATCCTGCTACATGCTCTCCTGTAATCGTTCCAGACAAAACGCCCATCTGATAAATACCTTCTGAAGAAACCGAAATCATGCTCTCCTCATTATATGCAATACCAGACAAAATACCAGTAAGACGCTGATTTGAGAAAATATCATTCATGGAATCATTCAATTCCAAAACGTCCAGCAGACTCTTTCCACTGTAAGACTTCTGGACGAACAGATAACGGTCTTCGCAGCCTTCTTCCATCGTCAGCACCTGTTCCCGGTAAGACGCATCCACGACCAGTGCATCCAGAATCCCCATCGAAAGCAAAGCCTCTTCCAAATGATTGCATTCCTGTTCTGTCAGGGAATCCCCAAATTCGATTGCTTTATAAAATTCCTGATACGGAATCTTCAATGCATCCAGACGCTGCCGGTTCTTTCTAACCGCTTCGGAACGTTCCGGCTGTGGATCTTTTGCGTTTTCCCATTCTGTGAGTTCTGCTTCTGTCTGTTCCTTTTCCAGACGTTTCTGCTCATACTCTTTTTCTTCTTCCTGCATTTGCAGTTCCAGCGGGTTTTTATAAGAAAACCAGATATCTGTTACCGTTTTCCGCACCTCCGCAAAATCAGAAGTTTCTTTAAAATCCTGTGCATATCTGCTACAGTCTTTCAGCTGTTCCGAATCAAGAATAAGCTCTGTATTCGATCTGTTCCATGCATATAAAGCCTCTTTCCATGCATTCTGCTCCTGAACCAAAAGCATGTCTTTTGCTGACATATCTCTTTGTATCGCATCCAATTCTTTCTTTATTCTGTCTCTTTGCTTTAAGAGTTCTTCTGCCTGTGGTTCCAGTAAATTTGTTTCCTGCAGAATTTGAAATGCATGATAAATTTTATTTTTCACATCTGAGAATTGCTTTTCATGCGTATCAAATGCAATTGTTTCTTCCAGATGTTCCTCACACTCCGTCTGAAAAAAACTATGCTCCTCAAAAGCCATGCTCTCTGCCTCTGTCTGCATTTCTTCCAAAAGCTCTCCCAGCTCTTTTTCTTTTTCAAATTTACGATTTTCTTCTTCTCTTTGCTTTTCTTCTTCCTCCCTGTACTGTTCCTGCTTTGCCTCCAGGGTTGCATTTTTACTGTCTATAATGCTCTGCTGACGCTTCATTTCCTGTGCAAGCTCGGCTTCCCGGTCTTTTAAGCCGACTGCATCACTCTTACTTAAAGATTCTCTTTCTTTTTCCATTGCATCGTGCTTTGCCTGCATTTCTTCAAGCTGACCAGATAGTGATGTGATTTCTTCTTCACTCCCTGCAATGTCTGTCTGACGCTTTTTTTGCTCTTTGTCAACTTCTTCTATATCATCGCAGATTTCCTGATATTTTTTCGCTTTTTCATATAATGCCAAACGGTTGTATTTGTCATACACGTTCTGGATTTTCTGCGCGGCCTGCTGCGCCTCCCTGCGGCTTTTTAAATTCATTGTCATCTGATCCATATTTTCGATAGCATCCGACATCGGACGCAGATCATCATCCGAAAGCGGCTGCAGGGAATCACTTAAAATATCATTAATCACAGAAGGTTTAAAATCTTTTGACAATTTCGGTGTACGCAGCTGAATCAGCAGATCAATCATCTCTTTGTATTCCTCTACCGTATCAAATCCAAAGATCTGACGGTTTACGTATTCCATATAATCTGCCTGACGGTCAAACACCTGTCCCCCTGCTGCAATGCGGTTTTCCAATTCTTTTTTGGAAAGTGTCACCTTCTCATTGGTTTCTTTGTACAAAAAGAAATCGGCACCCACTCGTCTTCCATCCGTCAGTGAAAAATACCATTTATCCAATGGCTTTCCACGCCGTGCCCGGATTCCCATACCAATCGTCAGATAGTTTTCCGTCTCTTTTCGCTTAAACTCCAGATACAGATAGCCGGTTCGTTCTTCCCGTCCATCATCCTCTTCCAGCAGATAACTGCTCATCTTCCGGTCTCTCGAACCAAACGGATCCAGACGTTCCGGACTCATATTTCCGTCCAACAAAAGCGGAACCACACTCTGCATCGTTACGGATTTACCGGATCCATTGGATCCTCTCAGCAGCATCCGCCCCTTTACAAATGGAAATTCCTGCTCGTCATAATACCAGAAATTAATTAGTCCGATCTTACTGGCCTGCCATCTACTACTCATTTTCTCTTCCTCCCGCAAAATCTTTCGGATACGTTCCCTGCAGCTTCCCGGCTGCCGGATATATTTCCACCTGATGTGATGCTTTGTCCCATTTGATAAACATCCACAATTCCATGGCAGCCATCACCGTGCTGAGGAATTCGCTGTCCGGCATTTCCCTGTAATTCTTGGAAAATCCCTGTCCATACTTCTGTCGGACACTCCGTATCATCTGTTCAAACGATACCGTATCCACAATACCAATCTCATTCTTTTGTATGTTCCATTCTTTTTGTTCGATACGTTTTCTGATTTCAGCCAGACACAAAAGAATAATATCGGAAAGCACATTATTTCCAGGAAACGTATTTCCCATCCGGCAGTCATCCTGAAGCATCACATAGGCACTGCCTCTATGAATATGTACATGGCAGTCAAAATTCTGCTCAAGATCTTCTGTAAGGCGGTGTCCATAATATTTCAAATACTCAAAATCTTCTTCTGATCCATCCCGGCGATACATTCCCGGTGCAAATAGCAAACGCTTATACACCCGATGTCTTCTGGCAATTCCCCGGTCCTCATCCATTGCAAACCAGTCACTCTCTAAAAAATCTTTTGGACTTCCATAATCGGTAATGTCCTTTGAAAAATTACGCATAAAATAACGGGATGCTCCAGTATTTTCATACAGCACTTCTCCGGCTGCATCTTCCATAAAAGCATCATCCGCTCCATCCGTAATGCTGACAATTCCCTGTGTCACTGCATAACGTAATACCTTAATCAGCCGCCTCCGGCTTGTATATACGGTCCAGTCTATGGACTCTCCCGGCATATTTGCAGAAATGTACTCGGTAAGCTGCGATAAAATAAATTGTTCCTGCGTGTCTTTTTCTTCCAGAAACATAAGCAAAATACAGAGAAACGCATACTCTTCTTTGGAAGAAAAATCTAAAATTCCCATAAAATTCTCTGGAATTACCGGAATCTTTTCCATCTTCACCATCAATGCATTTTCTGTCACCTGACATCCCAGCTTATCCGATGCATATTTGCGAATATCACCAATTGCATCTCTCAACTGATAATACAATTCTTTGTTTTCCGATTTCAGTACCCATCGTTGATTCAGTAATACCTCCAGTTCCTTCATCATCCTTCCTCCTGAAATACAATCGCAAGTTTTGGCATGGTAAAACTGCCATCCTCGCAATGCACGACACAGCGTTCTTCTTTCCGGCTCATATCAAGCGTATAGTACCTTCCCTCTTCCGTTCTTGCAGCACCTGCCGGATTTTCCATTGCATCTGAAATCCACTTCAACAGGATTTCCCGTACATGCGGCTCAAGAACCGGCAGCGTAGAAAAGTCTATTTTCCCATCCGACTCCAATTCCCGGAGTTTGCGCATATCTTCTTTTTGCTTTTTAATCATCTGCTGTCTTGTTCTTTGCTTTTCTTCTGCTGCTTCCCGGATGGCACTGCGGCTGGACTTCTCCCTATAAGTTCTCACACGCGGTTTCAATGTTACTTCAAATGGACGTTCTTCATAAACACTCTGATTCATACTGTCCGTCTCGCGGACCAGATCTCCCTTTAGATGATATGGTTTCTCCAATCCAAAAACCATGGCAGACATCCGGTGTGCCTGCTGTACATCCTCACACTTTAAAAACAGTTCTGCTACTTTACGGTATTCTTCTCTTCGATTGGCTCCAAACGCATTTTTCTCACTGAGCTGTGCCGCATACCTTGTGATTCTCCGGATAATTTCATTGGTTGCATCAAAAAGTTTACCAGCCTCATTTTCTTCTCCATTAGAAGAAACAAACCATTCATAAATACTCTGAAACCGTCCCTTTGTTTTTTCTTCCAGCAGCTCCCGTGAAACTTCCACATCCATACGTGGAATCAACATTTCATACTGCACGATTTTTTCAAACACCTGCTGCTTATTTCCGTCTTCTAATGTGCGCAAATCTTCCTCAATTACACCAACATTGCGCTGTAATCCTTTAATAAAATTGCGCAGATACTCGACCAGTCGATCCTTAAACACCAGAAACTCTTTTGTGTGCATCATTTCTTCTGCTTTCACACTGTTCAAATCACGGATATAATCCTGATAATTCTGGTTCAGACGCACAAAATCATTGTTCAGATCATTCCACCAGGTATAAACTTTGTTTAAATCTTCATCCGCCATCTGTGGAAAACGCGAAATGTTAATTCGAATCCGCTCCAAAAGTGTCGGCTCCAAAGATGCGCCTTCAATAAAAAGATTCTCTAAACGCAGCACCAGACGTTCAATCTCCACACTGTACTCCGACATCTGATACCGGAATTTTTTATTCTTAAATTCTTCAATCGATGATACTTTACGCGTATCCTGTATCGTATTCAGATTTTTCCATTCCACAAGCATTGCCAGATCCTGTTGGCACTGTTCCAGCTTATACTCCGCAAAAAACGGATCCTGTACCATCTGGGCATATACTTCCTCCTGGTACAGCCAATAACGGAGTTTTTCATAATTTTCAAAAAAAATGCGCATAATGCAGCGATACCGGCTGACATTATCCGCATTCAGATATTTTGCTTCTGTAAGTGCCTTGGTTAGCTTATCTGTTACCTGCACAACATTCTCCTTAGTGTCTTATCTACAATCCATTTTAATTTCTTCTACATGATCAAAGTATACCATAATTTTTCCTCTTATGCTACCAAGATAACTCTTTTCTTCTATCTTTTGCCATCGCAGCAGTTCCGGATCTTATTTTTCCCCACCGCCTTCATTCCATTTTTAATCAACGTTTTCTTTCCCCTTATACTCATCCCATTTTCCGCCATATATGCAGTCTTCAACATAAGCCATCATGCGGTTATGGAAAAAAGCATAGATCGTTACACCAATGAATCCACCGATGCCTCCAATGAAATAAACCGGTAAATCATACCAAAGTATGAGGGCATTATGTGAATTTCCAGAAATTTTAAACCTAAAAGTCTCCGGTTTCAGCGCGAATCACTGAAATCAGAGACTTTCTGTAGATTATAATTCCTGCTCTTCAAATGAATCTGACTGCATGTATCTAAGAATCTCCTCATAGGAGCGACGGCTCTTCATGACTGCATTCATCAGCTCTTCTGTCTGCAGTACTTTCTTTTTGTCCAACAGACTCTTTAGTTTATCGATTGCTTCATCATACTTTTCTTCAGTTCTTCACTGATCCAGTTTGCTCGGCATTCTATGTTCTTATCCGTCAATCCAAATGCATTCAAGATATTTTTCTGTGTCTTTGTCACCGCATGGTCAGGGCGATATACATTGTCAGCCTGTCTTGTGAGTTCAATCTTTTCCAGTTCCTTTATGGTGGCTGACACTGTCATATAATTCAGTTTTTTATTTTCCTTCGAACGTTTTCCTAGTATCTTCCCTGAACAGTTTTTCGGATGCATCCCGGCTCTTATAGAGAGCAAGGGCATCCACAGCAGTGATGTGGTATAAAAGAAAATGCATTTTTATGATCTTAAAATTTATTTTATTTTTCTAAAATTGGTATTGACTCCTTCCTTATCTCTATCTATAATAAGCTCCGTAACCAATAGTCTCGCACAAAAAGGAGGAGTCACATGATTAATTACAACCGACTCTGGACATTAATTTCAGAATATAACCTGACAAAAACAGAATTTATGAATCAGCTTGGTGTCAGCTCCGCAACCTTTGCAAAACTCTCCAGCAACCAGCCAGTTACTATGGAAGTGCTTGAAAAAATCTGCAACATCCTTGGCTGCTCCCTGGACAATATTGTTTCCTTCGATCCGGACGTAAAATCTCCAGTCAGGTGGGGCGGAGTTGATAAAACAACCACATACCTCATCAAACTTTACTATATTGTAAATAAAAAAACAGAAGACCCAGAAGCAGCTGCCGCCTGTGACATCGAATATCTTTATGGTTACAGCTATCCATTCAATATGACCACTGGAGGTCTTAACACCTGGGAAATCTCCTACTTCCATGACTTTAATGACATTATAGAAGTTAATGGATATTGCATCGGAGCCACTCTCCTGAATATCCTCAAACATTTAGAAAAAAACCCTGTTTTAAGTGAAATCACAGAAAAAAATGATATCACTTTAAAATGCAACGGTTGTACAGATGACATTAAGAATAATATCAATCTGTTACCTTTCTTTTATAAACTTCCAGAATATCGTCCTGCATATCTGCTTGAGGCCTCCGACCATGCAGGCAATCTGATCAGCGGTGTCCGCCCACAAATCAGTATTAATGATATGACCATGCAATGCGAAAGCTTTGTGTCCGAAAACATCCAGGGACTTTTATTACAGCATGTGGCAAAAGATCCAGCCCACATTCTTTATCTGCACAAATTTCTAAAGAAAATTTACCGCAATGCCTCCATCCATGATCTTGCAAGATTAGGTAATTTTGAAGTACTCTCCTACCTTCATAAACCAACCATGAGCGATAACGGATTAGACTTTGAAATAAACACAAAAAAAGAGCCAAAAAATGGTGAAATAACTGCTGAATCATTAACCCTCACTTTGGATCACAATATTTTCGAAGGCAGATACGGAATGCTTCTTCGCATCTGCAATACACATAATTGCTTTTTTGAGCACCTTGAAATGATAAATGTGGAAAAGGATGATTATACCTATCTTCTTCCACTTCAGGAAAATGTCAGTACCGTGGAAATACGGTTATATAAAACCAATGAAGACGCGACAAAAACAAATCTCATTGCAGTGGAAAACGCAACTCTCATAAGAAGTATCGAGATTTCTATGCATTTAGAAGAACAACACTTTACTCTTGAAGATTCCTGGACTCAAAAAATGAAAAAGCAGACAAAAGTCAAAGATACATCATTATCACAAGGAACCTTCTCATCCAGCAATACTTTTTCGATCGGAGACAATGCAAACGAATTATGGTATCAAAACGAAACCATGGTTTCTAAAACCTGCAGTTGTATTATAAACCAAAACGTACAAAACAACGAAGGGATATTTTTTGAAAAAGGCAATGACGAACATCGCCGTTTCTTAAAATGGTTAGGAGACACTTTATCAAAACATCCATGTTATGAAATAATCATTATTGACCCATATATTAATGATACTGCCCTCGGAAAAATTATCCGAAATATTCAAAGTCCACATGTTGCTTATACTATTTTCACGAATGATGACAAAGAGCGCATTGCTTCTATTAGAAGACTCGAAAAGCCAAAGGAAATATTGGGTCTGAGTGAGCTGAATGTATATGTCCTGCCAGCCGATACCCTGCACGACCGATACATCATTCTTCGTTGCAAAGATACACCAATACCAAACGTTTACAGCATGACCAACTCTTTAGATAACGAAGCTCAAAAACACAGTTCCCTTATTGTTTCTTTGAATAACCGCCTATGCATTGCCGTAGACGAATATTATTGTAAATTAATTACAGAACTTCAAAAAAATAATAACGTAACGAATGTTTTTGAAATAGAAAAGACTGCTGCTCCTAATGCCAGCCAAGAAAACAATACCTCCCAATTTGTGGAAGAAAAATCATTTCAACCAATTGCAACTAAAGAAGAATATATTACATTATGCAATAACGACCTTTCTGGTGCATTAGAGCAACTGGCATATATCACACCCGGAAAACTATATGATGATTGTGTCGCTCATATCCATAAGCTTGACAATATCGAAGACAAACTGGCAACTATTTTGAAACATTACCAAAGTACTCCATATAAAAATGCAATTAAGCTATCGCAAAGAGACAGCTACGAAGAAAGACAGTTCTTAAGCATTGCACAGATTTTCACAAAGCAAATGGATTTTAAGCTTTCACTTATCGATTCTGCTGATAACTTTATAAATTACTATTTTGACTATCGCTTTTTTAACGAAAGTTGGACTATTAAATCTGCAGTCGAATTACTCTGTCAAATAGCACCTGTCAAAGCAATTGATTGTTTAAACGAACTTTATCAAAGTTTATTATCAGAAGACAACAGAGTACCGCAACCTTCCAATACCCAAAGACTTGCTGCAATGCTCATCACCAATTTGACAGATTTATTATGTTCTTCCAAAAATAATAAAGCAATCACGAAAGCAATGCTCGAATGCGATGTACCATTTCTCAGAGCAATTGCTATCGCTTATTCGTGCAGGAACTTTACAACCTCAAAAAAAGTCAACGTTCCTGTCATCCTTAGAAAACTTTGTTCAAATTTATCTGTCAAAGAACAATTACTAACTTTAATCTATGCGATTAAAGAATTGCAGACCCGGTATTTCAGGAAAAATGGACTTTATGAAGAAACACAAAAGCAAATTGATGATGTCATAAAAATATTTGCAGCTATAATTACAGAATCTAATATCTCAGATGTGATTGGCAATGATGATCTGTTCAAAACACTACATACACTTTCTACACAAAATGTAGAAGATGTATGTAAAATATATGATACACTCGTCAAACGTGGAGTCATAACTAACACGGTTGCTGGCAAATATCTTATGGAGCTTGTTACAGAACCATATAAAAACGGGGTAGAAAATAAAAAATCATTTTATGACCAGATCAAGACAATAAAAAATAGTCTCATTATTCTCAGCTATATTCATGAACTTGATACCGGCTCATTTAAAACTGTTATGAAACGATTTAAAAATTACGAGTTTGAATTCACCAAGCCTCTGTACTCAGCAACGCTCAAAGAACAAAACTATAAACTTTGGAAAAATCATATAGATTTCCTTGGCTGTCTGGTTTATATCGAACTCTGGGCACAGAAAAACTACCAGCACAAACTCAGCAAGGCAGTTAATGAGTATAAAATGATTTCGTCAAATTACTCAAAGATACTAATGAAATATTCAACTGTATATCAGATGATTGTGAATGAACTTAGTGCTTCCAAACTGTAAAGATAAGCCGGCGATGGAAATCATAGCACTATCTCTGCCCTTAGCATGCTTATATTGAGTGCTTGTCTTACAAAATAAAATTGAAATCATCCTATGATTGTGATACATTAAACATAAAGGCATCTGCTGTAACAGATGCCTCTTAGCGAATTTTATTGTGTCAGGCACCTCTTGCTTTATCTAGTCAAATATCCTTATAATATCCTGATACCGATTAACCACACGATAAATCTCTACATACTCTTTTCCAATTTTGTAGATAATCACATAATCTTCCCATATCGCATATTTGTAATCTGTCCGAAAGCTGACCCGTTTGGAAAGATCCGCCCCCATTCCCGGAAACATCTGAAGATTTTCAAATTTTCCGTAAATTTCCTTTATTGTCTTTGCAGCATATTCTTCATTATCCTCAGCAATGTAATCCCGAATATTTTTCAAATCCTTTGCAACAATCGGATTGATCCGCAGTTTTAACATCTTATTCCCCCATAAGTGCTTTCAGTTCTTCCAGATCCAGCCAGCCTTCTCCGTCTTTTACTGCTTCTTCAGCTTCCTGCAACTTCAGCAGAAGCTTTTTTTCTGCACGATCACGCTCATAATCTTCAATATCCATGACTACGAAACGTCCTCTGCCATTCTTGGTCAGATATACCGGTTCTCCTTTATGACAGTTTTTCAGGACTTCATTATAATTTCTCAAATCAGATACTGGTAAAATATTTGCCATATCCTTTCAGCTCCTTCCTTTGATCTTAAATTGTTTCTGCCACTTCCATTATACATAAAAAGTTGTAAAATTCAACGTAAATTTTTACAGCTTATTTTCCTTTGACGCATAACAAAATCACATTCTTTTCTATATTATATCTATTGTTTCCATTTTCCACAACTAAATTTTCCAAGCCATTCTATCTCCGGCAAACATTTTCATCATTTTTTGCATATTTTTCATTTTCAAATTTCCAGTATCAGATATTTTTCCGTACCTTGGTTCTCTTTTTGTGTCCCGTTTATGATCGCTTTCTCGTCAACTATACCCCTACATATTTATTTTGCTATTATATTGTAGAACAACACCGTCGGAAACCCAAAATTTACCGCATTTAATAGACTTACTTTATTTATGCCATATCACATATACAACACCTTATGTCCGTATTTATCACCATAATCTGCTGTTATAAATGCACCACTGCCTTTTCCAGCACCAATAACAACGATTTCATCCGACCATGCACTTATAAGACGATTGCGCTGCGGAAATCGGTATCTTGCTGGTATAGTTCCCGGTGGATATTCCGATAATAATAACCCCTTATTTTGTATTTTCTGCATCAACTTATCGTGTTCACTTGGATAACAAATGTCAAGGCCATTGCCAACAATTGCCACTGTATAACCATCATTATTGATTGCAACAGTATGTGCATAGGAATCTACTCCTTTTGCCATACCACTTATAATACTGTACCCTTTTGAAACATACTGACTTATAATCTTAATTACCTGTTTCTTTGTCTCTTGTGTACATCTTCTTGCCCCAACAATTCCTACCGCACGTTTTTTTCTTTCTGGCGTTCCCTTATAATACAAAACAATCGGTGCATCATCGAAATATTTCGCCCTGTCTGGATAACATGTATCTGCTTTTGTCATTATAGATATCCCTAAAGTCCTGCAATTATTTATAATTGTCTCCGCCAACACCATGTCATGATTTTCTACTATGCTCCTTAACTGTCTTTTATTTAATATTCCTGTTTGCCGCAATGTTTTTTCATCCGCTTCGAACACCACCTGCGGGTCACCCATACAATCCATTAATTTGTTTGCTGTAACCACTCCGATATACGAAATTTGTGTCAACCATAACCAATACTTCAACTTCATTTAACTTACCACCAGCATCTTACTATTGCTTTGATCAAGGTCTCTGCATGACAGCACCCTTTCAATATCCAACTGTCGAATCCTCTCCTCTCCATCTAAATCTGCACTTGTCCGCGCCAAACGCAACAACTTGTGTATTACTCTTGCACTATATCCATATTTTTCGCTTGTCTGCTTTAACAGTTTTAATGATTCTTCATCTAACACACAAAATTGCTGAATGAGTGATGTCGACATCTGGGCATTACAATTAATACCTTTTTCATTTTTATATCTCTCCTGCTGAATCATACGTGCTTTTTCCACCTTTTCTCGAATCCATGCAGATGATAAAGACGCTTTCTGATTTTCCAGATTAAAAAAATTCACCGGCTTTACCTCTTTTTGTATATCAATCCGGTCCATGATAGGTCCGGATATTTTTCCTCTGTACTTTATTATCTCATAATCCGTACATCTGCACTTTGAACTGGGATAATAACCACAAGGACAGGGATTCGTTGGAACACTGAACTTGATACAATTTAACCGTAATTATCCTAGGGGTGTTCAAAAGGGGGTTCAAATGAACCCCCTTTGTAAATACACTCAAAACACATAATGTTTATGCCACTTTTTCTATTCTTTTTACATCAGTATTATTTAACTGTTTTGTCTGTGCATCGCACTTAATCTTAGTTGTCATAACATATGCAACCCCTAAACCAATGAAGGCTACTGCACACGGCCAACCTTCAAGCGAAAAATTAATACTCGCATTTTTGCATAATTCCTTACCTACTTCTTGTGTTCCAAATTTAATAATATCTTCCTTCATATGAACCACCTTTCTTGTTTTGTTAAGAAAAGCATAATCCCAATCAGAAAAGTAATCAACAAAACCAAGTCCGCAAATCGCATACATAAAAAGATTACATACTGTCGCTTGTTTCAAAAAAATCTAAAGAATATTTATTTCCAACTTGTGAAAAGGCTATGAGCATCTGTGTTCCTATAATTTGGTTCATCTCATCCGAATATCCTGTATCAATTAATCCTAAAACATATCTCAATGCTAAATAATAATCACCAAGTTGTGACCATTGCTCAGTTAATTTAAGTTCACTAATCAGTTCGATTAGCAAATTATCAATTTCACAAATAAATTCTTTCTTTTTTGATGACGTCTTTTTTGCATCTTTTTGATATTCATATCTTAACTCTTTTAAGTCAGTTTCCCCATTGCATATACGGGTTTGAAGTTTTCGCATTTTCTCTAAATCTGTGTACTGCTGTGTCCATATGAAAAATACGCACCAAATAATATTAGCAGCAGCCTCAATGATATTATCCTCTACTGCTGATATAAAGTAATCAACAATTTCTGAAATAATTAATCCCTGTACCTCTATACCATGTCGAAATGCATCTATCATGTTTTTTATTTCAGTAACACCTTTCAAAAATGATTCGTTCTTGCAGGCTTCATCAGTTTCAATAACAGGCAGTATATGTAAAAAAGCATCTATCATTTCATCCATATTTACTGTTTTAGTGGAATCAAATTCTGCATATTCATATAATTTATTATTAATCATCTCATCAACTGTTTTTCCGTAATATTCAGCAATTATTTTTATGGTAGCAATATCTGGTATACGTCTTCCTTTCTCATACCCTTGAACCGTGCTTTTTGATGCACGAATAACATTCCCCAATTCATCTAAAGTTTCTCCATGCAGTGTTCTCATGTGTTTTATATTTTTCCCAAGAATATTTTCATCCATTCGTCTTTCTACCTTTCATTTTATGCCATCAATCATTAATTATTATACTTTATTTCGGCAGATTCTCATATTCATTTTATGTCATATTTCTGCAATATAAAAAGCCAAACCCGTCAAGCCCGATGGTTACTGACGAATCTGACCTTTTATAATCAAATTTCTGAATTTTTTCTTCTATTATAATATGTGTCAAATCAGGATTTAATTTATCTCGTTTTTATTTCAAATCCGTTCTTAAAGATGAATCGTATATCGTCCTTGCCATTTACCACCACTTCCTTCACAAGGCTGCTCCAAAGTCCCTCATCGAATTCTTCTACCAAAGCCCCCTGCTTTTCCAACGCCCGGATGAATCCCTTGAATAATTCTCTCTGAGCCTTTTTGCTTTCAATCTGTTCTGAAATCTTGTCATACTCTGATTTGATGGTATTATACCTTTCGGTAAGGTCGGCATATCTTCTCTCATATTCATTCTGGTCAATTGCAGTCCGGCTGTTCTCTGCTATAGCTGTCTGCATCTGCTCTGCAATAATATTCAGTTCTGTGACCTTATCCCCTAATTCCATATCAAGGCCATCCGTATTGCAGACCATATCCATCATTGTTTTTGTGTTTTCTATGATTTCATCCTTTTCAGAAAACAGTTCATTTTCTGCCTTAATGAACATTTCCTTGATTTCATCCTCGGTGATATGTGGCGTTTTGCATTTACAGCCTTTCCCATACTTCTTATTGCATCTGTAGATTACCCGCCTGTACTTGTCATTGGAATGCCAGACCTTCTATATTTTTTCCTTCTACATACTGAATCACTTCTCTCAAGTCATGCAACCCTATGGTCTCTATCCCATGAACTAATTTTGCCTCATTTATATTTTCAAATGGAACAATAAGCTTTTTTATTTTCCTTTTCTTTGCAGCTATGATCATGGGAAGGATTCCCCTGCAGGCCCGCAATCGGCCATCTAAAGACAATTCACCAATAAACCCATAATCTGAGAGATTTGGTGCTAGAATATAAATAGTACAAGCCAAAATGAGAAATTCCAAATACACATAA
>ERZ838516.1551-NODE-1551-length-29077-cov-10.422507_pt1 | contig 29077 bp, 24 predicted proteins | sample MGYA00519910_ERZ838516 | MGnify/ENA primary metagenome ERZ838516 (study PRJEB31850, sample SAMEA3708837) | human gut metagenome | biome: human gut; feature: human-associated habitat; material: faeces | place: China | collected 2014 ... | reverse complement strand
TAATATTCTTGCGGATGTTATCATTCTGCATCAATTCCTTGAAACAGAAATCTACCGTTGGAAGCATGATAAAGTCTTCCTGCTTCTCTTTCGCTGTTTTGCATTGTGATATTTCTTTCTTGGTTGATACACTTTTCCTGGTTTTTCTCATAGAATTCTCCTCTCTTCTGTACGATGAATCATCGTTTAAAGAAAAGGATAATAAAACTACTTCCATCTTAACATAAGATTGTTTTCTATGGAAGTGAATGAACTCTCAGAATCGAAAATCCGTAAAATTTAAGAAGCAAAATTACCAAGATTTCTTAATCACATAATCTTTTAAACGATATTCATCTTTTTCGGTTGTCATCGGATTATCTGCTCGAGATACTGAGCTTAATGAATAATTACCGATTTGGTTAATAGATCTTTTTGCAGTCCACTAGAACATGGACTGCATGGTATTAGATTAACATGAGAATCCTAATATTGCAAGCTGAATTATTTTTGAGATCAGAACAGTATTTTATTAGCTGTATCTAAATTTTTGTTTCCGTGACAGACCCATACACGTTGATTTCTTAAGTGTTACTAATCTCATGAGCTGTCACCAGATTAATCAACTTTCCATCATCCTTGCTGCTGTCAACAATCAGAACTTCTGATCCATATGTATTCTGTTTTTAAGGCTGTGACCACTTCGTGCTCATAGTCTTATCTTATAAGAGCAGTATGCTCCCATAAGATAAAACTACGAGATTGTGCCGTTCTTCTGCTCAGAAAATGCTTTTTTCAGATAAGCTGCGCAGTCAGGAAGGGAAAACTGCCGATTTTATCGTGCAGTTTCCTCCGCTGACAATTCGCCGCTTCACACTCCCATCTTCTTCATCTCTTTATTGCCAAAAACAATCTGATGGCAGTATTTCATAATCCCCTATGTCCAATTCCAATTCTTTAACCGCTTTTTCTGCAGCATTATAATCTTCCGAACTGTGATAATAAAATTTCCACTTTGCATTTTTTGAAATACAGTATTTCAAATATGTAAAATAGGGCATATCTACTTCTCCGAAAGAATGTCCAATAATTTCAACATTATTAACTTCCGTTAGTTGCCGAAAAAAATTTCCTCTGAAGGCCATACATTCATTTGTATTCTTAAAAGTTCGCTCATAATAGTTTGCAACTGCATTGTATATACTTTCTTTTCCTTCGTCATATTCTTCAGCAGCCCTTTCAGCTTTCTCACGATATTCTTTTATTTTCTTCACATTTCCATGTCCCAGAATTGGAGGTTCATCACAATATGGATATAATCCGCCATGAATATGTAATATATGGTTAGACGGTACACGATATATACGTTCCAATACGCTGGTATAATTAAATGTAAAAAAATAATCCTCAGAGTTATCAATAAAAGTAGCCTTCATTGGCGCTGCTTTGAATAAACGTACCTGCCTAATCCATTTGCCTACATATTCATTAAGTCCTTCAATAAATCTATATTGTTCTTCCCAATAATCATCCATTGTGTCTTTTATTCCAACTGGACCTCCATCTAAGTCCAAATCATCTACTATTGATTTAGAAAAGTCCAATATCTCTGCTTCATTCGCTTCGCCAAGTCCATATTCAAAATTTTTCCACAGTGTTTTATATATAGCGTCATCCCGGCGATTTTGAATATTTTTATTCTTTTTAAATCGCTTATCCAGCCTTTCAAAAGGAGCAATACTATACATATTCTCCATCTGTACGAGAAAATCTTCTGCATATTTTTCGAGATACTTTCTAAAATCCCAATACGATGTCTTCAACCCATGTGCTCTATCAAATCCGTTTCCTATTACAAATAACGTAGACATCCTATCCTCCTTTCCAACCGATAAATCTAAATCATCATAATTTATAAATTACAATACTCCATCAAAAATTGTATACGTTCTATCTGTGGTAAATTCTTGCTCATATTATCAAAATACTTATTTTTTCTACTACTTATTTTTCTTAATTTCATAAACATTACTAAATTTCGATTTTGAGTTTCATCAAAATATCTAAGCCTTTCACGAATACTTCTAATATCATGAAGGTTAACATATGCCATAAGTGCACCGTTAATTCCTGAAACCATATCAGACAATTGTATCCATCTACTATTTTTAGAATTTAAAAAATCATAATTAGGGGTCTTATTAACGCAATATGTATCTATGTATGTTTGAATATTGCTCTCTACTATTCCACATTTATCAAAATGAATATTAGAATTTGGAAAAGTAGCTGCCCTCATTGCATATATGGGAACAAAATTTTCAATAAGTAATTTATCTGTATTATCTTCTAAAAATAACAAATGATTTATTCTGCGCGATGTTTTTGTTCCTTGTCGCAGCAATTCAAGCGCAAAATCTTCTTCTATACTTTGAGGAGTTAATGATTCAATCCAACGGATAAGTTGTTCACAAAAACTCGATATCATATCTTTTTTTATATTGGGGTAATCATACTGAGCCAGCAAACTAAGTAATCCTTCTTGGTCTTTTACCGCATACTTATATAATATATTCTTAACTTCATCATGTATAAACGGCAATTCTAAAACTGAATCCACAATGTCTACTAAAGAATAATAAAGAAGATTTTGTGTTGCCCAATGAATATAAATCCGATTAGACTGAAGTAAAGTTTCCAATAAAATCGAAACCTTGTCTGATTTTAATATATCAACAAAGCGTTCACTATCCTCTCCATTATACTTTGCGATATGCTTTAGCTTTACATCCGTAATATTTTTTTGAAGTTCAAATTTACGAAAAAGATCTTCTATTCTAATCGGGTCAGAATCACCTTCAAAGGCTATTCCTGACAAAACAAAATCATTGTACCATTTTACATTTGTATTTCCTTTAATATCTTTGAAACGAAATTTTACACAATTATTGCTTTCATCCAGATAAATCGTATAGCATTTAAAAAATGAATCTATAATCCAAAGCAATTCTTGATCGCTTTGCCCAGAAAAGTCTTTAATAAACCAACTTATTACATCATATGAAATGCCTGTTTCCAGCGCCCATATTAAAAAATCATTCGTTATAATTCCTTTATTACGATTATTATAATTCACAATTTTCTTTATATCTTCTGATTTTTTTAATTCATCTGGGATATTCTCAAAATATAGTGGAGCATTTCCAAATGTAAAATCTTGTGATGTCAAAAAGCTAAGTTGATTAAATTCATTTTTTTCTTCCAATTTTCATTCTCCTTAATAGTATCGTATCCGTCCTATCTAATTTGCAAATTAATTTTGTGGAATTATCATATACTACACGATTATACCACAGTTCACAGGCCATTACTATATAATGTCTTTCTGCCATTTAATCACTATTCATTTTCCTTTACACAAAAAATGCTCTGCTTCAGCAGAGCACCGATGTGTTTCTTATATGTGATATCTTCTTAACTCTATCTTTCTATTATAATAGTGTGACACTTCTATACATCCTCGATAATTCTCACTCTCACACAAATGCCTTCTCCCCAATATTAACTACATTACACTTCTCTTCCCCAATTTCCGATATAACCTCCCGGATATCTGCATTGTTAATCGTAATTCCTATAATCACCTGACAGTTATCTCCCAAATTCAGGATACTATCGAAGAAAGCTTTTGTATCAACCGCTCCGATGCTATGCTGTGCCGGTTCATCAAAAATCAGAAGTCCCGGATGGTTTCCTCCACATTTTTCTGACGTTTGCAGCAGAGCCATTGTATATGCCCAAATGGCTCTCACATTATCACTCGCAGATGAGTCAAATTTCATGTCAAAATTGTCAATCACCGGTAAATAATTATCATCTGAGATTTCTATTGCACTGACATTCGAAATACTCGTATACTCATAATCTTGTAAATCGCGAATAAAATTTTTCTTTAACCTTGTCAGCTTTTTCCGGTCTTTGTCATTAAATCCCTTTTCTGGTAACTGTGCTTTTTCCTGTAATAGCTTCTTCCAGTTCTCACTCAACTCTTTGAAACGTTCTACAATATTACTAATTTTATTCTTGAAATCTTCTAATTCCTGGATTCTATGTTCAATGCTCATCCTTTTGTATATAATCGTCTCGGACAAGTCTTCATCTACTGAATATAAATCTCTCCGCAAAGATTTTGCCAGCCTGTATAATTTCATCTGAGCATTTCGAATGTTATCTAATGCTATGTTTAATTGCTGTTTTCTGTTCACCTGATACTCGTAAGCGAATTCAAACATCTCTTTTTGTGCAGTCAGATGGTTGATTGTCTCATCGATACTCATCACATTTGTATCGTGCTGTACCGGTAATAGAGAATCCTGAATTTTCTGGTTACAAACCGGACATCTTCCCTGAAAACTTTCTGATCCAAGATTGCTACCAAGCATCTTCAGTTTTTTAGCATCCTTGTTATTGGTAATATCCTGCCGTATTACGTCCAGATTCTTATTAATCTCCTGAATCTTTCGTGTCGTTACATGCAGATCTTGTTGGATTGTATGAATTTCATTATTGTTTTCTTCGATAACCTTTTCTACTTCCTGCAGTTCATTCTGTAATTCGTCATAATTGTCAATTATTCTCGGGCGAACTGTCTTTAATGTATCATGCTCTTCCTGTAATTGAGAAATCCAATCATCAATTCCTACATTATCTCCAACCATCCTTACAATTGCCACATTCTTTTCAAATTCCTCTGGTATAATTTCCGGAGTTTGTGGGATATTCTTTACATAGCATTGCACACTACTCTGTAGCACTCTCATTTCTGCATAAAGATTCTTCCACTGTTCTTTTTGATATCTTTCTTTATTTAACAGCTGATTTCGTTTACGTTCATTTTCAAAAGTTTCTAGAGCTAAAATAAATTCCGTTACTCTTTTCTTTGCATCCTTTATCGCCAAATAAGGCATACCGGAATAAATTCCTGACCATCCATTTTTCTGTTCAATAAACATTGCTGCAAATACTAACTGTAAATATAATTTTCGATCCACACCATCAGATGCCGGAACAAGTGGTAATTCTATCTGTAGAAACTTTTCCAGAAATGTATGGAACCCACTTCTGTTCGTTGCTGCAAATTTCATATGAACATAATAATCCTCACTCGTTGTATCGACATTGTAGATATAGTCCAATTTTGAGAAATATACCGTTACCAATTTGGAATCTCTTGTTTCATGCTTTGCACTTCTGTAAATCGTTATCTCATCTGTTCCATTGCTGATTTCTAAATATGCTCCCGACTCTAACACCGGCCAGGAGGTATCCTTGTCCTCAATCTGATTTTTGTAAGCAGATGTCAGTACCTTTTCGTTTAATCCACCGATAATCTCTTCGAACCCAAGACAGTAATAGATTGCGATAAGAACCGAACTTTTTCCTCTTGTATTGTCGTCACTTGCAATGATATTAAGACCACTGCTAAAACATTCGTCAAATTGATAAACCTTATTTGTAGCAGTAATTTTAATCTTAAGTCGGTTGATTTTTAACATTCTGATATCTCCACCCTTCCATAAGTGACTTGATCTTTTCTTCTGTTAAATCACACTGAATTTCTTCAAGCACATCCTTCTCACGTTGAAATAATGTATCATCATTCAATATCTCTTTTACAAGTGCCTTTCCCCGGTCCATTAGTTTGTATGTTCCATTCGCCTGCTGAGCGATAAATCCATCTGCTAAAGCATACTCCAATGCCCGGTTGATTGATGGCTCAAATCGAATTACAAATGTACTTGATATCTGTGTTTGTAAATATTTCTTTAGTTTCTCTTCAAATTCACGATCCGAAACAGCTGTCGCAATCACATGCATCTTTACCAGAGAGCACCCACGTCTCCCACAGCATACTTTAATAATCATACAGATCAAAGATACTTTGTAACTAATCCGGTAATTAAAAGGAATCGCATCTGGTTTTGCATCAAATACGATTCCTTCCTTAATCAAATTAATCTTTTCCCTCATTGCTATCACCTACTCTTAAACTGCATGGAACAATCTGCCAGCCAGCTGCTTACCATATCGTCTTTTAGTTCTCCCACAGATGCTTTGGTCAGATAAGGAAATTCTTTTTCCAGTACCGATTGAAAATCATCAAGAATAGCGGTAAACAACTGATAATTTATCGAACTGTCTGTATTCATTTTCGTCTTCATCGAAACTTCTCTTTTATATGCCTGTTCCAACTTGATAATCTGCTCATACACATCAACCTGATCTGTTCTAAGCTTCTCCATCAATTCAATCCCTATGACATATGACTCCATATATGTATTTACTAAATCTATGTAATCTTCGTCATCTTCGTCAATATCGTTCATCACTGCTTTGATTTTTCTTTTCACATTATTTACTTTCACACTCTCACAATCTGACCAGTCGATCTTTTTCTTTCTCAAAAAAGTCAAATCCATTCTGCCTCCCAGATCATTACGCATGATTCGTGATATTTCCAGCTTGAAATCCTCTGCTACTTTAACATCAATGACAAAATCAGTTGCAATGTAACTACATTGTTCTTCATGTTCTTGTCTATATTTCAAGACTTCCTTCCTCTTTGACTCTGCATGTTCCAAAATACGCCTGTCCTTATATTCCGGAACAACCAATTGCCATCGATGAACATCCCTAACACCTAGACCTTTTAATACTTTTTCATACTCGGGACTTATAAACTTCGCAATATCTTTTGTCATTTTATTACGCATATGTTTATACAGATCATCATCCGTATATTCCTTTTCTGGGCAATAGCATTGATACACTGTTCCGTTCTTCGTAAAACCTTCAATTCCACCGTCTCCTTTATAAGCAGCCGGTATCTCCTGGTATCCTTCTTCCTGATATTTCATCCTGTAGCAGGAATTACAAAGCTTTTCCCATTCTTCACCTGTTAAATATTGTTGTATAAAATCAAGCATTTTGAACCTCTTCTGTAGATTAATTTATTCACTGTATAAGGAACTTAACTATTATTCACTTCTTTCACAAACCACCACTTGAAGTGATGGTCTGTGTTTAACCTGTTCTAATTACTGATTCGTTTTCTTTCCATTTCAAGTCCAAAATTTCTACAAATCTCAATTAAATCCACACCACGTTGATACGAAAATCCATACTTTTTATTCTTATATTCTACAAAATCCGTATCACCATCCAATATTGCGTATATATCTTTTTTCTTTAATAGCTCAAATTTTTCCAATATCATCATCTCTCATTCTTTGTTGAACGCAAATATTATTGTTTCCAGTAATAGTTTCATATATTTCCAATCTTCTGTGCAAAAATTCTCTTTTCCCTTTTCTATTCTATTACGCATTTCGTGAAATTGTTTTTTTATATCATCCTTATAAGAAATAACACCTTGATATAATGCTTTTTCAATACCTTTCTCATCTTTCATTCGTTTCCTACATTCCCATTCTATGGGATAATACTTGTTATCTGACATAATAATAGAATCTGGCAAGTATAATTCGATAGATGCAGCTTTTTTATTAATATCATCAAATACAATCTTCCCATTAGGTGCAAGAGTTGGATACTTTCTAAATCGATCTAATTGGGGATACAATAGAATTCTAAAATTTTCAGGCCAATTTTTCACTTCATTCAGCAAAGTACATTTACTGATGTATCCCTCAGCATCATTATCAAATATTGCAATGAATTTTGCTTTAATTTTAGAAAAATAGAAAGCTTTAAGATTTTTGATAACAAAAGAAGTCCCACCATCTCTCTTCCCCCCATTCTCATCGTTAAAATCCATAAAGTAAAACAATTCTGAAAGATGTGGAAACAATTGTGACATTGAAAACTCAAGAATATCTTTATCACTGCTTCCTTCTACAAGAACAATCGTTTTTTCGACATCACCTGTCGCTTTTAAAGCTTTTGGAATACAATCATCTGCCCAATTAACTAAATTAGAAAAATCCAATGTTATCTCTTCATCGTCTGCACAACATTCTAATATAAGCCTATATATATAAGCATAATTAATTATTTCGGTATTTAGAGCATAAAAGGATTCACTATTTTGCTTCAAAGAATAAAAAATTACTTTATCACATTCTGTAGTAATCTTAAGTTTTGTGCATTCATTACTATATTCCCTTATGTTTCCATACTCCATTTCATAGCAAATAATTTTTTTCATCGCGTTTCTCCATTTTCTAAACGAAACGCTCTTTCTGATTCTCATTTCAAACTGCTTATCATCTTCATCATAATCAACACCCAAATGATATAAAAATGCCTCATAATCAATTGCCTTCAGCATTTTTTCGTTAAAAATTTTTTCAAAACTTTTAAGTCCAAAACCGCATGCATCTAAACGTTGTTTTGCATCTCTTACCGTTGTTTTATAAACATATTTCGTATAAGTTCCCGCTTCTTTATCCCTATCGTCTATATTACAGTCTTCAATCACTACAAGATCTCTTTTTGAAAAGAAGAGACTAACAATTTTACTATCTAAATAATTTCTAAACTCATATAATGATAATTTACCGACTACAATCTCTGCATATTCGCTCATGCTCAAATTCACTTCCAATTTCCATATATAGTATAATTCATGCAAATTTCACTTTGTAATGATATTTTCCAATTCAAACAACTGGCTATTATTATCAACATTATATTGAGTAGCATATAATGTAGAATCATCATTACTTATATTAAATTGTCCTCCATTTACCGTAACTGTTACACCATTCTTTTTATCGTATTTCTAGCCTTCAAACTCATAGTCTTATCTTATAGGAGCAATCTGCTTCTATAAGATAAAATTACGAGATTACGCTGTGCTTCTGCTTATAAATCATTTTTTCTTGGCGAACTGTACAGTCAGGGAGGAAAAAATGCTGATTATATCATACAGTTTCCTCCACTGACAATTCACGGCTTCACATTTATTACTGTTTTCTTTATAAATTTTTAGTAAAAATTTGTTTTTTCTTTCAATGGGGAGACCCTAGGATGTTCAATTTTATCCTTAATTTTGTTTACTAAAATTCATGTTACACAATTATACAGTTTTTTGTATCTTCTTTTATCAAAAAAACAATCTCTGACAAAAGTGTAAACTGATTACTATCTTCACTTATATTGTTACAAATTTCAAAAATATTATCATATTGCTCCTTTTCTTTGGCACATATCAGTTCTAGCTTTCCAATCTGCATATCTTTCATTGTTCTTTGGATTAACATTGTGTTTTCCACAAACATATCCACTACTTCCATGTAATAAATATCAGCTGTATGTTTTCTCCATTCTTTTATACTTTCACTTATTTTAGAATAATCTCCTGTTTTTACATCCTTCGTTGCACAATTAAGTTGATTGTATAAATTATCCGATATAACATGAACAAATAGTTTTCCTGCAAATTCTAATTCGGGATCTTTTAATATCCGATTTAATCTTGTACATGTAGCATCAGTATAATGTATATATATATTTATATCCGTTGTTTTCCTTGCCATTTCGTCTATAATCTTTTCCCAATCTACATCCTTCGGGATGCAACATTTCGGAATGGCCTTTAATTTGGGAACTTCTCTTCTTATAACTGCGTTATCAATAAATAAACAATAGTCGTAGTAACATGGTGTTTTTTTTATATAATTTTTCGCTTCTTCTAGCTTCTTAGATGGCACATATACAAAGCGAAGATTAATTCGTTTCTTTAATATTTCTAATAATTTCTGATTTATAATCAATAAATCATGATGAATTGTTTTTTTATCTGATTTTCTATCATTCTCAACGATTTTCTTGATTTGTGTAATATTCATCCATACAATTTTATCGCCATTTGTTAGTTGTTTTTCCCTTGGTTCTCCATAATATTCAAATGCATAAAACATATCTACTGTACTCATCTTTGAATTCGGATTATTTCTTCTTTGCATTTCTAATTGAAATGGTGGAGGAACTAACGAATTGTTCTTATAGTCTTTATGTATTGGCTCATTTTTTAATGATATTCCTTCTGTATTTCCAGATAAATCAAATGTATTATCTTCAAATTGAGAAAATAATTTTAACTCATCTGCTTTTATTTCAGTCTCTTTTTGTATCGTCCCTACTATTTTAACTAAAGGACCGCGAAACACCTTTTTTTCATCATCCTCTTCAAAACTTATATTCGAACGAAATTCTGAAATTCTATACCTAGTACCTGGCTGTTTATAAAAAACACTCCCATCTTTTTGCTTATGCTCTATAAGTAAAAATCTACAATCCTTCGTATAAATAATAGCAGAAACCCCTATAGTAGTTTTAAGAGAAATCATTGGAAATGCTATATTTTTATCCATTATATCTTCCCAGTATTTTTTTATCTCTTTATTTAAAGTTATAAACAATACCCCTCCCGTACCAAGTGGCAGAACAATCGCCCAATATCCCAACGCACCTTCTACAAATGAATACGCTCTAGCAATCCAGCTTTCTTCACCAAATATATATCTCGAAAATGGGAACATACTCACCAATACTATTACTACAATTTCAATTATCACTAGTAATTTTTTATCTTTCATCTTATGATGCTATGTCACCTCATCTCACCATTTATCATTAACCTATTGTCATCTCTTTGAAGACATGTTCTTATATAATATCTTCCCTTATACTTTTCTAATCGCATTCCATAATAGCCTTCATAGCAATTTACTTCATTACAGTTCTGACAATAAATCTCATGTTTATATTTATAGAAAGTTTTCACATATAAATGACACGCATGTCCAGGAATCATATATTCCTTCATCTTGTTCGAAGTATTCTCTCTTTCGACACATCCTGTTTCTATTGCCTTTGATTCATGCAAAAATTCCTTCATTACATTTTCACTTTTATCTCGTTCATATATATTGTTAAGCAGTATAATATTAATTCCCGGTTCACTGGCAGATAACAAATTCACACTTTCTTTTACACAATCTATATCCATGGCCACAATATTAATCTTTGTAAGTATATTCCTTTTTCGAATAAATTTTAAGTTTGCCAATTGTGTTTCTATACAAGGATCATGGATATCATTAATACTCATTGTAACAGCACTGATTCCTGCATCAAAAAGTGAATCCCACTGCTCTTCTGACAAACCAATTATTCCATTTGTAACAATTCTTACTGTAGTATCGGACTGAAAAGATTTCAATATTGAAACTATCTCTATAAGTTTGGGATGTAACAGCGGTTCTCCTCCTGTAATGACAAAATCTTTTATGTTATGTTCAAAAAGAATTTTTCTAATTACTGCTTTAAATTCAGCATCCGGTTTTATTTCATCCAGTTCTTTAAAACCACCTTCGCCATGACAAAATGGGCATTTTAAGTTACATTTATTCGTAATCTTTATTCTTAAAGTTTTCCGTTTAAAGTACTCCTTTAATTCCATTTTTGTATTCCTCCATGAGCTGTACATATCCTTTATCTATGATTCTAAGCACTTCTAATCCCAATGTTTTCTTTGCATATTCTGCAAGTTGTTCTTTGCCTTTTTCAATATCCTCGCCCATAATTTCAAGTTCTACAAAATATCCTAATTTTTCAATTTGATCTAAATTGATTTCTATAGAATTAACCTTTCTTGTATAGCGTATTTTATTAATACTTAAATACGCCCTTTGATCCAGATATTTTAAAATCTTCTCTACTGCATTAAGATTATCTACTTTTGTTTCTTCTTCAATCCAGCTCATTCCACCATCAACAAAGGATTTGTAAGTCAAATATTCACCTTTCGGACTTTTTCGTGTACGTACAATATACGGACACTCCGCTGTATTTCCATTCTCATAATAGGCTTTTGCACAATAATATGTGTCCTTTTGCTCTTTTGCTTCACCATTATTTTCAAAAAAATGAGTTAGTAACCTTTCATACTCTTCTTCTGTTAATTTACATCTAATTTCTATTTCTTTCATACTTAACCATCTTCCTTCCTATAGCTACCTTGAATTATTCACGGAACAATATTTAAACCAATAATTGTATCATGTTACTATGCCATCTTAAGTTGACACTAGGTTGACCTCATTAGATGCCTAATCCCTTTTACTTTCCATATTTCGTATAATTCTTTCATTTACACTCTTGATGATAGAACGAAAGAGTGTCTTGCCATCAAACTTTTTGATTCACATATTTCTCAGCAGATGTTCCTTGAGCCTTACTTCTATCGTTGGACCGGTCGAAATAAAATATAAGGAATTGAAAAGTCGTCTTGCAATTGAAGATTTTTTTGCAACAACCACTCCGGTACTTCAAGAATTTTATATCAACGTACTTCTTTCAAATCTGTCATCTCTTATTAAAAATTAAGTTGATGAAGAAATTCAGATTATCGCTAAAAGTACAAATAAATATCGGTACCAAGCAAACCGAGCATTTATTATCGGAGGTATCAAAACAATAGTTCCCAAAATCCTGTGTAATCTTTTCAATTTATCTGCCGACTATATAAGGAATCTCTCCGATGCAGATCTCAGATTATGTCTGGAAGAACATTCCGACGAAAGAAGAACAAAGCAATAGGCAGAACACATTTTAACAATAAAAAAGTTGCATTCTAAAATCAATAGCTGTTAATAGGGCTTTTTCTGTGAAGCTCTATTAAAGTGCGTCTTCTTTTCAAATCTACCTTCCTCTTTTCTCGATTTCGCACCGTTAGTCATTAACCTGAGCAAACACTTGTCTTAAGTTGACACTAGGTTGACCACATTGGTGCCTAACACCCGGGTTCATTGATGCTGAAATACTTCAGATGTCCATGAGTAGGATATAAAAACTTGTGGAATTCTGTCTAACATAATTATCACCTGCTTCTGTTAAAAAGTCCATGCAGAATTTATTTTACTGATACATATTATGTATCACGCGTTCTGCCTCTTTATTTACCTGTAATAATACATTCAACCCACTAACCTCTATATATTCATATTCTAATATATAGCCTGTTTAATTATCTTCATTGCAGATATTATCAAACCGCAAGATTATATCATCTCTATTTCTTTCGTCAATATTCAAATTTCGACTGCTTTCATTCTTCTATTAGCGGTTGCCATACATTTTCTCATAATAGTTCTGATATTCGCCGCTGATGATAGTCTCCCACCACTCACGGTTATCAAGATACCACTGGATGGTCTTCTTGATACCGTTTTCAAACTTGGTCTCCGGCAGCCAGCCCAGCTCATTGTGAATCTTGGTCGGATCGATAGCGTAACGCATATCGTGACCCTTACGATCGCCAACATGAGTAATCAAACTCTCCGGCTTTCCCAGTTCCTTGCAGATAATCTTCACAATTTCAATATTCTTCTTTTCATTATGACCGCCAACGTTGTAAACTTCACCAACACGACCCTTGTGGATAATCAGATCAATAGCCTTGCAGTGATCTTCCACATACAGCCAGTCGCGAACATTCAGACCTTCGCCATAAACAGGTAGTGGCTTGTCTGCCAGTGCATTGGCAATCATCAGCGGAATCAACTTCTCTGGGAAATGATATGGACCATAGTTGTTAGAACAACGGGAAATTGTCACAGGCAGACCGTAAGTTCGGTGATAAGCCAAAACTAACAAATCAGCAGCAGCCTTAGAACTGCTGTACGGAGAGCTTGTATGAATTGGAGTCTCTTCGGTGAAGAACAGGTCAGGACGATCCAACGGAAGATCACCATAAACTTCATCGGTAGAAACCTGATGGTAACGTTGGATACCATGCTTGCGGCAAGCATCCATCAGAACACTAGTACCGATAATATTGGTTTGAAGGAAGATGCCAGGATCTTCGATAGAACGGTCAACATGAGATTCTGCTGCAAAGTTGACTACGATGTCCGGATGTTCTTCTTCAAACAGCTTATCCACTGCTTCGCGGTCGCAAATGTCGGCCTTTACGAAGCGAAAATTCGGGTTGTCCATAACAGGTGCCAGCGTGGACAGATTGCCTGCATAGGTCAGCTTGTCCAAACAAATGATCCGATAATCCGGATACTTCTTCAGCATATGGAACACAAAGTTACTACCAATAAAACCAGCACCGCCGGTAACAATAATATTCATTTTCTTCTTCCTCGTCTTTCAAAAAATAATTCTATCTTCTGCCACTCGTCTCAAATGTTCGCCATATGGAGATTTTCCATAAGCATCCGCAGATTCAAGTAATTTTCCCTTATTAATCCACTTCTCATGATAAGCAATTTCTTCTGGCGCAGAAATTACCATGTCCTGCCGACTTTGAACTGTCTGAACAAATGTAGATGCTTCCATCAGACTGTCCATAGTGCCCGTATCCAGCCATGCAAAACCACACCCCAAAACCTGTGCTTTTAGCTTTTCCTGCTTAAGATACATATCATTCAATGTTGTTATTTCAAGTTCTCCACGTGCAGAAGGAACAACCTGCTCTGCCATTTCAGACACACCAGCCGGATAGAAATATAAACCTGTAATACAATAATTTGACTTCGGATGCTTCGGCTTTTCTTCGACGGAAATCACATTTTTATTTTTATCAAACTCCATAATGCCAAATCGCTCAGGGTCTTTGACATAGTAACCAAAAATAGTTGCATATCCATTTTCTGCATTATGGACTGCATCGGACAAGTTTTTTCTGAACCATCCGCCATAGAAAATATTATCACCAAGCACCATTGCACACGCATCATTACCAATAAACTCTTTTCCAATAATGAACGCTTGTGCCAATCCGTCGGGACTAGACTGTACCGCATATGACAAGTTAATGCCAAAATGCTTTCCATCTCCCAACAATTCCTGAAATCTCGGCGTATCTTGCGGCGTAGAAATAATCAAGATATCTCGAATTCCGGCAAGCATCAATGTTGACAACGGGTAGTAAATCATCGGTTTGTCGTATACCGGTAACAGCTGTTTGCTTGTCACCCTAGTTAATGGATAAAGACGTGTACCAGAACCTCCCGCTAAAATAATTCCCTTCATTAGTTTTCTCACTTTCTATGTTAATCACAAATTGTTATTAATCTTTAATACATTTCTGCTATAATAAATATTACGTTGCTTACTGCTCACCATGGAGAAATGTGTGATTTTGAGCAACATCGCCTAAATCTAAGAACATGCAGACATTTTTATCTATTTTTATTTATGTATTGCAAATTCTCTCACCCAAGAATAATATCGCAGATGCGATCGACATTCTCCAGTGACAAATCCGCATACAGCGGCAGAGTTAACACGCGCAGTGACAAATGCTGTGCCACCGGCGTTTTCGCTGTTCCTGCAATTGAACAATTCCGATAGCACTCAAAGCTATTGGTTAGTGGATAGAAATACTTTCTAGCCGTAATTCCCTGCTCTTCCAGCATTGCATAGACCTCATTGCGAGTATACTTGTAACCATCGAAAACAACTGGGAAGTATGCATAGTTACTTTCCACATTTTCCTGAATGGCACTGAGCTGAATTCCTTCCACACCAGACAGACGTTCACGATAACGCTCTACAACACTCTTTCTCTTTGCGATTTCATCACCTAGATGGCGTAGATTACAAATTCCCATTGCTGCCTGAAACTCGTTCATCTTGGCATTTCCACCAACATAGCAAACTGATTCCGGACCATGAATGCCGAAGTTCTTCTGATCATTCAGCAACTGAACCCAGCTGTCGTTTTTGAAACAAACTGCACCACCCTCAATAGTGTTGAACACTTTTGTGGCATGGAAACTAAACATAGACGCATCGCCGAAGCAAGCAGAAGACACGCCTTTATACTTTACAGCAAAAGCATGGGCGGCATCATAGATTACTTTCAATCCATACTTTTTTGCAATTCTATCAATTTCCTCTACATCACAGAGATTTCCATAAACATGTACTGGCACAATTGCAACAGTACGATCCGTAATAAGATCCTCAATTTTTGTAACATCAATGGTATAATCTTTTTCATTAACATCACAAAATACTGGTACCAACCCGTTTCGGACAATAGCATGCGTAGTAGAAGCAAATGTGAATGGTGTAGTAATTACTTCTCCACCCTCCGGCAGATTCAATGCCGCAATAGCATTTTCCAGTGCCAAATGACCGTTTGTATAAAGTGCTACATGTGGAATTTCTAGATATTCTTCTAATTCTGCCTGTAATTCCTTATGTTTTACACCCATATTGGTCAGCCAATGACTATCCCAAATAGACCGAATTTCTTCAACATATTCATCAAGAGTCGGCATAGATGAACGAGTAACTAAAATTTTATTATCCATATTTCCCTCCACAATCAGATACTCTTTAACAATGCATCTGTAACATCTGTTTCCTGAATCTTCCAGTCTTTTCCCAGATTACTATTCAGCACTTTCTTATAGAAACTGTATGCAACGCTAACATCAACAAAAGAAAGACCGATGGAATTGAAATAGCAAATTTCATCATCATTTCCCCGACTAGGCTTTGTTCCGTCTATAATGTCGGCTATATTAGCATATATATCGCTATCTTTTAGCAATCCATCTTTATACATCCGGGCAATGGTTGGTGAACCCCTATGCTTTAAAGAATGCCAATCATCACATACAATTTTTGTTGCTTTTTGCGGTACAGCGTATTCATCTTCCCATCCACCTACATGGCAGTAATAGGTTCCATTTTTTACAGCATCTGCTTTTAGAAGAGGTTCTTGGCAGCTAACCGCTGTAACAATTATATCGGCGTTTTGAGCGGCCTTGTCATAATCAGAATTACACGGTATAAAATCGACATCAGGATACTTTTTTTTCATTATATCAATAAATTGATTTTCCCCTTTTCCACTTCTGGATGCCACATAACAAGTATCTATTTGCGGGAACATCTGTTTAATCGCAACAAAGTGAGCTTTTGCTTGTTCTCCAGAGCCAATCGTTCCATATATATGGCTATCTTTACGAGCTAAATATTTTGCCCCAATTGCCCCCATACAAGCCGTGCGTAATGCAGTAATCAGCGTGCCATCCATCACCGCAATCGGAAATCCCTGCTCCAATTCTGATAAAATAATTACGCCGGAAACATTCTGAGATGAAAACTTATGTGGGTTTTCTGGAAAAACGGATACCCATTTAATTCCACAAACACCGTCCTTCATCAATGTTGATGGCATGCAGTTAATTCTATCCTGCGTTTCCAGATTAAAGATTTGCGAAATTTTATCTGGAAGCATAACTCCACCATTTTTATAATCAACAAGAACTTCTTCAATTACCCTAATAACTTCCTGAATATCACAGCATTTTGCTTCCATAATATCTTCCATGGATATCAGCTTGACATTTAAATCGTTTTTCAAGAAAACCCCTCCCCTCATAAAATCCTATCTACTGAAAACTTTTCGTATTGCATATTATTACCAAGCGTATCAAAGACTAGCATACAATCCTGCAACTTTGAAATTTCACTTTTAAGCTCTTCTGTATCAGCGCACAGAATATCTACTTCAGCCATTCTTTGATTTACGTCGTAACTCCAAGGAATTTCACTTCCAATCTCACATCTTGGAATCAGTGAAACTACTTTACAATTATCAATTCTGTCAAATCCCTGCATTTTTGCAACTTTGCCCGCTTTTAATGTAGGAAACAAAACCGCTGCACGCTTACCGTTCAGATTAACACCGTCATCCAATGGCTTCACATTACCGCAATTGCCTTCCAGGGCGTAATGAACCATCGCCTCCATCAAATCGATACCAAATTCTTTTGTATACACTCTTTCGTAATCGACTCCTGGAAATCTCAAGCCTGGATCAAAGAACCTAAATTTACCATCATCCTCAAATCCCTGCATAAAAATTGGACCATTCTTGTATCCCATTGCTTTAAACATTTTCACGACATTTTGATGTGCCATTTTCAAATATTCATCTGTAAATCTTGAAGGAGAAACAGCGCAGGCTACAACTTTTTCAAGATGATTTTCCTCAGAACCGCAGTAACTGTCTACTGTTCTAATCAAATAGGCTTCGCCATTCACAAAGAAATATGTAACCTGAAACTCATGAGCCCCTTTCATATATTTTTCGATAAGGATGTCTCCATTTGAAGACTCACTTTTTGCAAAGCTGATTGCATTCTCAAGCTGTTCTACTGTATAGCACACAGATTGTCCACGCGAGCCTCTGCTGTCAACAGGCTTAACAAACAGTGGAAATTCTACCTGTCCAGATAAGGCTTCTTCCGTATACTCTGGAATAACATCGACGCTGTTTTCCATACACATTTTCTTGAATGCATGCTTATCAGTCATATAGAAGAACTGATCTTTCGTTCCATAACACGGCAAATCAAGTGCCTCACAGATTTGTTGATATGGTCTTTGACATGGGTCAATGTATCCGCAAATGACACCGTTCACTTGCTCTTGCTTACAACGTTCAACAATTTGATCTACGTCCTTGATATTATGCATCCACGCTTCATCAGCGACTTTCTTTGCTGGAGAATCCACAAGATAATCCGTAACAATTGTGTATACCCCCATCTTTTTAGCCGCCTCAACCAGCTTTATTTGCTGAGCGGTTCCACCCAGAATCAATATTTTTTTCACTTTTCTCTCCTTTCGTTTTTACCAAACTTATTTCCAACTATTGTTTTTCCTCTATAAACAATCTGTTGAAATTCAGTCTTATACAATGCAATAATTAAAGCGATCACTATAATTTGTCCTAAATACATATGACTTACCATATGTTCAAATATTATTTGAACAAGCAATAGCACATAAACAATATGGGCACGAATTAAATTAACCTTAAAATGTACATGTTTTCTAGCAAAAATCAATCTGATTATCCATACCACATAAAATGATAATGCTGTGGCAATTGCAGCCCCCATTGCTCCAAATTGTGGGATCAATGCTGCATTAAACACGACATTAACCGCAGCAGATGCCAACGTAGAAGTTGCCACCACTTTATTTTTTTTTACCGCACCAAATATGCCAGAAAAAAAACTAGCCTGCCCACTAAAAGCCATTCCTAGAACTAAAAGTGACGAGTACTTCCACCCCTCAAAAAAATCCTTTGCAAACAAAACTTTTGAGATAGGTATATTTATTAATATCAACCCCGCACACGCAAATGATAAAAAACCCGAAAATAATTCATAAGTTTTTCCGTAGAACCCATCCGAATCCTCTGGATCAAATTCTTTTATTGCTGAAATTCCCCAAGCTTGGCAAAAAATGTTACACAACATTGCCATTATGCTCGGAACTTTATAAGAAACAGCATATATACCATTTAACGCTGCTCCTTTCATAAATAAAATAAAGTATCTATCAATGCTATTATTTATCCACCATCCAAGTTGGCTTATCGCCGTTGGAATGGAATATGTAATCATCTCTCTATGAAGTTCTTTTTCTCTTTTCAGATTATTTTCTGTTGTTTTAATTGATTTTCTTGCACAAACCACTGAAAATATAATTGCAACCCCAGGTCCTACAGCCATTGACACAAGATATCCAATAATACCGCACTTAAAGACAACCAATAGAAGAAGATTCGATATCAATTTAGCAAATGTTGAAATCAAACTGGCTATCGCCATAATACACACTTCATCTATCCCTCTTAAAAATTGATAAAGCATACTTTCAATAGCTTCACAGAAAAAGAGAAGTATAAGAAAGAAATAGCAATAATTTGACCATTGTAGTATGTGAAATTTCCAGCATATTATAGTAAAGAATGCTAAAATTCCACCTCCCACAAAAATAACCTTTAATGCAAAGCTAAAAACTTTATCCGGTTTGTAATTATCATCCAAACAAAATCTAAGCACTGCATTGCCAATATTTAGAGTGAAAATATATATCAATAATGTTACGCTCGTCGTCACTATATCAGCAATTCCATAATCGGATGTTGTCAATACATTTGTATATAATGGCACAAGAAAAAAGGCCAGAAATTTTGACCCAAAAGATGATAACGTTAATAATAGCGTATTTTGTGCTAAATACGAATATTTCTTCTTGCTACTCATACGCCCTCCCTATTATTTTTCATTTTTATCTCCAAAAAGTTTTCTTATTATGCCTTTGTAATTTCCATGTATGCACATAAGTAAAAATCTACCAACTCTCTGCTTAAATAAAAGTATCGGCCTATTATATGCCATCATTTTATTTCTCTCCATTTCATAATGCACGTCTGGTATAACATACTGTGCATGCTTGATTGGAAATTTAATTTCGTATGTTGGATTATTAAACACTTTCCTCATGGATTTTGGAATTTCATTTAAATCAGCTGCATGAGCAGAATCTGCTGTTGCCCCTATATTGTTTATAAGATTCATTTTAGGAATAATTTGTAGCCTATTTTGCGCATACATGTCAAATTCATACCAAAATTCTGTTCCTGCAACATGTCCTTCATACTTTTTCTGTTTTCCATATGCACATAATCTTTTCCATGCAATTTTGTTATGTGCGGTCCTTTGCTTTAAAAGTTCCATAACATATGGGTCATCTATATACGAAAAATCGCCTCTATTTACTATGGATCTTTTCCAAACTGCAGTTCCCCAAATTGATCCTTGCCTTGAAAAGAAATAATCCGACTTTACTTCTTCGCATTTTCCAAGATGATTCATTCCACAAATACATTCAATTCGTTCATCATCTTTATATTTTTCAAGTAGTTCTGCACAGTATCTAAAAAAACTGACTGATGGTAAAATATCATCCTCAAGCATAATGCAACGATCAACAGTATTCCATATAAGATTTTCTCTCTCCTTCCCCATCGCATATAGACCTAAATTATGATCCATATATAATTTATATACTTTACATTCCCAATCGATTTCTTCATCATAAATCTTTCGATTCTGTTTAATTAATTCCCATTCTTTTTCATTTCTTCCTCCATCGGATGTGACAAATAGAATGCTCGGTCTAGCTTGTTTTATAATTTCAAACTGTCTTCTTTGACATTCTGGCCGAATCCATATATTTATTTTTACAGGAACATCTACTAAATATGGTTTCATGTTTTCTTTATCCCTTTCTTTGAATCGTTTTTTCACAGCAAATAGTTACTTTTGTAAAAATCACACATATTAGTACGCCTCGAAAAAGCGACCATGGTCCATACAAATACCATCTTGGAACACTAGCAACAATGTATATTATTGCACTGCATTTCACCGGAGTTAACGTAACCTTCCTATCACTTATAAATCTTGTATATGCCAGTATAACAACGGCATAAATCAAAGCACCCACATATGAAAACCAAACAAAGAAAAATCCTTGTGACACGCCTCCAAAATTATGATAAAAATAATTACTAACAACCTGAATCAAATTTCCGTCATTAACTCGAGATTGTCCCAAAAAGATGGTCAACACAAATGTAATCAAATAATGCATTGCTTCTAAAAAGGAATACTTTCTATATATATCAATCATACATAGCATTGGAAAATATGCATGAGTACATGTATCGAAAACAAATTTATTTTTAGCTAATATTCCTGCTAGTTCGCCAACGTTTCCTTTTAAGAGTGCCCAGTTCCCGCGTAATGTTCCAACTATTGAAAAAGCAATCAAACCTAAAAGCATTGCCATCAACAATACCACCGGATTTATCTCGTTTTCAAAATAACATAGCACAAATATGATTACGCATATTAAAGCCTCAATTCGCGTACCATTCAACAGACTTGTTAAAGCATAGACTAAACAGCAAACTGCACATATATTTTTCTGTATTTTTTTTCCTCCCGAAAAATAAAACATTAATATAATAAGAATAGACGCATATTCATATATAGCTGTACTAGATCCGCGACTATTCGATGCTCTTGAATATCCAAGTACCACAATTCCTATAAATAGAATCATAAGTGCAAAAAAAACAACATCATTTTTATTTTTTAGTTTCACAAACTCTTTCGCAATGTTAACAGTATTCTTTTTACACTTTGGTGAAAGAATTGCCAAAGACAGCATTGTAAGAAACATTAAAAAAATTCCAACACTGTATATATCTACATTCTGAATTTGTGGGTACAGATACTTAGGTCTCAAACTTTCATCCAAATAAATGCCAACAGCAATACTATAATTGGAGTACGCTATAAACGTACTTACAATTAAAAGATACATATTATTCCAACATTTATAGATCCACACAATAGAGAAAAGAATGGTTTCAATGGCTAAAAATTGGTTCAGTAACGCTGTATGTGGTATTATTACAAATAAAAAGGTCAATAGTATAAACAAAAAAATATATACTACATATTTTTTTTTTACTTTCATTTATTTTATGATTCCTTCCTTATGAGTTCACCGTAAAGTTCTGTATATTTTTCAAATTGCTTCTTCGCACTGTATTCCATTGCAGCGTTACGACACACTTGGCTTTGAATATCATTCTTATTTTTTTTCAAAAAACTGTATATTCTCGCTTTTACAGTTTCATAAGAAACGGATGCTGGCGATGTCTTTTCTATTACCTCGCCTATTGAAATACTCAAGTTTTTCTCCTTTACATCTAATGATTCCGGACTTCCGCCAGTATCATAAGTTATTACAGGTGTTCCGCATGCCAATGCTTCAAGGTTTGTTGTTGGGAAATTATCTTCATATGTTGGATTAAAGAAAACATCCGCAATTGTATACAACGCAGCAAGTTCTCTTTGATTCTCTGTTCGTTTTATTCCCTTAATATTTTGCGGCATTTCTTTTATCTGTCTTTCAGTTAATCCAACAACTACAAACTGAATATCTTGCATCATCTCGGATAATTTAATAAAATCAAACAGACCTTTTTTCGGTGTCCATTCACTTGCAACTCCTAAAACTATTTTCCGGGCATCCAAATTATATTCTTTTTGAGCTTTTTTCATCTCACATTTATCTGCTGATTTGAATATATTCAAATCAATACCATTGTTTATCACTTCGCATCTATAATCTCTTAAATATGATTTCATGACGTTATCTCTCAGCCATTGACTCGGAGTCACAATGATAAGATTTAAATTAGTAAATAGATCCTTCTTTTTATTCCAATTCCACTTCGAATTATCAAGACCTTTTGAAGCAGGATAAGTACCAAGTTGTTCACAGTTAAAGCATCCTGTTTTCCACTTTTTGCACCCACACATATCAAATCCAGCACAATGCCCCGTCAATGGCCAGCAATCATGTAACGTCCAAACTACGCTAATATTATGTTCTCGAATATAATTAAACAGCAACTCTATATTCAGGTAATATCCATGTATATTATGTAAATGTATAATATCCGGTTTTATTTCGTCCAATCTACGTAACAACTTTTTCGTTGCTCTGCGTGATGCAAAACCAGTTTTATCCAGTAACCTTGTATACATTCCATAGAATTTAACACCAATATTATCTGATATTACAATTTCATGATTATTATTAGCCGGTCTTCCCCGTCCCCAGCAAACATAGGAATCGTAACCTTGTTCTGTTAGAATTTTATGAATATTCATCATAATATGTCCTGTAGATTTGTAATTGAATGTATTTATTTGTACTATTTTCATTTCAGCTTTCCTCTAACCTTAACACCCTTTAACAAGAAGATCTTTCCATATTCAACTTTTGTCATCTTCATAACTAGCTTAAACCAGTTACTGCTCACACATCTCATCTTTATAGCTTCATAATTTCTTCTGCGTATTTTCTCACCGACACATTTCTGGTCAGATTTTTTTCCAGATTCTCACGGCCTTTGGCTCCCATTGCCTTTAACTCACTATTTCCAGCATTCTCAATGAACCAGCGGATGTTTTCCTCAACCTTGTCATACTCTCCCGGCTCACAACAAAGACCTCCATGTGTATCTTCAATTAGGCAGCGAACCTCAGATCCTGATTCGAGGACCCCTAAGATGGGTTTCGAAGCGGCCATTATTCCGTATGCCTTTGACGGGCAGCTTACACCTTTAATACCTTTTGCGTTCACACACCAGTGAACATCACCAGCGTTCAAACTATAAATCAGATTTGCCTTATCCTGATACGGAATAAAGGTCACATTGTCTATTTGATGCTCTCTCACATACAAAACCAGTTTGTCCAGCACAGATCCTGCACCTACAAACGCAAAAACAACTTCTCTTCCATCCGCAGTCTTTGTCCCAGGTTTGAATCTCTCCACAACTCTAATCAGATTCTCAAGGTCGTAGTATAAACCTATGTTACCGGAATACATAATGACAAACTTGTTATCCAAACTATATTTCTCTTTGAAAGCAATAACTTTTTCATTACTCTCGTCCAGCGGATATATTTCATTCTCATCGATCCAGTTATTAATCATAACGGTCTTTGGAACCTTCCTACCTTTGAAACGATTCTCCACTGTCTCCACCAAATCACGTCCAACTGTGATTATCAGGTCGCTACGCTTACAGCTGAACTTGTCGAACCACATCATGACGTCAGTAATAAACTTGCTCTTAGTGTAGCTAACCGCTAGCACCTGCTCCGGGTTAAAGTCCTGAATATTATAGATATATTTTGCGTGCTTCATCCACTTGCCCCAAACACCCAGCAGCCCCCCAAGAATCGGAGGTTGAGAAATAGAAAACACATAGTCCATCTTACCAACCTTGAAAGTTGCCCCCATTGCCCCAAAGAAATAGGAAACAATGTTCTTCACACGACTCTTCTTGTTGGTCTTACTGAACTCTGGTACTCTTATCCTTAAAACTTTTACCCCGTTGATTTCTTCTTCGTAATACTTCTGTGTCTTATATTTATCTTCAATAATTCCTAAGTAACTCGGCACCACACAGATAACTGTGATGTTAAACTTATCCAGCATCCCCTCCGCCAGTTCACGGAGAATCTGCCCCGTTGACGCAGTGTCTGGAATATAATAATGAGCATAAATTAGGAGATTCTTCTTATTTGGCATTTTGCTATATTCCTCTCACTTTTTATCTAACCGCTGATGCAATACACGACGAGCTTTATTCAAATCAATGTATTGAACACACTGTAGTTATCATTTTTCTCTCAATGATTATCTACTTTTCCAATCACCATTAAATTTTTATACCTTCCTCACAACTTCCAGCCCCACCGTAACCTTCGTCTTCCTTCCCAGAAACTCCAGTTCCAGCACTGCTGTCCGTTTATGCCGGTCAATCTTCATTACTTTCCCCTGATAATCTTTCAGAGGTCCGTCTGTAACAACCAACTCAGATCCAACCAGATATCCTTCGGACATCTTCAGAATCCGCTCTTCACCCGTATATCTCTGAAGGAATTCTACTTCCTCCTGATACAACGGAATTGCTCCGTCATCATCACCTAGTGTTTTTGCGAACTCAGGTATTCTTTTCAGAAGTTTCTGGAGTTCTTGCGGATGGTCACTGACAAAGAAGAGATATCCGGGCAATAAATGAGCCAGCTGTTTTGTCGGCTGGCCTTTTACTTTTCTATATTTTTCATACGTTGGAATAAAGCATTCCTCGTATGCGTCCGGATAATAATGACGGAATGTCTTACATAACTCCAGAACTCTGTCTTCCTGTCCACTTCGTACCCATACTGCATACCACATAACTTTATTCACTCAACTTTCCCTGATTTTAAGTGTGCTTCGCCATATCACAGGGAATTCATTGAACATATCATTTCTTTCTCTGTGACTCTCTTCTTTCCCTATGACCATATACACTGGAAACGCGGCGACGCGACGATTTCTTCCTGCATAATCCTGCCTGCCGTTCACCTGATTCCGATAAACTGCAGGGAATCATTTCTGTCCATCTTAACTAGTCTTAATTTTCTGACATCCTGCTTCTACCTGTAATTCTCCGTTCACTTTCCGAACATTGAATACAAGCGGATGTTCCTTTCCCCACTGGGGATCTTCCTGATCTTTCTGATTCCACTCTTTCCATATATTAATGAAACTATTATGGATCAGATTTTCTGCTTCCAGACGCGCCTGAACTGCTTCGTCATAATCTTCAAAGAGTCCGACATAATATCGTTTCCCTTTGAATCCTATATCCACACGGTAACGGTTGCTGTTCTTCAGATAAAAGACACCTCGGAAACCACTTTCGTTGTCTCTTCGCTTCTTTCTCTTCTCCAGAACTTCCACACAAGTTCCATCGACAAGATGTCTTCTCTGTGCGATCTGCTTCTGGTTCTTGTCTTTCAGACATCCACAGCTTCTGTTATTGCCATCCAGTAATGCACCGGCAGCTACATCAATCTCATTACCACATTCACAGACACAATGCCAATACACAGAACCTCTATGGTCTCTGCGTTCTGTCGGATATACTGCTGTAAGTAGTCCAAACTTCTGTCCGCTTAGATCTCTGGGTCTTCTTCCCATACTCATTCCTGTCCTTATTCTGCTTTTGAATTTCATAGAGTATACAACTCTACGAATTCCTTTATAGTTAATTTACGGTTTAAAAAGACTTTAATCATTGATATCTTACTCTCATTATACGTTCAAGTCAAGGAAGAAGTGTCGAAATTTGTGTATTTTTATCAATAATACGCAAAACTTTAATCATTTTCATTACATAACACTGCTTATTTTTTTGTGATTATTGACTTATTTACCGTCAAAAATATGGTCAAAATGGAGGAGAAAAACATGCCACGAAAGGGAGAAAATATTTACAAAAGGAAGGACGGACGCTGGGAAGCCAGATACATTTATGCATTCAAAGAAGATGGGAGTCCCAGATACCGTTCAATCTATGCAGCAGATTATTTAACTGTTAAGAAAAAGCAAAATGATGCAAAGAGAAAAATGGATCCGCGTCTTTTTCAAAGTGTCCGCATGAAGAAGAACATTTCCTTTTATGGACTGCTCTGGCTGGAACGGCTGAAGCCTTCCAGCAAGGAATCTACTTATGTAAGATACCATTACCTTTTCAGCCACTATATCAGTCCTATGATTGGTGATCGCCTTGTCTATACGTTCAGCAATAAAGATTGTGAAGTATTTCTGAACAGGTTGTTGGTTTCAGGGAAAAGTGATGGTTCTGGATTGGCTCCGAAAACAGTTACCGATATCCGTTCTGTTATCAAATTAATTTTAAAGACTGCTGAAAAGGAAGGGGAACTGTCTCTTTGTAACCCGGAACTTTGTCCTGTTAAGCCTGTCAGAAAACCGCTTCGGATTCTCTCTTTAAAGGAACAGCAGGCCTTGCAGGACTACTTATTGGAGAATCTGACACATAAAAACATCGGGACACTGATTGCACTATATACAGGAGTACGATTAGGAGAACTTTGTGCAATGCAGTGGAAGGATATTCATTTTCAGGAACAATATCTGGAGATATCTAAGACTTTACACAGAGTTAAGGATCATACAGTTGATTCGGAACATAATACAAAGATTATTATCACTCCACCTAAAACAGAAAGCTCCATCCGTAACATTCCGATTCCGGATTTCCTGTTTGAGATCTTGCAGCAATACGTCCAATCTCACAAGATAGATCCCGAAGCATATATTCTCACCGGGAAGAAGATGAGTTTTCGTGAGCCTCGGTCGATCGAATATTATTTCAAAAAAACTTTGAAAAAATGTCAGATCGAACCACTTCATTTTCATTGTCTGAGACATACTTTTGCAACCCGTTGCGTAGAACTTGGATTCGATATGAAGACGTTAAGTGAGATTTTAGGACATTCCAATATTAACACAACTCTAAACCGGTATGTGCATCCTTCTATGGAGCAGAAACATCAAAACATGGATAAGCTAAACGCTGTATTTACCGTCAAATAATTGGTCATATCTTTTAAAAACCCCATAAATTCAACTTAATTTCATTTTTTCGTAGAGTTGTATACTCTACGAATTTTTTCTAATATAACATTTTTTGAAGCAGATGAAAATCTGCTTATTTGTCGTGGAAAAATATAATATCATTCATTTATAATTGAACATCCAACTGCATTTAGAACATACAACAAAAAGGAGATACTTATACATGAATACACTTATTACCATTACTGAAAAATACCTTGAATACTGTAAATCACAGAAAAGACTAGACTATAAGACAATTAAAGCATATCGAATTGATTTAAAACAGTTTACATCCTTTTACAACAATACAGATATACACACTTTATCTGCAGCCGATATTGAAAACTTCATCGGATATTTACATCAAAATTTCAAACCCAAAACAGTAAAAAGGAAATTAGCCTCGTTAAAAGCCTTTTTTCACTATTTAGAATACAAAAGTATTATAGAGATAAACCCTTTCAATAGAATTAAAACTAAATTTAGAGAACCATTGCTTCTCCCTAAGACAATTCCTTTACATACGGTTGAAAATCTATTATCAACAGTGTATAAAGAATACTCCCTTTCCCATACTGATTACCGAAAAAAACGTACACTCCTAGATATTGCTGTTTTAGAAACATTATTCTCTACCGGTATGAGAATTTCTGAGCTATGTAATTTAAAAAATTCTGATGTTGATATGCATGATGCAGTAATTCGAATATATGGCAAAGGTGCCAAAGAACGCATAATTCAGATTGGAAATGAAGATGTTATTAACCTACTTAAAAGCTATGAAAATAACTATGTTTCAGAAATACAAAATTGCGGTTATTTTTTTACAAACCAAAATGCAACACCACTCTCCGATCAAGCGGTTAGGCGAATGATTAATAAATACTGCTCACTCGCAGCAATTGAATTACATATAACACCACATATGTTCCGACACACCTTTGCTACAAGCCTGTTAGAAGCTGATGTTGATATCCGATATATTCAGGAAATGCTTGGACACAGTTCTATTACAGTGACTGAAATTTATACACACGTTACACTTTCTAAGCAAAAAGACATCCTTACTACAAAACATCCAAGACAGAATTTTTCTTTTCCTGAAACGTATGCTAAATGAGTGATAGATAATTCTGAGTTATCCGTCAGAAATACAATACAAGGGAGAAAA
>ERZ838516.1525-NODE-1525-length-29472-cov-13.777000_pt1 | contig 29472 bp, 16 predicted proteins | sample MGYA00519910_ERZ838516 | MGnify/ENA primary metagenome ERZ838516 (study PRJEB31850, sample SAMEA3708837) | human gut metagenome | biome: human gut; feature: human-associated habitat; material: faeces | place: China | collected 2014 ... | reverse complement strand
CTGCCGTGCGCAGGCCCTTGTCCAGCACCTTGTTCACAGCATTCTCAATGGCATCGGCTTCCTCAGTCATGCCAAAGGAGTAGCGCAGCATCATGGCGGCAGAGAGGATGCAGGCGGTGGGGTTGACGATATCCCTGCCCGCAATGTCGGGGGCCGAGCCGTGAATGGGCTCGTACAGGCCCCGGGTGCCATCGCCCAGAGAGGAGGACGGGATCATGCCGATGGAGCCGGTGATCATGGAGGCCTCATCGGAGAGGATATCGCCGAACATATTCTCGGTGACGATGACATCGAACTGCGCGGGGTTCTTTACGATCTGCATGGCGCAGTTGTCCACGAACATCTCGCTGTACTCCACGTCCGGGTACTCGGCCTGCAGGCGGTGCATCACACTGCGCCACAGGCGGCTGGTATCCAGCACGTTGGCCTTATCCACACAGCAGAGCTTCTTGCGGCGTTTCTGGGCGGTCTCGAAGCCGATGCGGCCAATGCGCTCGATCTCGTGCTCGGAGTAGGGCATGGAGTCGATGGCCTGCTTTTCGCCGTTCTCGAGGGTGTGGGTCTCGTGCTTGCCGAAGTACACGCCGCCGATCAGCTCCCGCACGATGATGAAATCAATGCCCTGTGCCACGATCTCAGGCTTCAGGGGGCTGGCCGGGGCCAGCTGGGGCCAGATCTTGGCGGGGCGGTTGTTTGAGTACAGGCCCATGCCCGCGCGCAGGCGCAGCAGACCCTTTTCCGGGCGCTGCTCACCGGGCAGGCCCTCCCACTTGGAGCCGCCCACGGCACCCAGCAGGACACTGTCGGCCGCAAGGCACTTGTCCAGCTCGTGCTGGGGCAGCGGGTCGCCGTACTTGTCAATGGCTTCGCCGCCCATGGCGGCATCGGTATAGTGGAAGGTGTGGCCGTACTTTTCAGCCACCTTATCAAGCACCCGGATGGTCTGTTTCACGATCTCGGGGCTGGAGCAGTCGCCCCAGATGACAGCAATGTTTTTTTCCATAGTTCTAAATTCTCCTCAACAGCTTCTTACCCAAACCCCTCAGTCGCTTGCGCGACAGCTCCCCTAGTATGGGGAGCCCTTGGCATAAAGGGGAACTCGCAGAGCTTTCCGCAACGCCAGAGCCGCCCCTACTAGGGGCGGTGGCAATGCGTCAGCATTGACGGTGGGGTTTATTTCTTGGTCAGCGACTTCATCAGACCACCCGCAGAGATAATCTCCTGGATAAACGGCGGGAAGGGTTCCGCCTGGAAGGTCTTGCCGGTGGTCTCATCGGTGATCAGGCCGGTAGTAAAATCCACGCTGACGGTATCCCCTGCGCTGATGGCATCCACAGCCTCGGGGCACTCCATGATGGGCAGACCGATGTTGATGCTGTTGCGGTAGAAGATGCGGGCAAAGCTCTTGGCAATGACCACCGAGATGCCTGCGGCCTTGATGGCCACGGGGGCGTGCTCACGGGAGGAGCCGTAGCCGAAGTTCCAGCCGCCCACCATAACATCGCCGTCCCTGACGTTCCGGACAAAGTCCTTGTCGATATCCTCCATGCAATGGCTGGCCAGCTCCTTGGGGTCCTGGGTGTTCAGGTGGCGGGCCGGAATGATGACATCGGTATCCACGTTATCCGGGTATTTGAAAACAGAACCTTTTGCGTTCATCGTTGTTTCTCCTTTTCGATCAGACCGTGCGGGGGTCGGTGATATAGCCGGTCAGGGCGCTGGCAGCGGCAGTGGCCGGGCTTGCCAGATAGACTTCGCTCTTGACATGGCCCATGCGGCCCACAAAGTTGCGGTTGGTGGTGGAGACACAGCGCTCCCCCTCGGCCAGGATGCCCATGTAGCCGCCCAGGCAGGGGCCGCAGGTGGGGGTGGACACGATGCAGCCCGCATCAATAAAGGCTTCGGTCCAGCCGCGCAGGATGCACTCCTTATAAACCGCCATGGTGGCCGGGATGATGATGCCCCGCACACCCTTGGCAATGTGTCTGCCCTTGAGGATGTTGTAAGCGGCCTCCATATCCTCCAGACGGCCATTGGTGCAGCTGCCGATGACCACCTGATCGATCCGGATGTTCTTTCCCTCACTGGCGGGGTGGGTGTTCTCCGGCAGATGAGGGTAGCTGACCGTGGGCTCCAGCTTGTCCAGGTCGATCTCGATGGTCTTTTCGTATTCGGCATCCGGGTCGGCCTCGTAGTAGACCGGGGTGCGCTGGCTGCGGCCGTTCAGGTACGCTCTGGTGACCTCGTCCACAGGGAAGATGCCGTTCTTGGCACCGGCCTCAATGGCCATGTTGCAGACGCAGAGGCGATCCTCCATGGTCAGGGAAGCCACACCCGGGCCGGTGAATTCCATGGACTTGTACAGTGCGCCGTCCACACCGATCATGCCGATGATGTGCAGGATCAGGTCCTTGCCGGACACGCGGGGGCTGAACTTGCCCTTGAGCACAAACTTGATGGCAGAGGGCACCTTGAACCATGCCATGCCGGTGGCCATACCGGCGGCCATATCGGTGGAGCCCACACCCGTGGAGAATGCGCCCAGTGCACCGTAGGTGCAGGTGTGGCTGTCGGCACCGATGATGCAGTCACCGGCGGTCACGATGCCTTTTTCGGGCAGGAGGGCGTGCTCAACACCCATCTGGCCCACATCGTAGAAGTTGAGGATATCATACTTGTTGGCAAACTCGCGGCACTGCTTGGACTGGGTTGCGCTCTTGATATCCTTATTGGGGACGAAGTGATCCAGCACGATGGCAATGTGCTCCTTGTCGAACACGCCGTCAAAGCCTGCCTTCTCAAACTCGTTGATGGCGACCGGGGTGGTGATATCGTTGCCCAGCACGATATCGAGCTTGGCATTGATGAGCTGGCCTGCCTTGACTTCCGGCAAACCCGCATGTGCGGCCAGAATCTTCTGCGTCAGAGTCATTCCCATGGTGATACTCTCCTTTTTACTTGTGTAGAAGGGTAGGCGGCTCGCCCTCTCAGTCAAATCCTTCGGATTTGCCAGCTCCCCCAAAGTGGGAGCCCTTGGCAGTCCACGCAAACTTCATCTCTTTGCCAAAGCCTCTCCCTTTGGGAGAGGTGGCAGTGAGCGAAGCGAACTGACGGAGAGGGCGAGGATGCTCCCCCTTTTTATCGATTGTTGATGGCACTGACAAGGGCACAGATGCCGGCAACGATGATATCGGTGTCGGTGCCGGCACCCCAGGTCATGCTGCCATCGCCCCAGGCAAGGCCCACATAGGAAGCCGCGCGGGAGGTGCTGCCCTCGTCCAGGCTGTGCTCCGAGTAGCTTTCCAGATGGAAGTCCATCCCGGTGGCGCTCTGGATGGCGTTCGCCACAGCATCCAGACGACCATTGCCCACCGAGGTGACCACCTTGCGCTGACCGTTCAGGTCCAGGGTGACCGTGGCGGTAATGCCGTTGACCTGTGCAAAGTGGGCCTCCACCACACGGAGGGGCTTTTCGCGGTTGAGGAAACTCTCCTCGAAGATGCGGAGCACCTCGCTTGCACTCAGCTCCTTGTGGCTGTGGTCGGACACGCTCTTGACCTTGTAGCCCAGCACCTCGCGCATCTTGGGGGGCAGATTATAACCGTAGTTCTGCTCCAGCACAAAGCCGATGCCGCCCTTGCCGCTCTGGCTGTTGATGCGGATGACATCGGCATCATAGGTGCGGCCGATATCGTGGGGGTCGATGGGGATGTAGGGGCAGGTCCAGCGGTGCTCGCCCCGCTCCTTGCGGTAGGCCATGCCCTTTGCAATGGCATCCTGATGGCTGCCCGAGAAGGCTGCAAACACCAGCTGACCGGCGTAGGGGGTGCGCTCGTAGATGTGCATCCGGGTCACGCGCTCGTAGGCAGCACAGATGGCGGGCATATCGGAAAAGTCCAGCCTGGGGTCTACGCCGTGGCTGTACAGATTCATAGCCAGTGTCACGGCATCCACGTTGCCGGTACGCTCACCGTTGCCGAACAGGCAGCACTCCACGCGCTGAGCACCGGCCAGAACGGCCATTTCGGCGCAGGCAACACCGGTGCCGCGGTCGTTGTGGGGATGGGTGGAAATGATCACACTGTCGCGGTACTTGAGGTGCTTGTCGCAGTACTCGATCTGGTTGGCGTAAACATGGGGCATACTCATCTCCACGGTCACCGGCAGGTTGATGATCATGGGGCGGTCAGGGGTGGGCTGCATGATATCCAGCACCGCGTTGCAGACCTCCACAGCATAGTCCACCTCGGTGCCGGTAAAGCTCTCGGGGCTGTACTCAAACAGGAAGTTGCCCTCGTATTCCTGGCTCAGCTGCCGGACCAGCTTTGCGCCGTCGGTGGCGATCTTCTTGATCTCTTCCCTGCTCTTGTGGAACACCTGCTCGCGCTGGGCCACGGAGGTAGAATTATAGAAGTGGATGACCGCCCGGGGAGCGCCCTTGACGGCCTCGAAGGTCTTGCGGATGATGTGGTCGCGGCACTGGGTCAGCACCTGCACAGTCACGTCCTCCGGGATCATGTTTTTCTCGATCAGGGTGCGCAGGAACTCGTACTCGGTATCGCTGGCGGCGGGGAACCCCACCTCGATCTCCTTGAAGCCGATCTTCACCAGCATCTGGAAGAACTCCAGTTTTTCCTCCAGGCTCATGGGCACGATCAGGGCCTGATTGCCATCGCGCAGATCCACACTGCACCAGGCCGGGGCCTTTTCAATGTGATCCTTCTTCACCCAGCTGTCATAACCGGCAGGGACAGGGTAATATCCCGGTGCGTACTTGGTTGCGTCCATCATTCTCGTTTCCTCCAGATCCTACACTTCATTAAAGTAAAAGGCCCTCGTCTCCAAGGCGATAAGCCTTGAGAGACGAGGGCCTGTCATTTTTTCTAACAGAGCACCCGTGGTACCACTCTCTTTGCTGGAAAACCAGCCACTCACACGATCAGCTTTTGGCGGCGAATCGCTGCCCCGGTAACGGTGGGCATCCGTCAGAGCCTACTCTCCGTTCAGCTCTGCCGCTCAGGGGCCAGTAGCCGAACCCCTCCGCACTGCCTTGCACCGCCCGGCAGCTCTCTGAAGCAGAAGAAGATCGTTTTTTCCCCGTCAACGCATTTGGTCTTTGTGTTTCAAAGTGAGCTTATTGTACCAAACACCGGATTTGCTGTCAAGAAGTTCGGTTCACATCAAGAATGAAACAAATTCACATCAAGGGCGGCACAATTTTCCAAATTTTGCGCCAAGCGTATGGTCAGGGGCGGCGGGTGGTACCCTAAGCAAGTGTCCGCTGGGGTGGGACCCTGTTGCCGCAGGCAATAGGGCGGGCGATGGAATGGCCCGTTTCACTTGCGTGGGTACTACCCGCTGGCCCTGATGCTAGGTTTGTTAAGAATCTGGGAAGTTTTTGGAAACAAGCCCTCAAAAGGCTGGTTTCTTAAAATCAGTCGTGCTATGCTTTGGGGTAGAGACAAAGCCTACTAAGGAGGAAATCCTATGAAAGAAGTCAAGACACCGCGCAAGCCGTTGGCGATCTATTACGCCCTCGTGCTGCTGATGCTGCTGCTCCTCAACTTTGTGCTGCTGCCGTGGATGGAGGAGCGCCAGATCAAAGAGGTGGACTACGGCACCTTTATGACCATGACCGAGGAAAAGAACATCGGCCGGGTAGATATCGAATCCAACCAGATCATCTTTACCGATAAGGACGAGACGCAGGTCTACAGGACCGGCCTGATGAACGACACCGGCCTGACCGAGCGGCTGTACGATGCGGGAGCCACCTTCTCCAGCGAGATCGTGGAACAGTCCTCGCCGGTGCTGAGCTTTTTGATCTGGTTCGTCCTGCCCATCATCCTGTTCTCGGCCATCGGCAACCAGATGAACAAAAAGCTGATGGAAAAGGCCGGCGGCGGCCCGGGCTCCATGATGTTTGGCGGCATGGGCAAATCCAACGCCAAGGTCTATGTGCAGTCCACGGCAGGCATCCGCTTTGCGGATGTAGCCGGCGAGGACGAGGCCAAGGAAAACTTACAGGAAGTTGTCAACTATCTGCACGACCCCAGCAAGTACGAGAGCATTGGTGCCAAGATGCCCAAGGGCATCCTGCTGGTGGGCCCTCCGGGCACCGGCAAGACCATGCTGGCCAAGGCTGTGGCCGGTGAGTCCAACGTGCCCTTCTTCTCCATTTCCGGCTCCGAGTTTGTGGAGATGTTCGTGGGCATGGGTGCCTCCAAGGTGCGCGACCTGTTCAAGCAGGCCAAGGAGAAAGCGCCCTGCATCGTGTTTATCGATGAGATCGATGCCATTGGCCAAAAGCGCAGCGGCGGCCAGTACGGCGGCAACGATGAGCGCGAGCAGACCCTGAACCAGCTGCTGACTGAGATGGACGGTTTTGAGGGCAACACCGGTGTCATCATTCTGGCCGCCACCAACCGTCCCGAATCCCTTGACCCTGCCCTGACCCGCCCCGGCCGCTTTGACCGCCGGGTGCCCGTGGAGCTGCCCGACCTCAAGGGCCGCGAGGAGATCCTGAAGGTCCACGCTAAGAAGGTCGCGCTGGCCCCGGGCATCGACTTTACCACCGTGGCCCGGATGGCCTCGGGCGCGTCCGGTGCCGAGCTGGCCAACATCGTCAACGAGGCCGCGCTGCGGGCCGTCCGCGCGGGCCGCAAGAGCGTGACCCAGTCTGACCTGGAGGAGAGCATCGAGGTGGTCATTGCAGGCTACCAGAAAAAGAACTCCATCCTGACCGATCACGAAAAGTGCATCGTAGCCTACCATGAGATCGGCCACGCTCTGGTCGCCGCCAAGCAGACCCACTCCGCCCCCGTGCAGAAGATTACCATCATCCCCCGCACCTCGGGTGCTCTGGGTTACACCATGCAGGTGGACGAGGGCAACCACTACCTGATGAACAAGGAGGAGCTGGAAAACAAGATCGCCACCCTCACCGGCGGACGTGCCGCCGAAGAAGTGGTGTTCCACTCCATCACCACCGGCGCTTCCAATGATATCGAGCAGGCCACCAAGCTGGCCCGCGCCATGCTGACCCGCTACGGCATGAGCGATGAATTTGACATGGTGGCACTGGAGACCGTCAACAACCAGTATCTGGGCGGCGACACTTCCCTTGCCTGCTCTGCCCAGACCCAGTGCGAGATCGACCAGAAGGTGGTGGAGCTGGTCAAGGCCCAGCACGCCAAGGCTGTGCAGATCCTGACCGACAACCGCGCAAAGCTGGATGAGCTGGCCCAGTATCTGTACCAGAAGGAGACCATCACCGGCGATGAATTCATGGAGATCCTGAACCGGGAAGAATAATTTTTACCCCCCTGCAATAAACAAGCCGCCCGTTCCGTATTCATTACAGAACGGGCGGTTTTTCGCCCATAGTACAGGAGGTATATTTCTTATGAAGATTCTGAATACCATGCTGGGCCGTCAGGCCATTGCCGCAGCCCTGGTGCTGTCCCTTGCCATCCCCATGAGCGTCGGCGCATTTGCCGAGGAGCCTGCCGCTGCGGCTGCCGCCGATGACACCGTTGTTGCAGGCTACCTGCCCCCGCAGGACGAAAGCGTGATGCTTCAGGGCGAGATCGCGCTGCACAGCGGCGACGTTGCCGTGGGCGAGACCGACCCCGCCTACGGCGGCTACGGCGCACCGGAGGGTGACCCCATTCAGGGCGACATCATGCTGATCTCCGCTGACGAGGCAAAGACCACCGAAGCCCGGTACACCGTCAAGGGCCTGCTGGGCCGTCAGGTCCTTTACACCGCCCGGCAGGAGGGCCGGGTCCTGACGCTGGACGTGCCGGACTGTGCCGCCACCTTCCGCACCACCATTCAGGACATGAAGACCCTGATGGAACAGGGCGTATCCACGCTGGTGCTCACCACGGAGAAGGGCTCCACCACCCTGAACCTTTCCCTGCTGTGCGAGGGCCAGACCGACACCCAGCGGGTGGTGCTCCGGCAGCTGGGCAACAGCGCTTTCCTGACGGTCGGCCTGCGCTGCCGCCGCGACCTCATCGTGGGCCGCTGAGTGGGCTGTGTTCCCCTTTCCTGAAGCTTAACAAAACGCAGCAGGAGCGCTCTGCCGGTATGACCCGGTGGGGCGCTCCTGCTGTGTTTGGGATATATTAGGGGATGTCAAATTTTACTGCGCATTCTGCTTGAGGTCCTGTGCCTTCTTCCAAGCACGCAACACGCTGATCTTGGTAACCATGTTGTCCGGATAGAACTTCACCTGTTCAGGGGGCAGCTCTGTATCCTGATCGTTCAGGTCAGGCAGGAGTTCGTGCTCCATGGCCCAGCGGGCAGCATGCTGCAGATCCATATCCTGTTCTTCCTGGCCAACATCGGGGTAGAGGATCTCAGATTCCGGCATAGGCTTGCCTGCATCCTCCCACAGCATCATTGCAAGAGCACTGCGGTTGCTGGGGAAGTAAGGCAGACCCCACATCTTGCCCACAAGATCGGTGCCCAGCGTGTAGCCGACCAGTGCGCCGCCAGCCACAACAGCCGTACCGACAATGATGGGGCCAACAACATCAGAACCATCCTCAATGTCAGCGCTGCGGTACTGTGCATCCACATCCACATCACCATTCATGGTAAAGGTAATGGCCTCAGCCTTGTAATCCTGATCCAGCGGCAGGTCAAAATTGCCGGTAGACCAGAGATCAAACACCATACCCTCGGGAACCTTCGTCTGGTCCAGCGTCACGGTGACTTCTGCACCATCCGGCACAAGGCAGGTCTGCTTGCCGCTGGTCGCATCGGTGCTGGTGTCCAGTGTATCGGTCACATCAATGCCGCCGTTTTTCACAGCAAAGGTGCCGCCGGTCACGGTCAGGGTATGATTGACGACAGGCTCATCCTTCTTCCACTGTGCCGTAAACACTTCATCACCCGTCAGGACAAGCTCACTCCCGGCGTTATAGAGCTTACCGTTAAGGCTCAGCCATCCAGCAAACTGGTAGCCTTCTCGTGTGGGAGCCGCTGCAAGCTTCACGCTCACATTTTGACGGTAATTAGCATCGCTGTAGTCGACATTTTCGGCACCAACGCCTTCATTCAGGTTGTACTGGAGGCGGTACACGCTGGCATATTCCCATTCTTTTTTCGTCCAGCCGCAGTAATCGCAGGTTTTTGTCACTTCACACTTATCAATACGATCAGCGCCGCTCGGTGTCCACTCCGAATAGCTGGGGGTAAAGGCCTTGTCATGCTCACCATCGGTATAGGAGTGTGTCAGCTTCTTGCCGCCCGTCCAGACCAGATCGCCGTTCAGATATACATCTGTGCGGCCAGTATTCTTGCCGCTGTTGTCGCCAAACCCGAAGACCTGAGAGCAGGTCATTGTATCCCGGGCTGCTGTGACATGCGGGGTGATGATGTTCAAGATGTACTTGGAGCTACCAAAAGTGTGGTCGCCGATGCTCAGCGCAGTCTTAGAGAACAATGCGGAAAGCGCGAAGTTGGAATTCACGGTGCAGTTTTCAAAATTAACCGTCACATCATAGCCAGGGTCAACGTGACGATAAACATTTATGGTTTTACCTTCAGAATTGAATGTGCAATCTCTGAATGTGTACGTTTTTCCTGTATAGGTCCACAAAGAATAATTTGTTTTGCTGATTCCAGACTCTGCTGTGCCGGGGGCATTGAAGGTAACATTGTCAAATGTAGTCGATGTATAGCCCCAGTAATCCGCACGCCCATTGAAAACACAATCTTTCAACGTGATATTCTGGACATAAACGTAGCCCTGTGTATCTTCGGCTTTGATGGTTCCGTCCGGATATACACTGCCGATAATCGTCATATCCTGGAAAGTGATGCTATCGCTGCCTTTAAAACTGTAATTGCAGTAGCCATCAGACCCATAGGGCGCCTGCGGAGCCTGAATTTGCCACGTTGTTTTATCGGTACCAGCGCCCACAAAGGTCAGGCTCTTGTCCGTTACTTTCTGTGTATTCTGTGTACCACCCAGCAAGTATACGCCTTCGCCAAGTTTGATGGTAGCACCGTCCCCGGCTGCGCTTATAGCAGCTTCCAAAGACTTATAACCCTTCTTACCGATCCATGCTACATCCTTTTCTCCGGTATCCGCAAAAGCCAGCATGGGAAGCATCTGAAGCATCATTGCCACTGCCAGCAGGGCCGCCAAAAACCGGTTCTGACTTTTCTGTTTCAACTTTCTTCATTCCTTTCATCGCTATTTGCATTTTTGCAACGGATTCCCCGCAAGGAACCCTCCAGATTCCTACCGCACTGTCACCTCCCCTGTAGGTTCCATTTTCCGCATTGCAGGTCTCAGCCAGGTTGCTGAGTGCTTTGTTCTCAAAGGAATTTCTTGTCATTTCATTATACCCCACCCCCCCTAAATTAAAATCAAGTACTTTGAAAACTTTTGTCAATATTCACAAATCAAGGTTCCTCTTTCGGTCATTTCCACGAAACTGCCTTTGACAAAGAAAAAAGCGGCCTGCCAATCACTGACAAGCCGCAAAATATTGCCCTATTCCAGATGAAAAGCTGCTGGCTGCATGGGGCCCAGCTTTTTTGCCGCAAACAGCAGAAGTCCCCCGCCGGTTCTCCCGGCAGGGGGCTTCTGCTGTGGCAGTTTATGGGTAAAACAGAGAGTGGATATCAATTGAGAATGGGATTCAGGATCTCGACCAGTGCATGATACTGGGTGGCGTAAGCTTCTGCGCCGTCCTTGGGGCGGCCCGGCTCGGCCATCTCGGACTTCATCTTCTCGACGATCGGGTTATTCTCAAACTGGAGCTTCTGGCTCTTTCCGCCTTTGGCTCCCGGTGCAAAGAAATCAAACATCGCCAGATGGGGCTCCAGTGTCAGGAAGCCGTGGTAGCCCTCCTCGCAGAAAGCCCGGCGAAGCAGCTCAGGGATCTTGCCAAGGCCGGTGCCTGCGGGCACATTCAGCAGGCAGCCGGGCAGAGCATCCTTGATGTGGATATAAGCGATCTGGTCATGGAGCAATTCCCAGCACTCCGCGGTGTCCTGCTCACACTGAACAAAGTTGGCAAAATCGAACGCCGCCTTGAAGTGGGGGCAGGCCAGCCGGTCGAACAGCAATTTGCAGCGGGCACCGGTGTCTCCGTAGATGCCCTTCTCGTTTTCATGGAGCAGGACAATGTCATGCTTTTCCGCGATCCGGATGAACTGACGCAGCTTATCCAGCACCACATCGGTATAGCTGTCTGCATCGGCATCCTTGGGGATGAGGAAGCTGAACATCCGGATGAAGGAGCAGTCCAGCAGCTTGGCCGTTTCGCAGAGTGTTTCCAGCTGTTCCAGCTGCTTGGCAAAGCCCTCTTCATCGTCCACCTCCACCTTGCCGATGGCCGTACCCAGGCTGGAAACGCCCACGCCTGCGGCCCGCAGCTTTGGCAGAAGAACGGTGCGTACTTCCTCGGGGGTGTAATCGGCAATGCCCTTGTGCTCGGCGCTGCGGATGCAGATATACTTCATCCCCAGATCCGTCACAGTTTTGAGCTGCTGGTCAAAGTTCTGGCTGATCTCATCCGCAAAACCGGAAATCTTTTCGTAAACGCTCATAAGACACACCTCATTCAACGATCTTTGTTTTCCGAACTTAACAGCACTGTTTCTGGCTTGTAGTATACCACTTCCCCGGAAGCTGTGTAATAATAAATCGAAGGAAAATATCAAAATTCAAAGAACGTTCACAAATTCAACGTAACCGCCAAACAAGGAGGCAAGTTCTTGTGCAATTCAACGAAAAAGAAAAAGTTCTCCAACTTTTTTCGGAGAGTGGGCGAGAAAACGCGGAGGGCAGGAGGGGCTGACACCCCGCCAGTACCGCCTGCAGCAGCGGCAGCTGGGGAAATAACAGCAGAAGCCCCCCGCCGGGAGAACCGGCGGGGGGCTTCTCTGTATGCGAATGGGGAGTTACTTCTTTGCCAGGTACTTACGGATATCGATGGCCACAGCCACGATGATGACAAGGCCCTGGACGATATAGGTGTAAGAGGAGTTGACGTTCATAAACTGCAGAGCGACCTTCATCAGCTCAAAGACCAGAACGCCGACCAGAATGCCGGGCACGGTGCCGACACCGCCGGTGGTGGAAACGCCGCCGATGGTAGAAGCCGCAATGGCATCCAGCTCATAGCCCTGTGCAGTGTTGACGGATGCGCCGCCGGACTTTGCAGCCAGCAGGCAGCCTGCCAGACCGAACATGCAGGAAGCCAGGATGTAGATGCGAATCTTGGTGGCGTAAACGTTGACACCGGCCACCTCAGCAGCAGCCTCGTTGCCGCCGATGGCGTACATGTACTTGCCGTGACGGGTCTTGTTGTACAGGAACCAGAAGCAGACAGCCACGATGAGGGCGATGATGATCAGCACAGGAACACCGAAGAGGGTGTTGGAGGCCAGAGAGGTGAAGTTCTTGTTCAGGGAGCCGATGGGGGTACCGCCGGTGTAGACCAGGCAGATACCGTAGACGACCTGCTGCATACCCAGGGTAGCGATAAAGGGCTGGACCTTCAGGTAAGAAACGACCAGACCGTTGCACAGACCCACGATGGCGCAGATGGCAATGACCAGAATGAACACCACAGGGGTGGGCAGAGTGGGCATGTTGGGGTAGAACTTGCCGGCAGCGCCCTCGGTCTGCGCAAAGATGCAGGCCAGGCAGGCGGCAAAACCAGCCAGACGGCCTGCGGACAGGTCGTTGCCGGTGGTGATCAGACAGCCGGAGATGCCCAGCGCGATGATGTAGCGGATGGACACGTTCTTGAACAGGTTGATCAGGTTTGCACGTGCAAAAAAGTTCGGGTGGATGATGCCGACGAACAGAGAGACGAGCAGCATCAGAACGATAATGGCGTTGTTGCCCAGCCATTTCTTTACGGATTTACCCGTTAATTTCTTGGTAGCTTCCACAATAGACAGCCTCCTTGTTTACTGATTGGCCGCTGCCGTTTCGGGCGCGGTCTCAAACTGGGTAGCCAGCTCCATGATGTTCTCCTGGGTCGCGTCCTTGCCGTCGATGAAGCCGGTGATGCGGCCATCGCACATGACCATGACGCGGTTGGACATGCCAATGATCTCGCTCATTTCAGAGGAGATCATAATGATGCTCTTGCCCTGCTTGGCCAGATCGGCAATGATGCAGTAGATCTCGTACTTTGCACCAACGTCAATGCCGCGGGTGGGCTCGTCCAGGATCAGGACATCGGGGTTATTTGCCAGCCAGCGGGCGATCAGCACCTTCTGCTGGTTGCCGCCGGACAGGCTCTTGATCTGGGTCTTGGGGCTGGGCACCTTGATGGCCATCTTTTCCTTATTGGTCGCCACCAGATCCAAAATCTTCTTGTCATCCAGCATGATGGGGCCCTTGCGCAGAGCGTCCAGCGATGCAATGGAGATGTTGTCGGCCACGCTCAGCACACCCATGATGCCGGTTGCGCGGCGGTCCTCGGTCAGCAGAGCCACGCTCTTCCGGATGGCATCCCGGGGCTGCTTGATGTTGACCTCTTCACCCTTGATCCACACCTTACCGGAGGTGTGTGCGCGCAGGCCGAAGATGCCTTCCATCAGCTCGGTGCGCTGTGCGCCCACCAGACCGGCCACGCCCAGGATCTCGCCCTTTTTCAGTTCAAAGCTGCAGTGACGGAAGGAGCGCGGATGGATGGAGGTGAAATCCTCCACCTTCATCATCACTTCCTCGGAGGGGTGGTTCTCCAGCGGGGGAAACAGGTTGGACAGCTCACGGCCGACCATCTTGGCGATGATCTGCTCCTTGGTCATCTCGGCCACATTCCACTTGCCGATGTAATGGCCGTCACGCATGATGGTCACTTCGTCAGCAATGACCTTGATCTCATCCATCTTGTGGCTGATGTAGACCAGTGCAACGCCCTGCTCCTTCAGCTCACGCATGATGCGGAACAGCGATTCCACTTCGTTGGCGGTCAGGGAGGAGGTGGGCTCGTCCAGGATCAGCACCTTGCAGTTTGCGGAAACAGCCTTTGCAATTTCCACCATCTGCATCTGGGCAATGCTCAGGCTGCCCAGCTTTGCGTGGGAATTGATCTGCAGCTTCAGCTTCTTCAGCAGTTCATCGGTATCCTTGTACATTTTAGCATGGTCCACTGTGGTCACCGGGCCATACTTCTTGGTGGGGTAGCGGCCCAGCCAGATATTCTCAGCCACGGTACGGGCCGGAATGGGCTGCAGCTCCTGATGCACCATGGCAATGCCGCGGTCCAGTGCATCCAACGGGTTCGCAACAACGACCTTTTCTCCCTCGTATTCGATCTCGCCCTCGTCCATCTTGTAAATGCCGAACATGCACTTCATCAGGGTGGACTTACCGGCACCGTTTTCGCCCATCAGGGCCATAACTTTACCGGGGCGGAGCTCCAACTGCGCGTGGTCCAGCGCTTTTACGCCGGGGAAGGTCTTGACCACGCCTTTCATTACCAGACGGTATTCTGACATTCCGCAGAGCCTCCTTATCTTGCAATTTGCAGGCCGCGCGGTGCGTCCTTTCTAAAAGAAGGCGCGTGCGCCCGAGAGAAATCTCGCACGCACGCGCTTTTAAGCTTTTACCAAGCCATAGGACTCACTGCGTACCTTGCAAACGTGAGTTTTGTGCTACAGGAATTAGAGGTACTGTGCTGCGTTCTCGGTAGTGACCTTGACGTAGTCGACCCAGTAGTACTCCTCAACGTCCTTGCCCTCAACAAACAGCTGAGTAGCCTCGGCAGCCTTGGTAGCCTGGCCCACGTCGTCGTTCAGAACGGTACCGGTCATCTTGCCGTCAACAACGTTCTGGACAGCCTCTTTCAGTGCGTCAACACCGACCAGGTAGATGTCCTTGCCAACGGTACGGCCAGCCTGCTCGATGGACTGCAGAGCGCCCAGAGCCATTGCGTCGTTGTTGCAGAACACAACTTCGATCTTCTCGCCGTACTGTGCCAGAGCGTTTGCAACGTCCTGCTGTGCGGTGGTCTGATCCCAGTTGTCCAGGTACTCGTACAGGCACTCCACTTCCTTGCCGGCATCGGTCAGAGCCTTGATGGAGTACTCGGTGCGGTACTGAGCGTCGATGTTCTCGGGGTCGCCCTTGCACATGATGTAGGTGATCTTGCCGTCGCCGTTGATATCGCCCTGGGTCTCGGTCTCCAGGATCAGCTCGCCCTGGTAAGTACCGGACTGACGTGCGTCAGCGCCAACGTAGCAGCACTTGCCTGCGTAGGAATCCAGAACAGCCTTTTCGGGCTCACGGTTGATGAAGACGATGGGAGTCTCGGAGGGCTTGATGGTATCAACGATGGTCTGTGCAGAGGTGGTCTGAACAGGGTTGATGATCAGAACGTCAACGCCCTGCTGCAGGAAGGTGTTGATCTGCTCGGTCTGGGTGTTCTGGTCGTTCTTGCCGTCAACGATGGTCACGGCGTAGCCCTTATCCTTCAGGTACTCTTCCAGGTCGGTGCGGTACAGGGTCATGAAGTTATCAGCAAACTGATAGATGCAGACACCGACGTTTGCGCTGCCGGTTGCAGCCTCAGAAGCAGCTGCAGAAGAAGCAGCGACAGAGGAAGCAGCAGTGGAGCTGGAGGAGCCGCCGCAGGCGGTCAGAACGCCGGCAGCACCCACAACAGCAGAAGCCTTCATAAAATCACGACGGGAAATCATTTTCATAATCTTGTTCTCCTTCATTCGCATATCACAGCATTTCATGGAATATACTTACATGTACGTTCCATGGTTTCTGTTTGTATTATAGCCGTCTGGAAAATCATTCGCAATGGGACAAGTTCACAAGATTCCGGCCGTTTCTTTGTGCATTCTTCACAGTTGATATTGTTGTGTACAACATTCTTTTTGATATCAAGCACAAAATCGGTCAAAAATGCAACATACATCCAAATTCCATGCCAAAAATCCATAAATCCTTTCAAAATGGTTACAACATCATTCTGTTCATGCAACAAATTTCTCTGTACAGAAAATGCCCGTCTTTTCCCGGAAGTTTTGCACAAAACGTACATTTCCGGGAAAAACCGGGCATTTTTTTCATTTTTCACTTTTCTTTGTGTTCGCGGCGGTAGCGGGTAGGGGTGACTCCCAGCGTCTTTTTGAAGATCTTTGTAAAATAATTCACGTCCAGAATGCCCACTTCCTCGGCCACGGCGGCAATGGTGTGGTTGTTCTGTACCAGCAGCTGGGCCGCGCGGTTGACGCGCTGGGTGTTGATATAATCGATCAAGGTGCTGCCGGTCTCCTGCTTGAACAGCGCCGACAGGTACGATGGGCTGATGAAGCACATGGCGGCCAGACTTTTCAGCGTCAGCGGCTCGGCCACGTTCAGGTTGACGTAGTTCATCACCTTCTGCACCGCGGGCGAATACTCCTTCAGCGAGTAGCGGCGGACATAGGCACAGTAATCCCGCGTCATCTGCCACATCATCTCGTTGGGCACCTCGTTGGCTTCCTCAATGATGCGGCTGTACTTGCTGGAAATGGCATCAATATAATAGGGATGCACCTTGCTGGGCTCAATGGCCTTGCGCAGCAGGGTGTTCAGCACGATCATCTTGTTCTTTTGCTGGTAGAGCGTCCCCTCGAACCGGCCGCCATAGGTAAAGCGGGAGTGCTGGTGCATGGCCTCGATGGCGGCTTCCTCATCGCCCCGGGCCACCGCATCCAGAATGCGGTTCTCCGATTCGTACCGCTGCTCCAGCATGGTGACCGGGATCTCCTTCTGGAACTCCGGCTCGTGGAAATAGCGGGTATCCGGGTGGAACTGGAAGGGCAGGAATTCCTTCAGCTCCTGCACCGGGACAGTGCAGCCGAACATCGTATCCACCACAACCCGCAAAGCTCCATAGAAATCGCTGGCCTCCAGGATCTTCACGCCGTTGTAGTACTCCTGCACAGCGGCCTCTCCGGCTTCCCCCAGATAGCGCCTGACCCATTTGCGGGCGCTCGGGGTGCGGGGGCCCACCGTCCAGGGTCCAATGAGAAAGACCGTGTTTTTTTCATCGGGGATGCGGAACAGGGCAAAGTGCAGCTCAAAGGTACCCTCCACCAGCAGCAGGGTATTTTCAGGGGTGCTGTCCAGCAGCAGCTGGCCGAACTCCTGCCAGTCGAACTGGGGGTCCAGCGATCGCCGCAGGCCGTAGTCAAACTCTTCCAACCCCTCAAAGGGCGGGGTGACCCGCCGGGTCGGGATATTCTGCACCGCTGCCAGCTTTGTAAGGATCTGCAAGGGATCCACCCGCATCGTACACCGCTCCTTTTTCCTGTTGTTCCGCTCGTGCCATTGTGTCATTCTTGATATATTAGTATACATCAATTTTGAAGCAGAAACAAGCCGCCCACAGGAATTTCCCGTGGGCGGCTTGATCCGTTTCCTTACTTATTATGGCGCTGTGCCAGTGCGGCCACGTTCTCCTCCACCTTCTGTTTGGTCAGGGGGTAGATGAAGAACAGGCTCAGGGCCACGGCCACGAAGCCGATGGCGGGGGCAATACAGGAGATGTTGAAGATGCCCATGGTGACCTCCGGGTCAAAGGCAGTGGCAGCGCTGTAACCGATCATGGTCAGCAGGCCGCCGGTCAGGCCGGAAGAGAACGCCTGACCAAGCTTGCGGGCAAAGGAGTAGACCGCATAGATGGTGCCGTCCTCACGGATGCCGTTGCGGACCTCGGAATCATCGATGACATCGGTGATCATTGCCCAGATGATGGTATTGAAGAAGCCCAGGCAGATGAAGGCGGCACAGTAGAAGCCGACATAGACCCAGACATTGGCGGGCTTGAGAACAAAGCAGATGATCTCCAGCACCGTGGCCACGATGCAGGATACGGTGGCCAGCTCTTTTTTACCGAACCGGCTGGCCAGCTTGGAGGCAAAGGGTGCGCAGACGAGCAGGATCAGCACGCTGCTCAGCAGAGAAGCGGTAGACTGGGCGGCGGCGCTGCCGTAGAAGTTGGGGAACACATAGCCTGCCATGCCCTGCATGGTCAGCATGGCCAGCAGCAGGAAGAGGGCGGCAGCAATGATGCCCAGCAGGGCACGGTTGGTGAACACGCTCTTGAGCATCTTGCCAATGTCCATCTTGCTGTTGTTGGCGGGCACATCCACACGCTCACGCACCAGGTGAAAGCAGAGCAGGTAGCAGAGGATGGCGCAGACAGAGAAAACGCCTGCAATGATGGTCATGCGGCTGCCGGAGAGGACCGTCTGACCATTGACGGTGACGTAAGCCACCATGGGGGTGCCAACGCCGATCACAAGGCCGGCCAGGGTGCTGCCGATGGTACGCCAGGTGGACAGCTCTGCGCGGTCCTTGGGATCAGCAGAGATGGCGGAAGCCATGGAGCCGTAAGGGATGTTGACGGAGGTGTAGAAGATGGAGCCCCACAGGATATAGGTCACAAAGAGCCATGCCACCTTGAAGCCGTAGGACATCCCGGCCAGACCGGACTGGAAGATGAGGAAGGATGCGATGGCCACAGGGCCGCACATCCGCTTGAGCCAGGGGCGGAACTTGCCGTCCTTGGTGGGCTTGGAGCGATCCACGATCTGGCCCATGGTCACATCGGTGAAGGCATCCACAAAGCGGGCGATCATCATGATCATGCCTACAACACCGGCGCTCACGCCCATCACGTCGGTATAGAACTTCATCAGGAAGCTGGACGACAGGATAAAAGTAAAATCGTTGGCGAAATCGCCGAACATATAGCCGACCTTGTCCCGCATCCCAAACGGGGTGGTCTTTTGCATTTCATTTGCCATTGTATTCTCCTTCGGTGGTCAATTCAAACGGTACAGTGTCCCTTCTGCTGTATCCAAGTTTGTACCCCAATATTATGACAAACTTTTATCAAAAAATGTTAGAATATTTTTTAGGTGAATTCGTACAATTTTAAGGTATTGTTTTTGTATATTTTCACAGTTCGTTCACATTCCGTTTTTCCTCTTTTTCCCAGCATTCACTTTTTGTGGCACTCTTTACGGAAGTTTTTAAACCCGGACGGAGATAATAGGTATTCTGCCCAGAGCAGCGCCTGTTTTCCTGAAAAAAGTCTGGATTTATTCAAAAATCTTTCTATCCCTTTTATAAAATTTCTGTCATACTGGGTATAAAGACAATAAACGCCCCTGTGGCACGCAAAATGCCGCCGGGCTGATGAATGTGAGGTCATCCTGATGAACCGCTCCCTGCTGTATCCCCGCGCTACCACCACCCGCCGTCTCATTGGCTTGGACGGGATGTGGCGTTTCAGCTTCGACCCCGAGAGCAAGGGTGTGGAGGCCGGATGGGCGCTCGACCTGCCCTCCTCTCTTTCCATGCCGGTGCCTGCCTCCTTCTGCGACCTGTTCACCGACAAGGCCTCCCGCGAATACTGCGGTGATTTCTGGTACGAGACCAGCTTTTTTGTCCCTGCGGAATGGAGCGGCTGGGACATTGTTCTCCGGTTTGGCTCGGTCACCCACCGGGCCCGGGTCTTTGTCAATGGCGTGGAGGTGGCCCAGCACGAGGGCGGCTTCCTGCCCTTTGATGCCACTGTGACCAACATCGTGCGCTACAACCAGTTCAACAAGCTCAGTGTTCTGGCAAACAACGAGCTCAGCGAGACGATGCTGCCCGCAGGCACCACCCGCACCCTTGCGGATGGCAGAAAGATTGCCACACCCTACTTTGATTTTTACAACTACGCCGGCATCCACCGGCCCGTCTGGCTGATGGCCCTGCCCAAGGAGCGGGTGCTGGACTATTCCACACGATACCGTCTGACCGAGACCGGGGCCGAGATCGACTATACCGTGTCCACCAACGGCACCCACCCCGTGACTGTGGAGCTTTACGACGGCGCCACCCGGGTGGCCGAAAGCTCCGGCACCACCGGCACACTGGTGGTCAAAAACGCCAAACTGTGGAATGTCCACGCCGCCTATCTCTACGATCTGGTCATCCGCATCCACGAGGGCAGCGCGGTGGCGGACGAGTATCTGGACCGGATCGGCATCCGCACCTTTGAGATCCGGCACGGGCGTTTCCTGCTCAACGGCAGCCCGGTCTATCTGCGGGGCTTCGGCCGGCACGAGGATGCCGACATCCGGGGCCGTGGGCTCGACCTGCCCACCGTCAAGCGGGATTTTGAGCTGATGAAGTGGATCGGCGCAAACTGCTTCCGCACCAGCCACTACCCCTACGCCGAGGAGATCTACCAGATGGCCGATGAGGAGGGCTTCCTCATCATCGACGAAGTCCCCGCCGTGGGCTTTATGCAGAGCACAGCCAACTTCCTGGCTGCCAATCAGGGCAACAGAAGGCAGCAGGGCTTTTTTGAGAAGGAGACCACACCTGCGCTGCTCAAGAACCACAAGGCAGCCCTGACCGATATGATCGACCGGGACAAAAACCATCCCTCGGTCATCGCATGGAGCCTGCTCAACGAGCCTCAGTGCACCAGCGCGGGCACCGAGGAATACTTCAAACCCCTGTTCGAGTTGGCCCGCCGCCTCGACCCCCAGAAGCGCCCCCGTACTTATACGGTCCTGATGACCAGCCTGCCCGACACCAGCAAGGGCCAGCGCTTTGCCGATTTCGTCAGCCTGAACCGCTACTACGGCTGGTATGTACTGGGCGGGGCCGGGCTGGCAGATGCCGAAGCCGCCTTCCACCATGAGATGGACGGCTGGGCAAAAGTCCTGCATGGCCGCCCGCTCATCTTCACTGAGTACGGCACCGACAACCTGAGCGGTGCGCACAAGCTCCCCAGCGTGATGTGGAGCGCCGAGTACCAGAATGAATATCTGGAGATGACCCACGCCGTGTTCGACCACTATGACTTCGTGCAGGGTGAGCTGGTGTGGAATTTTGCCGATTTCCAGACCACCGAGGGCATCCTGCGGGTGGACGGCAACAAAAAGGGCATCTTCACCCGCCAGCGTCAGCCCAAGGATGCGGCGTACCTCTTCCGGAAGCGGTGGACAACTCTGCCGATCGATTTCAAGAAGCGGAAAAAATGAATCCAGAAAACAGCAGCGCCCTGCCGGTTTGCCCCGGCAGGGCGCTGCTTGTCTGATATGCTTTTACTTGATGCAGCTCGAGCACGGGCTGTACCCTGCCGCAATGGCCTCCTCGTAGCTGGAGAAGAGAATCTGGTTCTTTTCCGCAGGGAGGTTGGCACAGCTGGGCAGGTGGAACTTTTTGCTGTTCACGTTGCCGATATACCCCTGCTGCGCGGTGGACGCTGCCGCCGGGTCGGTGGGGTTGAGCTCAGCATCGGTGGCCGTTTTCTCGGTGCGGATGGTATAGTTCTGTCCATCGGAACCGATCACGATGGCCCCCAGCAGGTCCGTGCGGTAAACATCCACCCCCGCATCCCGCAGGATGCTCAAGGTCTCCTCGTGGGGGTGGCCGTACTTGTTGTTCACACCGCAGGAGATGATGCCCATCTTGGGCAGGACGGCGTTCAGGAAGATGTAGCTCGTGCTGGTGCTGGAGCCGTGGTGGCCCACCTGCAGAACATCTGCCTTCAGGTTGGCACCGCTGTTCACAAGGTCGCGCTCCGCATCCGATTCCATATCGCCGGTGAGCAGAAAGCTGGTAGAGCCGTAATCCACCCGAAGAACGATGGAGGTATCGTTGGTGTTGTCATACTGCGCCACAGGGCCCAGCATGGTCACAGTGGCACTGCCCAGCGGCCAGACTGTACCCGCAGCGGGCACCTCCACCTGCAGGCCCTGCTGCCCGGTGTACTTGACGAAATCCTGAAAGCATTTGGTGGAGGCTTCCGTCACGGGGCTGTACACATGGTCTGCCGGGAAATAGGCCAGCGCAGCGGACAGGCCGCCCACATGATCCTCGTGGGCGTGGGAGCAGAACACATACTGCAGCTCCTCCACGCCGAGATTCTGCAGGTAGGAGACGACATAGCTGCCATCGTCCACATTGCCGCCGTCGTAGAGCATATACTGGCCGTCACATTCCACCAGCACGCTCAGGGCCTGCCCCACATCCAGGAAGTGCATCTCAAAGTTGGCGGTCTGGCCGTCTCCGGCAGGCTGGGCAGTGCTGACCGTAGGGGTGCTGCTGCCCGGCACCACCGCCGAGGCATCACAGGCGGCAAGGCCAAGGGCCAGCGCCGCCGCCAGGGCCAGAGCGGCAATGCGCCGCCAGAGGCTTACTTTTTCTTTTTTGAAGTTTTCCACGCTGTATTCTCTTTCTGTTGATCATTCTTCGGCTTACGGGGTGCCGTACCGTTGGGCGCAAAGCGTGCGCCGGGGCTGGGCTGACGACCGCCTGCGGTGCGGGCCGGGGCGGTTCCGCGGCTTTGATTCCTGCCTCCCCTGCCCTTGTTGGGGCGGACAGTATAAGTGCCGTCGTTGTGGATGGTCACCTCGGCAGGCTCGGCCCGGCGGGCAGAGCGCTGGACCGCGCGGCGGCCCTCGGCGGGCACCAGCAGCGGGATCAGATCCTCCCGGTGGGTCATTTTCAGCGCTTTGATGACCTTTTCGGCATTGCGGGGCTCGTAATACTGGAGCAGGGCGCGCTGCAGTGCTTTTCCCTCCGCGGTCTTTTCCACGAACACAGGCTTGAGGGTATAGGGGTCAAGGCCGGTGTAGAACATGCAGGTGCTCACCGTGCCGGGGGTGGGATAGAAATCCTGCACCTGCTCAGGGCGCATGTGATTTTTGTAGAGGTACTCGGCCAGATAGACGGCATCGCTCAGGGTGCTGCCCGGATGGCTGGACATCAGGTAGGGCACGAGGTACTGCTTTTTGCCCGCCTTCCTGCTCAGCTCGTAGAACTTATCCTTGAACTTGTTGAAGGTCTGGATGGGCGGCTTGCCCATGTAGGCCAGTGTATTGGGGGCACAGTGCTCCGGGGCCACCTTCAGCTGGCCGGAAACGTGGTATTCCACCAGCTCCTTGAAGAAGGTGTCGTCCGGGTCAGCCATCAGGTAATCGAACCGGATGCCGCTGCGGATGAACACCTTTTTCACGCCGGGCAGTTCCCGGACACGGCGCAGGATCTTGAGGTAATCGCTGTGATCCACGATCATGTGGGAGCAGGTGGTGGGGGCCAGGCAGTGCTTGCCGCCATTGCACATGCCCCGCAGCATCTGCTCCCGGCAGGACGGGAACCGGAAGTTGGCGGTGGGGCCGCCGACATCGTGGATGTAGCCCTTGAAATCCGGCTCGTGGGTCATGCGCTCGGCTTCCTCCACGATGCTGTCGGCGCTGCGGCTGGTGACCCGCCGCCCCTGATGCAGCTGGATGGCGCAGAAGTTGCAGCCGCCGAAGCAGCCGCGGTTCTGGATGATGGAGAACTGCACCTCCCGGATGGCAGGCACGCCGCCCATGCTCTCGTAGATGGGGTGGTAGCGGCGGGTGTAGGGCAGCGCATACACCTTGTCCAGCTCCCAGCGCACCAGCGGCTTTGCCGGGATGTTCTGCACAAGGTACTTTTCACTCTGCTTCTGGACAATGATCTGGCCGCTGACCACATCCTGATTGTCCATCTGGATGCGGCAGGCTCTGGCGTAGGCCACCTTATCGGAGGCCACTTTCCGGAAACCGGCGCACTCCACATACTTTTCGGGCAGGTGGTCGAAGTCGGTCAGGTAGCAGGTGCCATCCACATCGGTGATGGACTCCACCGGCTCCCCTGCCGCCAGCCGCCGGGCGATCTCCACGGTCTGGTGCTCGCCCATGCCAAAGCTGATGAGATCGGCTCCGGAGTCCTCCGCAATGCTGGGCAGAACGGTGTCCAGCCAGTAATCGTAGTGGGCAAACCGGCGCAGAGAAGCCTCCAGACCGCCCAGGATCACAGGCAGGTCGGGGTAGGCCTCCTTGGCCAGCCTGGTGTAAACGGTGGCGCTGCGGTCAGGCCGCGCGCCGCCGATGCCGCCGGGAGAGTATTCGTCCTCGGCACGCGGAATTTTTGCCACAGAGTAGTGGCTCACCATGCTGTCCACGTTGCCGCCGCCGATAAAAAAGCCGTACTTCGGCCTGCCGAACCGCTTGAAGTCCTCGCAGTCGGAATAGCGGGGCTGGGCCAGCACGCCGACCTTATAGCCCTCGGCCTCCAGCAGGCGGCTGATGATGGCGGTGCCAAAGCTGGGGTGGTCAACGTAGGCATCGCCGCCCACCACCACAAAGTCCAGCTGATCCCACCCCCGGGCTTCCATGTCCGCCCGGCTGATGGGAAGAAATTCGGTGTAGATCGGGGAAGAGTTGTCCATAGTGTTCCTCACTGGTTAAACCTCTCTGTCTGCTCCCCTGACAGGGAGCCAAGAGAAGTGTTGCTTGTGTTCTTATTCCTCCGGCTGATTCATCTGCATTTCCAGCCACTGCTGGCGGCTGATGAGGACAGCACGGGGCTTGGCACCCTCATAGGGGCCGATGATGCCCTTCTGCTCCATCTCATCCATGATGCGGGCGGCGCGGGCATAACCCAGCTTACAGCGGCGCTGCAGCAGGCTGGTGGATGCCTGTCCGGCATCAATGACCACCTCAACGGCCTGCTTGAGCATCGGGTCGCTGCCGGTCTCCTCATCCGCATCTGCAGAGGATGCGCCCTTCTTGCCATCCTGAATGGCGTGCTTTTCCATGGCTTCGATCATGGCCTCGTCGTACTGGACGGTGGCGCTCTGCTTGATGAAGTCCAGCACGCGGCTGATCTCTTCATCCCGCACAAAGGTGCCCTGGATACGCACCGGCTTGGGCGCACCCACAGGCATAAAGAGCATATCGCCCTGGCCCAGCAGCTTCTCGGCACCGGCACCATCCAGAATGGTACGGCTGTCCACCTGGCTGGACACAGCAAAGGCAATACGGCTGGGGATGTTGGCTTTGATCAGGCCAGTGATGACATCCACGCTGGGGCGCTGGGTGGCAACGATGAGGTGCATTCCGGCGGCACGGGCCTTCTGGGCAATCCGGCAGATGGAATCCTCCACGTCCTTGCCCACGACCATCATCAGATCGGCCAGCTCGTCGATGATGATGGCGATATAGGGCATCTTTTCCAGCATGGGGTCGGTGGCCGCCAGCTTGTTGAAGGATTTGATGTCACGGACATTGTTTTCCGCAAACAGGTGGTAGCGGCGCTCCATCTCCTGCACCGCGCTGCTCAATGCGCCCGCCGCCTTTTTCGGCTCGGTGATGACAGGCATCAGCAGGTGGGGGATGCCGTTGTATTCAGCCAGCTCCACCACCTTGGGGTCAATGAGCATGAGCTTCACGTCCTCGGGGCTGGAGCGGAACAGAATGCTGATGATGATGCTGTTCACACAGACAGATTTACCGCTGCCGGTGCTGCCCGCGATGAGCAGATGGGGCATCTTGCACAGATCGGCCACCTGGGCCACACCGGCGATGTCCTTGCCCAGCGCCACACCCAGAGGCGAAGTCATCCGCAGGAAGGCCTGGCTTTCAAAGACACTGCGGATAAAAACGGGGGTCTTTTTGTGGTTGGGCACCTCGATGCCCACGGCAGGCTTGCCGGGGATGGGTGCTTCCATGCGGACATCGGCCACAGCAAGGTTCAGGGCGATATCATCGGCCAGCGAGGTGATGCGGCTGATCTTCACGCCCGCCATGGGCTGGACCTCGTACCGGGTAACGGAGGGGCCACGCGAGATATCCAGTACCCGGGTGCGCACGCCGAAGCTTTCCAGCGTATCCACCAGCTTCTGGGCGTTGGCCTTCAGCTCGTCCTGGGCACCGGGGTCACTCTCCTCGGCAGACTTTTCAAACAGCTCGATGCTGGGATACTGATACTGGAAGGTCTCCACCACCTCCGGCTCCTCGGCCGGGGCGGTGGCGGCAGCCTGCTCGCCTGCGGCGGGTTTTTCCATAGCGGCCGCCACCAGCGTGTTCAGGTCTTTTTCCTCCACCGGTTCGCTGGTAATGCTGATCCAACCGTCCTCGTCCGGTTCACTGCGCATGGCCACCGCGTTTTCCGCGCTGACCCGCACCGGCACCACCGGCTCGTCCGTAGTGGGCAGGGTGGGGGTCTGGAATACCGGCATCTCAGGCTGCTCGGGCTCTGCCGCCCCAGCCGCAGGGGCTTCCGGGGCCGCAGGCGGCACGGTGGGTTCCACCACAGGGGCCGGAGCAGACGATCCCGCGGGCGCGAAGAAATCCTCGGCGGCAGTCTCCACGGCATCCGGCACCACCGGTTTGACGATGGCCCGTGGCGGGGCCTTTTGGAGCGGGTCCTGCCCAAAGGTGCCGCCCGGCCCGATGATGATGGGCTCAATGGGCTCGCTTCCGCCCTCGGAAACAGAGGTATCCGGCCCAAGGTCGATATCAAACGCCGCGCGGGGATGGTTGGAGGTCACCTTGACCGGCTCAAAGGCTGGGGCAGGCTGGGCGGGAGCCGGTTCCGGCTCCACCGGCGCAGGCGGCTCGTAGCCCAGAGAATCGTCCACGGGAGCAGGTTCCGCTTCGCCTTCCATTTCCTTGGTCACCTTGTGGCCCCAGCTGAACACGCCGGACAGCCACCCGGGCACCGGAATGCCGCCGGGCACGTCTTCCTCATCAAAATTATCATCGTAATCGCCCGCAGGCTCCTCGGTGCAGTACTCTTCTTCCGCCTGCCGGGCCGCAAGGCGCTCAGCACGGCGGGCGGCGTTCTGTTCATAGACCGCCACGCCTTTTTCATGCACACCGCCGCCCACATTGCAGAGCCACTGCCAGCACTCGGCAGGGGTGATATCAAAAATATACAGGCTGGCGCACAGGGCCAGCACTGCCATGACCAGATTGGCCGCAGGCCGCCCGCAGAGCAGGAGCAGGTTGCCGCCCAGCAGGGTACCCAGCACGCCGCCGCCCAGCCAGGCGTTCGCGCCGTTCTGGTAGCAGGCAGCGATCATCTGGGCAGCGGTCAGGTCGGCGGGGATATCCGAAAACACGATGACCGTGCCGCTGGCAAAGATCAACCCCAGCAGCAGCTTGAACACCTGCATCAGCAGGTCCTGCCCCCGGGTGTAGAGGATGGCCAGATAGCACACCGCCGCGCCCAGCACAAAGCTGCCGCAGCCGAACAGCCCGAATAGAATCTGGTGGGCGCTCTTCCAGACGTAGTCTCCCTCCACGAACGCCAGCACGATGAGCAGCAGCCCCACAAACAGGGTGCCCAGCCCCGCCGGCATCCGCTCCTCGGCCCGGCTTTTTCTGCGTGCAGACGCGCGCTTTGCAGTTGTTTTTCGCTTTCGTTTTGCCATTTTCTGTTCTGACCCCTGTCCTTTGTTCCCATAGTATTCGATTCTTTCATTATACCACGGGTTGGGTCAAGTGGCAATTACAGAATGCAGACCGGTTTGACCCTTGAATGCCGCGTGCGGCATCCATTCCGCACAGATAAGGCAGCAAGCATAAATGCGGAAAAGCTGCACGCTGTTTTTATCTGCTATGAACTCTGCCAGAAATCTCGTCAGGCTGTTGCGGATATAGAAAATGCAATGAAGATCATCATAGCAGAACAGGCATCCTGCCCGATACCGCCAAGCGGTAACGCAGGATGCCTGTTCTGCTTTCTGTTTCCCGGAATTCCCGCGTATTGAACAGCGCTTTTTAATGCTGGATCTGTCCGCCTGCCCGGGTCGCTTTTTTCATCCGTAAATCTGTGAAGGGTGCCAATGCTTCGATCAGTGCGTGATCGTGATTCTGCACCAGACGGCTTTGGGGGCCGAAAAGCATGGTCTGTTCCACATCCTCCGTACTGGCAGCCCAGCCCGGCGCACCGGTACGGGCAAACTGCATCACAGCGCCAAAAATTTCCGCTTCCAGCCGCTTTGCTCCCTCAAAGGCACACACCGGCACAAGCTCTGTGTTGTGGAACACAAATGGGATATCCGCACAGTGCCACGGGGTACTTTTCCCCATCAGAGGGAAGTCCTGATCAAACAGATAACTGTACACCTTTCCGCCCGCCTTGGCACGCTCCCGGACATATTTGATCGTGGGGGCGCGGAAGCTGGTATCTGCCAGCAGCAGGTCTTCCTCCGGGCGGTGCGGGTAGGCAGTGCGGAACTGCTTCCGCAGGGTCTCTGCGGCAGACAGGCCCACTGCTTCTTCCGGACTGACTCCTTTCAGTCCATCAAAGAAACCGTAGAACTCCGAATAAACCGTACCGATCAGCACCGGAATGTCTGCAGTCTCGGGCCGAAACCCACTGCCGTTTTGGAGCGGATCTCCAAGATAGAAGCGGTTCGGGTGGGGACTTTGGCCCACGTTCGCGCCTTTTGCTTTCAGAGCCGGGCTGACGTTCCGGTAAGCCTGCGCCAGCTGGTGGTAGGGCACAGTTTCCAGCTGCTGTGCTGTCTGCACGCCAAGCTCCTGCATCAGCGCCTGCACACAGTCCCTGCCGCTGCCGACACTGTCGTTCAGCAAACCTTCCAGCACACCACTCATTATCATCGCCCTGTGGTACAGGCCATCTGCTGCCGGGGTTTGCAGCAGCGTTGTCACTTTGGCACCGCCGCCGGACTGGCCGAATACCGTCACGCAGCCGGGATCGCCGCCAAACGCTGCAATATTGTCCCGCACCCACTGCAGTGCCAGGATGATATCATCCCCACCCGCATTGCCGGAGTTTGCGTACTCCTCCCCAAAATCGGAGAGATCCAAGTAGCCCAGGATGTTCAGCCGGTGGTTCAGTGACACCACCACGCAGTCCCCTTCCCGCGCCATGTTTCCGCCCTCGTAGGCCACCTGCTCAATGGACGAGCCGGCAAAAAATCCGCCGCCATGGAGCCAGACCATCACCGGCCGCTTTTGGGCATCGCAGGCCGGGGTCCAGATGTTCAGGTTCAGGCAGTCCTCATCCTGCACCCAGTAGCGGTGGAGCACACGCAGTTCGCCGCTGGGCTTGTCGATGCTCAACAGAGGGCAGACGCAGCCGTAACTGGAAGCGTCCAGCGGCTCTGCCCAAGGCTGGGGCGGCTGGGGTGCATGGAAGCGCACCGCCCGCCCATACGGGATGCCTTTGAAGCTGCTGATTTCCCGGAAGCGATATCCCCGCACCGGACCATAATTTGTCTGAACCACCGGAAAATCCGGCGCACAGCAAAACGCCTTTTCCATAAATGACCTCCTTCTTTCAAAAAGACAGACCCCCGGTACTGCAAACATGGCACCCGGAGGTCTGTTTTTGTTATCCTAAATCTTCGCCGTTGGTGGCAATGACCTTCTGATACCAATAGAAACTGTCCTTCTTTTCGCGGCTCAGATCCCCCGTGCCGTCGTCAAACTTGTTGACGTAGATGAAGCCGTAGCGCTTTGCCATCTCACCGGTGGAGGCACTCACCAGATCGATGCAGCCCCAGGGGGTGTAGCCCATCAGATCCACGCCGTCCTTTACAGCCTCAGCCATCTGCTCGATGTGTGCCCGCAGGTAGTCGATGCGGTAGCTGTCGTGGATCTTTCCGTCGGCATCCTTCTTGT
>ERZ838516.1514-NODE-1514-length-29670-cov-9.182914_pt1 | contig 29670 bp, 23 predicted proteins | sample MGYA00519910_ERZ838516 | MGnify/ENA primary metagenome ERZ838516 (study PRJEB31850, sample SAMEA3708837) | human gut metagenome | biome: human gut; feature: human-associated habitat; material: faeces | place: China | collected 2014 ... | reverse complement strand
ACATATCCATATCTTCCAAAGAGAACTCAACCCGAATCTTTTTCGAGTCGACCTCGCCCTTGGAAAGCAAGACAACCGTCTCCACATGTGTCGTCCCCGGGAACATGTCGACACAGCATACTCTTGTGACCTCATAACCTTTTGCCTGCAGCACAACGAGATCTCTCGCAAGGCTCGTTGGTTTGCAGGAAATATAGATCATTTTTTCGCATCCATAATGATCGATGATCTTTGGAAGCGCCTTCGGATGGATTCCGTCTCTCGGCGGGTCCAAAACGATGAGATCCGGGCGTTCCTCTAAGGTATCTAATACTTTTAAAACATCCCCTGCGATGAAGTCACAGTTTGTCAGTCCATTCTGCGCCGCGTTCACCTTCGCCGCCTCAACAGCTTCCTCAATGATCTCCACGCCGGTCACATGTTCTGCCGCCGGAGCCAGGATCTGGGCAATGGTACCGGTTCCGCTGTAGAGATCGAAGACCTTTCTTCCGTCTGTCTCACCGATGTATTCGCGGGCCGTCTCATAGAGCACCTCCGCACCGAGAGAGTTGGTCTGGAAAAAGGAGAATGGAGTGATCTTAAATTTTAATCCGAGAAGCTCTTCCATAAAGAAGTCCTGTCCATAAAGGATCACCGTGCGGTCATTCTGTACCACATCCGCGAGGCTGTCGTTTTCTGTGTGGAGGATTCCGGCAAAAGAACCTTCCAAATCCAATTCCAGAAGTTTTTCTTTCCAGCCCTCAAGCAACGCTTCCTCATTCTGTTCACTCTTCCAGGTTCCCTCCGTCTGGGTGGAGGTCACAAGATCCACAAGGATCTCCCCGGTCTTCACACCGCGGCGGACAAGAAGATGTCTCAGATAACCGACATGCGCCATTTTTTTATAGAAGACTGCTCCGTGCTCCGTAAAATAATCCAACGTCGCTCTTAAGATCTTACAGCAGTCCGGGTGCACCAGCACACACCGGTCCACGGTCACGATATCATAAAAGCTGCCGCGTTTATGCATTCCCAGAGTCATGGGACCGTCCTTAAACTCATCTCCGAAGGAAAATTCCATTTTGTTGCGGTACGCCTTTGTCAACGGACTACCTTTGATCCCCTCAAAATTGTAGCCGGCCGGAAGAACCGGATCTAAAAGAGCCCGGACCTGCTGCTCCTTGATCTTTAACTGTTCCTCATAAGGAACCGTCTGGTACGTACATCCGCCGCAGTCCGCACGATGAGGACATGCACCCTCTGTGTTTTCGTATGCTGCGGGAGTCACGACCTTAAGGAGTCTTCCCTCGCATCTTCCTTTGCGCTGCTTGGAGATCGCGATCTCGACGGTCTGCCCCGGGAGCGCGTTCTTTACAACTACCTTTTCCTCTCCGATATGGAGGATTCCTTTATTTGGAAAATCCATCTTTTCCACTGTACCGGTGTAGATCTCACCTTTTTTCATATAATTTTTGTACTCCTTTTTCTGCCGGGAATCGGATTTTTCCGTTTCTGATCGCACAGCGCGTAAACGATGCCTCGTTCCCTGATATGTTTTTATGCACAGAAAAAGGCTGTGCAAGCGATCCCTGCCACAGCCTCGTTCTCATTGTGTTTGTAAGCATTTCGGCTTAAGCTTCTTTCTCGTCATCCTTCTCGACAGCTTTTTCCGTTTTTTTCGGAGTTTCCTCCTCTTCCTCGAAAAAGTCATCGTCGAAATCATCGTCGAAATCGTCTTCAAAATCTTCCAGATAATCCGGTGTAAAGAAGCGATATACTGCGTATGCGATTCCGGCTACAGCAGCAACAGCGCCGATGATAGCAAGCACCCAGAGGATACAATTCTTTTTCTTATCCTCTTCTTCTTTTTTATGAAGCAGTTCATTCAGCTTGGACGCGTTTATAAGCTCTTCCATTTTGCTGAGTGCGTCTTTACTCATCGTATCGAATTTGTTCATCCTCACACATCCTTTCTGTTTCACAGCCGCCCCGGACAAGAATGATCCGCACGGACAGATACTTTGTAATAGTATATCATGATTTTATGGTTTTTACTATCCCTAAATTTTCATAGTTTTAGACACCATTTTTTTATACCGCAGTATATGGAGTTCTACAAATAAACATGATAAAATAAAACTGCTGTCGCACCTCCAGCAGAAAGGAGGCGGTATTTATAGATTACATAAACACTTTCCTTGTCTCTGTCGCGGCAAGCATAGTTGGCTACTATGTTTGCAAATGGCTGGATAGGGACAACCGACAGTAACAGCCTAAACGGTTTGGCTCACCGCAAAGAGCAAGAAAACCCCCGGAGTGGCACCTCCGGGGGTTTTCGCGTACTCATAGACATATAAGCACTTTCCTTAGCTGTTTTTAATTATATGCGATTATTTAGGAAAAATCAATACCAAACTTTTTCAATCACGTTTTGACTTTCCTTTACTTTACAGTTTCTTCAACTTCGCAAAGGAAGCAAACATCTTCCTTGTCCCGATCGCCGCATTATCAAAATCGACTGTGACCTCAAAATCTTTTCCGCCGTCCGCGATGGATTTCACGGTTCCGTCACCAAAACGCATGTGATGGACGCGGTCACCTTCGGAGAAATCCAAAGACTTCGGTTTTTCTACGGTAAACGCCTTTCCGAAGGTCGGCGTGTTCTTCGGCGCCGCAGAAGTCCCGGAGGCATATGGATTCTTATAGGCATCGGATTTCTGTCCAAAAAGACTCACCCCCGCCGGGCGGTTCTGGAATCTTCCGGTGTGACCGTCAGCCGCTTTTCCGTCCGCGCCGGAAGCCTTCGCCCACGGAAGTCCTGCTTCCTCCGGAAGATTCCTGTATGCGTCCGCCATTTTCTTCCATCCGGTCTTTGAATCATCCCGATCCGGACGTTCCAGGCACACATCCGGGATCTCGTCAATAAACCGGCTCGTTCTCGCGTACTGCATCTCGCCCTTCACCATACGGCTCTTTGCGGCGGTCAGCGTCAGCCGCTTCTCCGCCCTCGTGATTCCCACATAGCAGAGACGGCGCTCTTCCTCCAGTGCCTCCGGTCCCTCCATCAGAGACATCATACTCGGGAAAAGTCCATCTTCCATTCCCGCAAGATACACATACGGGAACTCCAGACCTTTCGCGGAATGCAGTGTCATAAGGATAATTCTATCCTCTGACTCATCCATACTGTCGATATCCGCAACCAGGGCAACTTCCTCCAGGAACGCGGAAAGACTCGGTTCCTCGGCGCTCTCCCAGTAGGAGACTGCCTTGTTGATCAATTCCTCAATATTTTCCATTCTGGACTCGGCTTCCACCTCGCCCTCTTCCTTCAGCTCGTCACGATATCCTGTCTTATCAAGGATCGCCTCGATCACATCCTTGATCGGAGTCTCTTCCTTTAACATCTTCCGGAACTCGCTGATCTGGTCTGTAAATACTCCGATCTTTAACGCCGCTTTTCCGATTCCCGGAACAGCCTGCGCCCTCTCCAGCGCCTCATAGAAACTCATATCGTTTTCCATCGCGAACATGTTCACCCGGGCGACACTCATAGCTCCGATTCCGCGCTTCGGAACATTGATGATCCTCTGCACAGCCAGGTCATCCCGCCCATTGGCGATCGTCTTTAAATAGCAGAGAACATCCTTGATCTCTTTTCTCTGGTAGAAGTTTACGCCGCCCACGAGACGATACGGGAGATTGTACGCAACACATTTCTCCTCGAATATACGGGACTGGGCATTCGTGCGGTAGAGGATCGCGTAATCCTTCCATGGTCCGCCTCTCTTCACGATATCCCGCACAATCCACTCCGCTTCCTCAAAGGAAGAGCTGAACTCCCGGAACACCGGACGCTCGCCCACCTCATTCTCGGTCCAAAGTGTCTTATCCTTTCTTCCGGTGTTGTTCCTGATCACCTCATTCGCCGAATCCAGGATCATCTTTGTGGAACGGTAATTCTGCTCCAGCTTGATCACCTTCGCCCCCGGGAACGTCTCCTCAAAGCTTAAGATATTTCTGATATTCGCTCCGCGGAACCGGTAGATCGACTGGTCATCGTCGCCCACCACGCAGATATTCCGGTATTTTGCCGCTAAGAGGCTCACAAGCTTAAACTGTACCGTATTCGTATCCTGATACTCATCCACCATAATATAGCGGAAACGGTCCTGATAATACTCCAAGACCTCCTGCTTTGACTGGAACAACTCCACGGTCTTTACGAGAAGGTCATCGAAATCCAGGGCATTGTTCTTTTTTAAGCGTTTCTGGTACTCCATATAGAGCTCCGCAATCCGTTTCAGTCTCGAATCCCCCTCAGCCTTCGCGCTGAGCATAAATTCTTCCGGACTGATCATCTCGTTCTTTGCGGAGGAGATCACGCCGAGGACACCCCGTTCTTTTAATACCTTCGTATTCACCTCAAGATCCTTGAAGATCTGTTTCATCAGGGTTTTTGTATCATCGGAATCATAGATGGAAAAATCCGTCGTGTAGCCGATATTCTCAATAAATCTCCTTAAGATCCGCACACAGAGGGAGTGGAAGGTGCTGACCCAGACACTGTCCGCGCCGTATTCCACAAGGCTGTTGACACGGTCCCGCATCTCTCCCGCCGCCTTGTTTGTAAAGGTGATCGCCAGGATATTCCAGGGCTTCACACCCTTTTCCTCTATTAAATAAGCAACCCGGTGCGTCAGCGCCCGTGTCTTTCCGGATCCGGCGCCCGCCAGCACTAAGAGCGGACCTTCCGTAGTGAAGACAGCTTCCCGCTGCATCGGATTTAATGTATCGTAATTGTTCATTCTGTTCCCCTTTCACGTTTCCGGAGGCTGACGGTTCTGCACGTATCTCCCACATACTGAAACCGCCGGTATTCCGACAACAGATACCATCATTCTACCACAGGAACACTCGTTCGTGCAATCTTTATTATATGAAAAGTATGTGTCTGTTCCTGTATGCGGATAGGAATTTTCTGAACTGATAATTCCGTAACAGTACAGTGGCAGCAGTAGATTTTTCCGATTGGGAATGCGAAATGGTAATGATATAAAAACGCCCCGGATCAGAGAGAACTGTCATCTCACGATCCGGGACGCTTCTTTTGCAAGCTGGCAGCCAGCATTTACTGCCAGTCTCATTTTATTTTTTTAGAATTCCAGATATGCACCTTTCATCGGGCTTGCCGCATGCTCGCTGAACATACGGAGCACACCGCTCTTGTATCGGAGCTCTCTCGGCTTCCAGTTTTTCTTTCTCTCGGCAAGGATCGCGTCGATCTCCTCCGGAGTCTTTCTCTCGCCCTTGATACCGATGATGTTTAACTTTCTCTCCATCACATCGATCTCGATGAGATCGCCTTCCTCAACGAGAGCGATCGGGCCGCCGTCTGCCGCCTCCGGGCTGCAGTGTCCGATAACCGGACCTGTGGATGCACCGGAGAATCTTCCGTCTGTGATCAGGGCGATGGAACGGCCAAGCTCCTTGTCGCTGCTGATGGCCTCGGAGGTGTAGAACATCTCCGGCATACCGCTTCCCTTCGGTCCCTCGTAACGGATGAAGACTGCGTCACCTTTCTGAACTCTATGTTTCAGGACAGCATCCAGACACTCTTCCTCGCTATCAAACGGTCTCGCCTTGAGAACTGCCTTGAACATCTCCTTCGGGCATGCGGTGTGCTTGATGACCGCACCTTCCGGAGCAAGGTTTCCGCGCAGAACTGCGATGCTGCCGTCGGTTCCAATGGCCTTGTCAGCCGGACGGATGATGTCCTGTCTTGTGATGGAGATTCCGTAGCGCTCGTTGAACTTCTGAAGCCATTTTTCACAGCGCTCATAGAATCCGTTCTCTTTTAATTCCTTTAAGTTCTCGCCGAGAGTCTTTCCGGTCACGGTCATGACATCAAGGTGAAGGTGGTCTTTGATCTCCTCCATGATCGCCGGAACGCCGCCTGCATAGTAGAAGCACTCTGCCGGCCACTTTCCTGCCGGGCGGATATCAAGAAGATACTTCGCGCCGCGGTGGAGTCTGTCGAAGGTGTCACCTGTGATCTCGAATCCAAGCTCATGAGCGATCGCCGGAAGGTGGAGTAAGCAGTTTGTACTTCCGGAGATGGCCGCATGTACAAGGATCGCGTTTTCGAAGCTGTCCATCGTCACGATATCACTCGGACGCATGTTGTCCATCTTCGCAAGCTTAACTGCCTGTTTTCCGGCCTCTCTCGCGTAGTTTAAGAGATCCGGGCTTGTCGCAGGCATCAACGCACTTCCCGGGAGGGCAAGACCAAGAGCCTCGGCCATGATCTGCATGGTGGATGCAGTTCCGATAAAGGAACAGGCGCCGCAGCTCGGACATGCGTTATGCTTTGCCCAGTTTAAGCGGTTCTCGTCGATCTCACCGCGCTCATACTGGGCGCTGTACATGCCAAGCTGTTCCAGGGTCAACATCTCCGGACCCGCATTCATGGTTCCGCCCGGAACAACAACAGCCGGAATATTCACGCGGAATAAGCCCATGAGGTTTGCCGGCATTCCCTTATCACAGCTTGCGAGATATACCCCTGCATCGAAGGGAGTCGCATTTGCGTGGATCTCGATCATGTTCGCGATCATCTCACGGCTTGCAAGGCTGTAGTTGATTCCATCGGTTCCCTGGCTCTCGCCGTCACAGATATCGGTGCAGAAATATTTCGCGCCATGGCCGCCTGCCTCAGCGATTCCTTTTTTTACTTCATCTACAAGGATATGGAGATGTCCGCTTCCCGGATGGCTGTCACCTGCCGTGCTTTCGATGATGACCTGCGGCATCGCAAGTTCTTCCGGTTTCCAGCCTGTTCCGATCCTTAACGGATCAAGCTCCGGTGCAAGTTTTCTCATTTCCTGACTCTTCAGACATTTCATGATATTTCCTTCTTTCTTTGTGGGGTGTTACTCGTTATTGAGCGAATGATATCTTTTATTGAAACTGTTTTTTCAATTTTGTTCGCAACTGTTCAGTACCCTCACAGTTACGCGCAAAAATCCATTCCAAATCGGCTGTGCCGATAGGATTTTTGCCTTCTATTCTAAGTTTTCTTACGGTCAGCGCAGTAAATGCGCAGACCTACTGAACAGTTACTTTTGTTCTTTCTCTGCATTTCGAATGCACCGCGGCTTTGGGCTGCGTGCCTGCATCTTTCTACTACGCAAAGAACGAAATTACAAGTGCTACAAGGAATCCGGTCACACCGACTAAGGTCTCCATGATGGTCCAGGTTTTCAGGGTCGTCTTCTCGTCGATTCCCACGAGGGATCTTACCAGCCAGAAACCGGAATCATTGAAGTGGGAGCATACGGTGGAGCCGCCCGCTACTGCCGCTACGGTACATGCCAGATATAACGGAGACAGCTCACTGATTCCAGGAAGTGCCGCAACGATACCTGCCGCCATGGTCATGGCAACGGTCGCGGAACCGACACTGATGCGGACAAGGACTGCAATGATAAATGCAAGGACAACGATCGGAAGGTTCATGGATGCAACTGCATTTCCGATCACATTTCCAAGACCGGAGTACTGAAGGACATAGCGGAGCACGCCGCCACAGGCGGTAACGAGAAGGATGAGACCGGTCGGCTCCAAGGACTTTGTCATAACCTTCTCAAGCTCTTTCATCGTGTATCCATGTTTTAAACCGAGACCGAACATGGCAGCCAAAGTCGCGAGCAGCAGTGCTACGAACGGCTCACCTAAGAACTCAAAGACCGGAGCAACACCGGCTAATGCCGGAACAACGCCGCAGATGGAGTCCAGAATGATGAGCACTAACGGGATCAGGATGATCCCAACGATCAGCCAGAAGCTCGGAAGCTTGGACTCATCAATCTCTTCCTGATTTGCCACACTCTCCGGTACCGGAACATAAAACTTCTTACCACAGATGGATCCCCATACCGGACCGGCTACGATCATTGCGAAGATTCCGCAGAAGATTCCGACTAAGATGACCCAGCCAAGATCTACATTTAACATTGTCGCTACGAGAACCGGACCCGGTGTCGGCGGAATGAACGCATGTCCAACAGCAAGTCCCGCAAGGAGCGGGATCACATAGTGAAGAGAGGAACGCTTTGTCTTCTTAGCAAGGGAGAATGCTAACGGGATCAGAATGATCAGTCCTGCATCGAAGAATACCGGCATCGCGATCACAAGGCCTGTGATTCCAAGCGCCCACGCGGCCTTTTTGTCACCGAATTTCTTTACCATCGTGACAGCGATCGTCTGTGCACCGCCCGAGACCTCCAGGATCGCACCGAACATGGATCCTAAGCCTACAAGCAGGGCAATTCCTTTTAACGTGTTTCCAATTCCATCATTGACCGCCGCGATAATATCTTTCGTCGGCATTCCCGCAAGAAGTCCGATGCTGATCGCTCCGATCAGGATCGCGATCATTGCCTGCACATTGAATTTGATGATCAGGACGAGCAGGATCACAAGACCGATCAGTGCTGCCAGGACAAGGCGGGTCGGGTTAAGTACAACTCCTTCAGACATAGTGGATTTACCTCCCAGTGTATTTGTTTTGGTTGTTCCGCGCAAAGATCCGTTTCATACCCCTGAACCGGACTACTCTGCGCTTCATGGTTGCATTTGGAAATAACAGTTCATATTTTGTTTTTCCTGCTTTCCGCTTTTTCATCAGACATGTCAGGCTGTTTAGTAAATTCTTTAATGTATTTGTCTGATGTCTTATGTCTATGGGCTTAATCTAACATTTTTCTGTGGTATTTGCAATACTTGTCTGATGTATTTTGTCTTTTCTCTTTTTCGCACAAAAAAAGCAGGGGAAAATTGTGCATTATTTTTCCCTGCTCGCTGCATTCTTATTCCATTTGAATGGCTTCTGACATTTTACTCTCCTACTGCTCTTTCTCCTCTTTTGTCTCGCCCTGCGCCTTATAAGCCGTCCGGCGTCTCAAAAGCTCCTGCCTGTTATACGTCAGATGCATCACCATTGCACACCGCGCCCCGGTGGAATCATGATTTGCGATGGCTTCCGTGATGGCCCGGTGGGTCGTGATCGTCTCTGTCCGCAGTGAGCGCCTCGTCAAGTTTACAAAGGTATTGATTCCCGAATTGATGATCGGGATCAGGGACTCCATGACCTGATTCTTGCTGCACCGGGCGATCCAGGTGTGGAACTCGATGTCCTTCGGCATATGATCCTTGTCCGCCAGATATAGTTCCTCCGTCTCCTTACACAGCCTCTTTAAGGTCGCGATATCCTCGTCCGTCGCGTAAACTGCCGCCTTAGCGGCAATCTCCGGCTCTAAGATCAGACGGACGTCAAAGAGATCCAGCGCCAGCTTAAACCTGTCATGGAGCTTTGCATTAAGCCTTAACGGATCGTCCTCCGCAGGCGTCAGACTGCTGACATACGTTCCCGCGCCTCTCCGCACCTGCAGAACTCCTTTCGTCACCAGACCTTTCACCGCCTCGCGGATCGTGCTTCGTCCCACCTCAAACATCTCCGCAAGTTCAAACTCGTTCGGAAGCCGATCTCCCACCTCCAACGGTTTCTCTTTTATATACTCTAAGATCCGGTCCTCGATCTGGCTGCCCAGAAGTTTCCGGTCATCTTTTTTCTTCGTCTCCATAGTTTCCCCCATGTTCTGTTACAAGTTGTCTGATGTCTTCATTATACGGAAGATCGCATATGCTGGCAAGCTGATTTTTCCAAATGACCGCAAATACTAAAAAATCCCGCACACAGTCCGGATATTATCCGGAATCTGTATGCGGGATCAAAATCATCAGATGAAATGCGCTTTACAGCTCATCCTTCACATATCCGGCCACATTATAGGCATGGTCGGAGATACGTTCCAGATTGCTCAGGATATCTAAGAACACAACGCCGGCAGACGGGTTGCACTCGTTCTTGGAAAGACGCTCGATGTGCTTGTCGCGCATCTCCTCCTCGAGAGTATCCACACGGTCTTCCAGCTTGCTGACCTGACGGATATCCTCCATTCCGCCATCCTGGCGGGCAGCAACTGCATGGTCCACAGCTCCGATGGCCGCGCTCGAAATCTCTTTGAGATCCTCGAGCCCGGTCTCTGAGAAAGTGAGTCCATGTTCCTTCAGGTACTGTGCCGCCTCTGCGAGGTTTTCCGCATGGTCGCCCACACGTTCTAAATCGCTGATGCTGTAGAAGAGGTTGCTGACCTGAACTTTCTGTTTCTCATTTAAGGACAGGTTGTTGACCTTAATGAGATATTCGGTAAGCTTCTTATTTAAAATATCGATCTCTGTCTCGTTCTTAAAAACCTCATCCAGACATTCATATTTGTTTTCCAGAAGGACGTTTGTTGCAAGCTTTAAGTTTGCGAGAGCCATCTTACCCATATGAACGACTTCCATCACACCGACTTCAAGAGCAAAGGTCGGGGATTTGAAGATACGTTCGTCGAGAACCGGAAGCTCGTCCTCCTTTGTCTCCTTCTGCTCCTCTTCCTGACCTGTCTCGCGGACGATCAGACCGGAAAACGCAACGAGCTGTTTCGCGAACGGGAATAAGAGCAGGGTGTTCGTCACGTTAAAGAATGTATGGAACACCGAGATCTGGAAAGAATTGATACTGCTCTGGGCAATATCCGGGCGCATCATGGAAATGATATACATACCGATTCCAAATACGACCGCACCGAAGCTGTTGAAGGTCAGATGGATCACGGACGCGCGCTTTGCGTTTCGGCTTGTACCTGCACTGGATAAAAGGGCAGTCAGACATGATCCGATATTCTGTCCAAGAGTAATATAAATCGCGGCATTTGTGGATACCACTCCGCTCATCGCCAGAGTCTGTAAGATACCAACAGAGGCGGTGGAGCTCTGGATGATCGCAGTTACAAGGGCACCGACAAGAATACCGAGGATCGGGTTCCTTCCAAGTACCGCAAACGCCTTCGCAAAGATCGGGGCATCCGTGTACGGTGCTACAGAACCTGACATGAAGGTCAGGCCCACAAACAGGAGGCCGACACCGATACAGATCTCACCTGCCAGACTCTCCTTTTTCTTCTTGGAAAACATCAAAAAGGCGGCGCCGATGGCAACTACGAGCGGCGCGAAAAACGACGGCTGCAGGATCTTCATCGCATCCCCCAGAGAGTTTAAGGAAACCATCCATGCGGTGATCGTTGTACCGATGTTTGCGCCCATGATGACTCCGACCGCCTGGGTCAGATTCAAAATTCCGGCGTTTACGAAACCAACGACCATGACGGTTGTGGCTCCGCTGCTGTGCAGGATCGCGGTGATCAGAGCGCCGAGACCGACTGCCAGAAGTCTGTTGTCCGTCACCATTCTCAGGAACTTGTTCAGCTTACTTCCCGCCGACTTCTGCATGCCGTCACCCATGATGCTCATACCGTAAAGGAACATGCCCAGACCGCCGAGGAAGCTGAAGATACTTTCCAGATATCCGATATTCATAATGCCTTCTCCATTCTCTTTTGTCGCTGCCTGTTGTCTTAACACGGCGGCGTGGCAAAAGCGCAGTTTCGATCCGATTCTGCAAAATTTGCCTTCGTGTTCCATCATATCATAGAGCACACGCTTTTTTCAATTATAAATATAATATTTGTAAATTTTAGGTAAAGAATACAAAATGAATTTCGAATTTTTAGTGAATGTCCCGTTACTTCTTCAGAATCTTTATCGCTTTCTTTACATCCTTATGGAAGTCCTCCCATTTCTCCGGATAATCCACAAAATATTTCGGGCAGATCTTTCCCGTCACGTCGTAGTGGCGGATCACGTCATCCGGCTTCAGATCAAATTCCACACAGAGGTACGCGCATAAGTTTACAAGCGTCTGATATGTACTGTCATAAAATTTTCCGGTCTCATCCGGGTGGCAGCACTCGATGGAGATCGTGTCACTATTGCGGTTGTTGGATGCGTAGGCCACCTCATTTAACGGAACACACTGGACGACCTCACCCTCCAGACCGATCACGAAATGGCTGCTGACAGAGGTAGTCTTCGAACCAGTCTGGTCCTTTAAGCCCTCAAAGTAATTCCGGTTTTCCAGTGCGGTGCTGCAGGGGTTTGCGACATAGTGTACCACGATACCGTTTACTTTCTCAAGCGGGATCTGCGGCCGTGAGTACTCGTTCGGGGTCAGCAAATTTACATTCACATACTCCGGAACCGCCACATCCGCCGGATCTACCTGTTTCCTCCCCGTAAGTTTCTTTGTCACGAGCACAGCCGTGATGATCACGGCGATCCCGATCACCGCGGCCAGTCCGCCTACGATCATGCGGCGGGTCCGCTCCTGCTTTCTTCGTCTTCTCCGGTTTTCCTCCCGCCGGATCCTTCGCTCTTCGATTTCATCTCTGTATGGCATTATTCTTTCCTTTCTTCTGTATATAGAATTACGATGTAACGATTCCGCAGGTCTATGCACTTACTGGGCTAACCGTAAGAAAACCTATGCCGGAAAGCAAAAATCCCATCGGCACAGCCGATTTGGAATGGATTTTTGCGCGTAACCGCGATGGCACTGAACAGTTACGTTATAAAAGCGTAAAAAGATTCTTCTCAAATTCAATCAGCCCGTCTTTTTTCATCCTGGAGAGCTCCGCAGACAATGCGCTCCTGTCCACTGCGAGATAATCCGCGAGCTGCTGGCGGTTGAAGGGGATCCCGACAGTCTTTTTCTTCTGTTTTTCCGACTCAAAGGATAGGTACGCCATCACCTTTTCCCGGATGGACCTCTGTCCCATGTGGTCGATCTTCCGCGTCAGCATTAGATTTTTCTTCGCCATGATATAGAGAAGGTTGTGGATCAGGCGGTTGTGATGCGAACATGCCGGGGTGCAGACGTTTAAGATCCTTCCAATGTCTAAAAATAAGATCCTGCTCTTTTCTGCCGCCACTACATTGACCATCAATGCTTCACCCGGCATACAGGCGTAGGCTTCACCAAAAAGCTCACCGTTTCCCGCATGGCCCAGAACCTGCCGGTTTCCCCAGAAATCGTCCCGGGAGATCTCAACACTTCCGGAGAGGATGAATCCCATGGAGCAGATCTCCGTTCCTGCGAGGAAAATAATATCCCCTTTTTCGTACTTTTTTTCTACTGCGGAAAGACATTTTAAGATACTCTCCTTTTCTTCTGGGTGGATTCCGGCAAAGAGCATGGAATCCGGAATTTCTTCTTTGTGGATCATCGATTTCCTTTCTTCCACCTGACACGGGCGGCCATTTGCACTTTCCTGTTTCCTTCATCCATAACGGGCAGTCTTTTGCACTTTCCTGTTTTCATATCTGAATGTACCACATTGCGGATTTTTCGTTGGAAATACAACATACTTTTTGTCATCATTGTAGTATATTGACGATACAAAAGTCAATACATGACACTTACAAAATCTGCCACGATCCGCTTTTTCCGGATTCGTGGCAGCAAATACACCGCAATAGAAATTGCTGAGACAATATTTACACATTTTGAAAGGGGAACTTAAATTGAAAAGAACGATCGTAAAAATTGATGAAGAAAAATGCAACGGCTGCGGAGCATGCGCAGCGGCCTGTCAGGAAGGCGCAATCGCGATGATCGACGGAAAGGCGAAGCTGATCCGCGACGATTACTGTGACGGCCTTGGAAACTGTCTTCCGGCCTGTCCGGCGGACGCCATCAGCTTTGAGGAGCGCGAGGCTGCCGCTTATGACCATGAGGCGGTTCTGGCACACATGGCGGCAAGAAAAGCTGCTTCCCTCATGCCGACAGAGGCACCGTCCCCGAAGCCGGAATTTACAGGATGCCCGGGAAGCATGAGCCGCACGATCACACATGCCTCCGCGCCTGCATCTAACAACGCAGCGATTCCGGGACACACTGCACCTGTCTCCATGGAGAGCAGACTATCCCAGTGGCCGGTTCAGATCAAGCTCGTCCCGGTCCGCGCCCCGTACTTTGACGGTGCGAAGCTTCTCGTTGCCGCGGATTGCACCGCTTACGCATACGGAAACTTCCACAACGATTTCATTGACGGACATGTGACACTGATCGGATGTCCGAAGCTGGATTCCGTAGACTATTCCGAGAAGCTCACGGAGATCATCCGCAATAATGATATCCAGAGCGTGACAGTTGTTCGCATGGAGGTTCCGTGCTGCGGAGGAATCGAGGCGGCTGTGAAGAACGCGCTGATGGCAAGCGGGAAGTTTATTCCGTGGCAGGTATATACAATCGGTACCGATGGACGGATCTTGAAATAAGATCTCGTCCCTGCCAGTTCTTCTGGAAAATCCCATCGGCATAGCCGATCTGGAATAGATTTTCCCTTGTAACTACGAAGGTACTGAATCGACATTTTTATATTTAAGAAGGGAACCTATATGTCTCTCTCAACTACTACAAACACCTCTGGCCGCACCCCGGAGCAGGACGCTGTCATCTGCGCCCTCATCGGACTCGCCCGCGCCGCGGAGGCAAAGGAAATCCCGGCTGGAACTGCTCCGGTCCTTTTTGCAGCCCTGGCATCCGTGGCCCCGGGCGGCTCCCTCTCCTCTTCTGCCGCCAATGACCTTGTGGAACAGATCCACAAGCAGAAATCCATTGTCTCCCCAGACTGCGCCGCTTGCCCATCCCCCTGCGGAAGGACTGCGGACTTTCTTCCGAAGGACTTAAACTGCACCGACAACGGCCTCTTCGAGGACCGGAACCGGCTGCTCGCAGAACTCAGCCAGCACGCGAAAGAGGAATGGAAGCGCATTCTCGCGGAGCAGGAAGATCCGGAGATCACACGACTCTTTATGGACTGCGTGTTCATGGCGGGATATGCATATGAAAAGGAGCTGTTTGCGCCGTATTTTGAAAAATTGGCGGCACTGAATGACTGAATGCAGGAGTCAAAGTCCTGTGCCAGGTCTCCCACGGATCATCCCGGGAACAGGCTCCGGCAGGCAGGCTTCAAACCTGTCTATCTCAGTCGGAGACCTGACTCCCATTGAGACAGATTTGTGATTACTCACCACCTGTTATGAAGTGACTTTTGTCAAGAGTTAATTTTTAGAAATTCTTCTTAACTCCAGTCACATTTTTTCTGACAGCATTAGAAAAGAGTTCTATTTTAACAGTCCCCGGCAGTTGGCCACTCTAAAAAAGTGGGAATCTTCTCGAATGAGAAAAAAATTGATACAGGGAGCCTATGTTCGCCCTCTGTATCAATCTTTTGCATTGATTTTTTATGCATTTTTTATACAATCATAGAATCATCAGATAAACCACTCTGCCTCAGCCCGTCTCTGGTAATTCTGTTTTAGCATTTCCACATGAGATAAAAATGCCTCGTCATCAAAATACTTTGCGCCTGCCGGACATGCCTTGATGCAGGCATGGCACTTGATGCAGATTCCGGTGCAGGTATCCGGCGCGTCCTTCGGGATGGATCCCATCGGACAGACTGTCGCACAGATTCCGCACTTCGTGCATTTTTCCGGGTCTGTCTTCGGTTTCGCCTTTAAGAACACTGCAGGTTTTCCATCCGTTCCAAGCGGTGTATAGTAGGCAGTCACCGGATCATCGCCGCGGACCTCGATCTTTGCCGGGATCTCCGTCATATCAGCAACTTTCTTCGCGACCTTCTCACCAAATTCCGCGATCTTCGCGAGATCATCCGCATCCGGACGTCCTGTCGCAAGCTTATTGCTGAACACATGCTCTGTCGGGATTCCAGCAGCTGCGATCGTATGGAAGCCGTGAAGCTCCAGCTCGTTGCGAAGCTCGATCAGACCGTTGTCAAAGTTTCTGTTTCCGAATACCGATACCGGTACTGCAAATGCGCCATTTCCCTCAAAAGCGCTCTGCACATACGGTAGCATCTTATTCGGAATTCTTCCCGCGTAGACCGGTGTGCTGAAAAATACAAGATCCTCACTTTCAAAGCTCGTAACACCTTCCCGGTTCTCCGGAAGTGTAAAATCAAATGTCTCCATCGGCACAGAAAGAACTTCCGCCGCCTTTTTCGCCATCGTTGTGATTACTTTTTTCGTGTTTCCTGTGGGGCTGAAATATACCGCCCATACTTTTGTGATCTTCATAATACCTCACCTTTTCCCTTGATATATGATTCTTTATTAGCAGATAAAATCTGCTTTATGAATTTCTTCCCATCAGTATAGCATATTGCAATGCAAAAAGAAACCTCCTTCCCACAAAAACAGAAGCCCCTGGAATTTTATTTCCGGGGACTTTTCCATTTTCTGTTTCGTGAAATTTACAGTTCCGGTGCCTCATCGAGTACGAACTCTACGCTGGCATCTTTCTTGATTTCTACGGTGTCTTCAGCTTCCTCGATTTTGGTGGAATCTTCTGCTTCTGTGTCCTCAATGAGTTTATCAATTTTTAATATTTTTTAATACCCAACTACATTGCCATCCCCACTCCTACATGCTAATATAATCCCAAGCAAGGTTTCTAACGAATTCTATGATCTATTTTCTATTCTGGCCATTACGGCATCTGAAGACTCTTTGCTGAAATCACCCAAACAACTGGCAGGGAGTCGGGGATGTCTCGTATCAATTCCTCTCCTGCCCAATTTTCCAGGAAAGGAAGGTAACTGAATGGAAAATCAAGTGATCCATGCTCTCATCTCCACTGAAGAGTATAGGGAATCGCCCGATTTTATGAATGTCAATCTCAGCGATTTCGCCCTGTTTCTCGCGGTAATGAAGCACAAGGAGGCGCAGGAATGCGTACTCAGTATTATCCTGGATGAGCCAGATCTCAGGCTTACACAGGTAAGGGTTGAGGACGTTATTCTCAACAAAAACGGAAGACGCGGAATCCGGCTCGACGCCTGGGCATTGGCGGAAGATTCCAGGCAATTTGCTACAGAGATGCAGAATGATGCGTCTGAGGACGATCTCAGGAAGCGCTCCCGGTATTATCAGGGACTTCTTGATACACCGGCGCTAAAGGCAGGAAAACACACAAAATACCGCCACCTGCCCTCAACGATCGTGATATTCATCACCCAAACTGATCTCTTCGGAATGGATCGCGCAATGTACACATTCACAGAGCGCTGTCACCAGATTCCGGGGATGGAACTGGGGGATGAGACAATGAAGATATTTTTGAATATGAGCAGTAAGAACGAACGGGATGAACTCGTGAGTCTTCTTCAATATATGAAAAACTCTACGCTCTCCAATCCCGAGATTATTATCCTTGATGACAGGATCCGCAGGCTAGACGCAATTGTTACTGAAGTAAAGCAGAGTGAAGAATGGGAGGATGCACATATGAGTATTTTATCTACTGGTATTGACATCGGACGTAAGGTAGGCCATGAAGAGGGCCTTGAAGAAGGGCGCAAAGAAGGGCGCAAAGAAGGGCGCCTTGAGGGAATCCATGCGATCATAAATGTTCTAAAAGAACACAATCTTACCGATTCCGAAATCATTCAGCAGCTATGTAAATCTTTTCGCTTAGATACAGGCACTGCAGAAAAAATGTTTCATGATTTCTCACATCATGATTAATCTCTGATATTTCAGTTTAATCTTATGTCAAATATGGACTGAATAAACGCCCGGCTCCATACACTGATTGCATAAAGCCGGGCGTTTGATATTGTCTTAATTTTATATGTTTTTGAAATATTCTCTACGGTTTACAACTTTTACAAGCTTCATATCCCTCATCAATCAGCTTCTCCCGCTCCCCCGTATACTTTTTTCGGTTCTCAGACTTGATATTCTTCACAGAATCGCAGTCCGTGCGGTGGAATTTCATGGTCTTCGTGTTGAGGATATAGGTTCCGCTCTCTTTTCCAGAGGTTCCTGCATCGTTTTTTCCGGTACCTCCAGATGCCCCTGATGAATTGTTTCCAGTAGACGATGTACCTGACGTTTTTCCGGTACCTGACGTACTTCCACTTTGACTGCCTCCTGTACTTCCGCTCTTCGCCAATTCACTCTTTCCCGTCGCATAGTCGATCGTGACTCCCGGCTGAACATTGTAGACGTAAACACAGAACAGGACTCCGTCGCCTTCGTCCTCCACCGATTCCGCTTCCATCAGAACGCCGGATGCTACGAGATTGTCTCCCTCAAAAACCGGTGTCACGCGGTACATCACATGGTTTCCGGTTTCTTTTACATAGTCGGCTGTCAGGTTCTCAAACGGCAGCATTCCCTGAACATTAAGGTATCTCGTACCCGTGATCAGATTCTTTTCGTTCGCGTTCTCCGCAGTCAGCTGGTATCCGATCAGATGGCATCGGTTATACAGATATTTTCCATCCACAAAATCATATTTCGCATTGATCCACCCTGTTGGCTTTACCTCTCCGATGGAACCCCGCTTTTCCGTCGGCATCGTATCGGTACTGACGGAGGCATAAGCCACACCGCAGCGACCTAATGAATCCAGATCACTGTAGCGTTCAAAGGAAACAGCCGTCAGGTCGTCCTCCGTAAAATACGGAACATTTCCATTGACCGCCACATAGGGGGAGTCCGTATACTCCGGAATATCAGAGAGACGGAATTCTCCGGTCGTCGACGCGTTTCCTGTCATCCCCGATGACGTTTTATTTCCCTGTCCGCCGCTATTCCCAGCTCCGGAGTTCTCTGCCGCCTCAGCAAGACTTCCAAGGATATTTCCCGCCGCATGAGCAACATCTGCCGCCACACTGGCATTAGCGGCCGCATCTCCCCCACAGGCCGTTACCGTCAAAGAGACCGCCGCGATCACGCAAAGCAGCCATTTTCTTAAATGATTCATATTCTGTCATTCCCCTCTGTTGCCATATTTTCTATCGCAGTCCGCCTTTCCGCCAAATGCTCCGTACATACTCCCCCCTGTCCCAATCTCCAATCTCCCGCTATATTTTCTGAAATATCGGAATTGGAACTGTCTCCAGCGTCATTCTGCCTATCATACATTCATATTTTAACGGGTATACCGCTCTCTCGTAATTTTCTCGTGGGAAGATCCCGCAAATTCTTTCGTCTCCACGCACTTCCACACGCTGAGGTCCACCGGAAAATACACATCCGCCGGATAATCCCTGTTCCAGTGGTAGAGATAGATCTCCTCGATCCGCTCCACACAGCCGGAGACATCCGCATTCTCCACAAAGCAGAACTCCCCGTCCCCCGCAGCATCGAGAAACGTCTCATCCACCATGATTTTCTCCGCATCACTCTCCGCAAACTGTTTTCTGCTGTAGGCATTCATCCAAATTTTTTTTCCATCCGTAAGTTCCAGAATATCTGCCCGCAGGACGCGGTCCTGGCTCTGGCGGCGGTGATTGAACATCATTCCATTATGGTCGTCCACACATACGATCAGTATCATATAGTCCCCTCCCTCTCCGTTACATCTGCCTTCTGCCTTCTATTTTACCACGTTTTCCGCAATGATACAACCATACGTTCGATTCTTTTATCTTGTACCGCGCCAGCGGTCCCGGCAAAATTTCTTCACTTTTCCTTCTGGAAAATCTTGACATCTGTCCCCCGTGGTGCGATAATAATGAGGTCAAAAAAATATCGTTATGGGCTTGTAGCGCAGTTGGGAGCGCACCACATTCGCATTGTGGGGGTCGTCGGTTCGAATCCGATCAGGTCCACTGAAAAAACACCATTTCCATTGAGAGATGGTGTTTTTTATATGGAAAGAGTCCCCCCCGTAGTTTTCAACATCCTCGCATTCATCTGCGTTAATCTACATCTTCGCGCAAATGCACATCTTCGTCATGTAATTTTTTTGATTACCAGGAAGTTCCGGTATAACCTCCCATTAATTCCAAAAACCGCCGCCAGGTATTTTCCCCAGCAGCGGCATTCCATTCATTCTGTCTTGAACTTACGAGCCCGGATCACTGTCCAAAATAACTGTTCACACCGACAACAAGCCCATCCGCCAGTTTTCCTAACGTCGCATCATCATGAGCAGATTTCCCATCCCCCAGTTCGATATCAATACTCGGAACCGTAGAATACGACGTCTGGGTCAGATCCATCTCCATGGATCCCGACGAGAAGATCTTCACACCGTTCTGCTTCAATCCGCCAACCAGCGCGCTTCCAAGCTTATTGTGGGACTCCCAGTGGGACGCCACCGGCTCCATGGCACGATAGGCGGCATTATTCGGCACACTCATGTAAAATGCGCCCTTGTCCGTCTTCGTGGAATCCCAGTGCAGGGCGATATGGCAGTCTGCCTTGTTGTTCGCCATGACGGTTCTCGCCACATTGTCGAGCTGCACATCACTTCCATCACGGATCATCAGCACATCATATCCCACCGCCAGAAGCTTATCCCGGAAGATCTGCGCCATACGGAGCGTCACGGTACTCTCCGCCGTTCCATCCGCGAACGTCATTCCGCCGGATACCGCAACGGCCTTCGTCGCTCCGGCTCCTGTAGTTCCGCCTGTCACCTTTGCCGTTTTGTCGGGATGGCAGAAGGTCTTTACCTTCGATCCGCCGGATGTACCATGTCCAGCATTTACGGCAACCACCTTGTTTTTGCGGTTTGCAGTCCCATTGTGATAGAATACCGCACATCCGCTGTTGATTGCGGACATCCCCGCATATTTCCAGTTGGGATCCATTCCGACCTGATAAGCCTTATCCACATACGCCTTTAAGGAGTCCGGGACTGTCACAGTTCCATCGGCAGCAACTGTGGATGTTCCGCCCGCAGTTGCCGCCCCCGTTTTCGCAGTGCTGCTCTGCGGCTTGCTGGTGGTCAGATAGCGGCTTGCCACATAGACGGTCGTCTTCGCCCCGCCGATCTGCACCTCGCTCCACTCCCCGTTATTTTTCATTCTGGAGAGCTCTGTCCCGCGAACCGCTCCGGATACAGTGGACGGCTGATTCCTGTAATTTAATTTCGACGCGTTCACATAAACCGTATCCGCAAACGCCGTCATCGGTACCGCTGCGGCGAACAGGATGCCAAGTCCTGCGCAGAGACCTGCCGCATGTCTATTAATACCCTTCTTTTTCTCCATATTCTTTCCTTCCCATGCATTCCAGAACTGATCCACCCGGAAAAATTTTAATATGTTCCAGCTTCCCAGTCTGAGGAATTCATTTCTTCCAAATTTACTTTTCTTATCGAGACAGCCCGGCATCTCTACCGGGCTGTCCGAAATCTTCCAATTTTCAATTAATCACCAAGTACATTCACGATCTTCGCCGGAGTACGATAGTTCCAGGTAGAGATCTTGATACCGGACCTCGCGTTGGACGCATGGCACACCTGACCATTACCGATGTAAAGTGCCACGTGGTTGATTCCGCCGCTGCCGGAGTAGAATACAAGGTCACCCGGACGCATCTGGCTCGAGGTGATCGACTTTCCGCTTCCCGACTGCGCGCCGGAGTTGTGCGGCAGGGATACACCGAATTTCGCCATGACAGACATCGTAAATCCGGAGCAGTCCGTTCCGTTTGTCAGGCTCGTTCCGCCGTAGACATATCTGTTTCCGACGAACTGAACTGCGTAGTTTGCGATCTGGGCACGTTTGGAGGAAACACTTCCGGACTTCGATCCGGCAGCCCCGTCGTTTGCGCTGTTCTTCTTACCGGAATTATTCTTTGAACTGTTCTTTGAACTGTTCTTAGAATCATTCTTCGAAGAGGTATCTGCAACCTCAACCACCGGCGTATACTTGATCGCCTCTTCCAGACCGTACTTAACGTCAACATAATCGCTGGACAGGTATGCGTCCTGATCATCGATCTCGATCTTTACCCAGCCATCCTGCTGATCCGCTACAAGGAATCGCTCGCTGTTGGAGATCTGTGTGTAGATCGAAGAATTCGTGTTCGGCTCTGTGCGGACATTGACGCCGTCCGTGTTGGAGATCGCCATCAGCTTTGCAACCTGAAGCGCTTTGTCCTTCGCCTGCTGTCCTGTCAGGATATACTCAGATTTTACATAACCGGTAATGTTTCCGGAACGGATCTTGTACCAGCCCGACGTGGAGGTGTCCAGGATATCACAGCCTGCGTTGCTCGGCAGCTTCGCGATGATCTTGCCCTTCTTCTCATCCGGATTGTCGCGGACATTCAGGTAATTGGACACATTGGATACACCGAGATTATCATAAAGGCTTAAGACCGTCTGTCTCATATCCTGCTTGATCGCCTCATCCAGAGCGTATTTTACGGTGACATAATCCGCAGAAATATATCCGGAAGAAATCTGGATCCAGCCGTCCTGCTGCCCCCTGATGTCATATCTTTCGTTTTTAAATACCTGCTCCACAACATTCGCATCCGCCTTCGGCTCTGACCGGACATTTAACTTATCCGCATCGATCACGGCACGCTCAGCCACATTTTCCGCAGCCAGTTTTTTCGCCTCATCCCCGGTATAGACATACTGGGAGCTTACATAACCGGTCACACCGCCAGATGAGATCTTATACCAGCCATCTGTGGAGGTATCCAGAATCTCGCAGGCACCGCCCTTCGGCAGCTTTCCTATGACCTCACCGAAGCTCTCCGGGGTCTTTCTGACGTTCAGATAGCCTGAGACCTCCGCAATCCCAAGATTTGCATAGCTGTCCACAATACTCTGGACCGTCTTTTCATATTCCTTAGACGCAATCTCCTCGGCAGAAAGCGTGGTCTCCAGAACAATATTTCTCTCCCCGGTGCTCTCAGATGCAGCCTCTGTTGTCTCTAAGGAAGCCGCTGCGGTCTCAACCTTCATCCCTCTGGAAAAAGTGTCCCTGTGATTTCCGATCACAGTTCCTGCAACCGCAACCACCGCGACCACTGCAACAGCCGCTCCTCCTGCCGCGAGGATCTTCATATACGGCATCGCCGCCTTTTTCTTTTTGATCTCACGCAGTCTTAAGATATTTTCACGCTGACTTGCCTGATGCTCTTTTTTCGGGCGCACGGGCTGCAGTTTTTCCCTTCGGTTTCCGGAACGTCTTCCCGCAGAACGGGATCTCTGTCCCTCTGTCTCCGATTCAGCGCTGTCGGCTTCTGCAGCCTTTGACTCCGGTTCTGTGCTGTCGGCTTCTGCGGCCTCTGGCTCTGTGTTGTCGGCTTCTGCGGCCTTTGACTCCAGCTCCGTGCTGTCAGCCTCTGCGGCCTTTGACTCCGGCTCTGTGATGGCGGCCTCTGCGGCTTCGACCTCCGGTTCTGTGCTGTCGGCTTCTGCGGCCTTTGACTCCGGCTCTGTGATGGCGGCCTCTGCGGCTTCGACCTCCGGTTCTGTACTGGCGGACTCTGCGGCTTCGACCTCCGGTTCTTTCCCGGATTTCTCCGCCGGGATCTCCGGGATCACCGGCTCCATCTGATCCGGAACGTCTTTCTTAGTTTCTTCTATCATTTCTCTGTCTGACATGTATGTTCTCCATCACCCCGTCCCATAGACGGTTATCGCATATTGTTACAATTTTTGCTCTACCCGTAATTGTAACAATCCCGGCAGAACCTGTCAAATTTTTTCCGCCGGGATTTATGATAAATTTCTGTCAAATTTCTTAAAAAAATTACATCTGCTGCCGGAATCCGGCTAAGACCCGGATCTTTTCCCGAAGCTTACGCCTCTTCACTCTTCTTTCCAAGCGTCTGGAAGTGTTCCATGCTGCCGTAAAGCTCCTTGATCCGAGCAAACTCCTCCTTGTCCAGAAAACTCAGCTTTCCTCTTCCGAATGCCTTCGCCGACTCGATCATAAACCGGGCTGCCTCATCCAGATCTTCCATATGGGTAGCTCCCGTTGCACATCCGGCAACGGTCGTCTCTGTCGTGATCGCAACGCCTACCACCGGGGCTTTTGTCGCCGTCGCAGGCTGCAGGATGCTGTTTAAATGGAAGATTCCATTTCCATAAGGCGTGATATCCTGCTGTGTCAGAGCAAATACATAAGGAAGTTTTCCTGTTGTCATCTGCATCACATCGAGAAGATCCTCGCTGACTCTCAAAATATACCCCTGACATACCGTCGGTGAGATTGCGAATCCACGGTGGTTGATGATCCTGTTTCCCTTTGTGGTATCCACAACCAGGACTGCGTCCAGATCGTCCGTCACTTCCTCCTTATTCACCTGCCAGGTCTCCACCGGGGAGTTCATAAACGGCACCGGTTCATGGGGAGCTGTCGGAGCGTCCGGGCAGACATGGGTAGATATGAATACGTCGCCCTCAAGGAAATCACCCTTTGCCTGCATTCTGAGAAGCTTTGCGGCAACCGCTAACGCTGTCAATGCGCCGTCACCGTCGGAGACAAACCCGATCTGTTCCGGTCTTGCCCCCAGACCGCCGAGGCGTCCGAGAATGCCGATCGTTCCAGCGTTTCCGCCCTTTGATTTTCCGTTTTTTCCCGGAATCAGGATTCTCACCATATCTGTATGACCTTTTGGTCCTTCAAGCGGATACGTTTCCACCTGACACATGGGATCGATGGATCTAAAATACTCCACCACCTCGCTGCCGGACGCTGATGCGCTGTCTAACATGTCAAATAATTCGATCAATTCTTTGTACAACATAGGACATCTCCTTTTCCCGGTCTCTTATAAGACCGCTTGTTATTTTGAGGGATATTGTAACTGTTCAGTACCCTCACAGTTACGCGCAAAAATCCATTCCAAATCGGCTGTGCCGATAGGATTTTTGCCTTCTATTCTAAGTTTTCTTACGGTCAGCGCAGTAAATGCGCAGACCTACTGAACAGTTACGGAATATATTACTATTTGAAATATCCCTGCTCCTCATAATACCGTTTTGCCCCGTCATGAAGCGGGATCGGGATCTTAGAAGCCCGGAACTCCCTGTCATCCATCGCCCGCATAAACGGTTCTCCGGCTGTATACACCGGTCCGTTGACCTCCAATGCCCAGGCGATCTCATGAACAAGGTCTTCATCCATATCCGCAGACACGCAGACAAGGACTTTTTCGCAGAAGGTCCCGACCTCATCGTCCTGATTTTCATAAGTTCCTGCCGGAACTTTGATCTTACTGTACTCCGGATGGCCGTCTAAGATCTCATCCAGTTCTTCGTCCGTGTAGGACAAGAACCGGATCCCATACTCTGCCGCCAGCTCCTGGTAAGCCGGGACAGGGGACTCCGTGAACGCATGGATCCCATCAGCCCACTGGTCCCGGACCCCGTCGGCTCCACCCTGGATCCCATAATACCAGATCTCCGTGTTCTCCTTGTCGATTCCAAGGACATCGAACACTTCTCCGGATACCTTTGCCGTCTCAGAACCTTCATTTCCCACGGCAAGCGGATGCCCCTTCAGTTCCTGTACCTTCGAAAGTCCCAGTTTCTTCGGGGATATCCATGTGGAGACGATCGGATAACATGCCGCTACTGCACGAAGTTTTTCCTTTTTTTCTCCCTCACAGGCACCGGTTCCCGTATACGCCTCGTAAGCTGCCCCAGCCGGAACGATCACGAGATCATATGTCCCGTCAAACAGATGCTCTATATTCATATAGGCGCCTTTTGACGGCCAGGTCTCCACGTAGACTCCGGGAACTGTGTTGCTGATGGTCGCCGCCACGGCTTTTCCAGCCCGGTCAGTCACGCTGTCCTCAGTGAAGGTCCCCATAATGAGTTTTCTCGTCTCCCCCATACCGGGATCCGGCTTTGAACATGCAGTCAATACACCGGAAGCGGCAGCTATAAGAATCAGGCTCCGTGCGTGTCTCCGATTCATGCGATATATCCGTCCACGCATACCGCTCCGTACGGGCGGATGCTCATACGGTATGCGCTTCCCTCTCCCATTGCCTTTTCAATATAAGCGATGTACTCGTCTGTCACGGAATTCGGCAGCATCGCCATAATAACGCCCGCAAATCCGCCGCCGTGAACACGGCATGCGCCGCAGCCTTTTTCCTTGATAAATAACTCTGTGAGCGCTAACGCGGAAGTGATCCCCTGCTCCTCAGATCCCGGAACATAACAGTTCTGGAGCCATTTCCAGGAAGAATTTCCGGATTCAGTGATCAGGCTTAAGAATTCGTCAAAACGGTTCTCCTTTAATGCCTGAACCTGTTTTTCAACACGCTTGTTCTCCTCAAAGAAGTGAAGGGCACGTAAGAACGCGCGGTCGCCCGCCTCTTTTCTCACTTTCGCCGCGTTTTCGATCACTTCCTGTTCCGTGATCTCCGCGCAGACTTCCTTTCCAAACACGGCTGCCACCCTCTTCATCTCATTCGGGATGGAGGAATACTCAGCGCTTAAGTCCGCATGACCTTTTCCGGTCTGGACAATGATCAGGCTGTGATCCTGAGCACCGAAATCATAGTCGAGTTTCTCAACAACCGGTTCTAAAGGATTCTTGAAGTCGATGGTGATCATGCCGCCCACCGCGCATGCCATCTGGTCGAGAAGACCTGAACCTTTATTCCAGTATTTGTTCTCCGCGTATTTGCCGACATGGGCATATGTAACGACGTCCACTTTTCCGTCGTTGAAGAACTCGTTGATCATGGAACAGATCAGCATTTCGTAGGAAGCGGAGGAGCTGACTCCGGCGGCGCTGATCACGTTGCTTGTAATGTAAGCGTCGAAACCGCCGATCTGATATCCCATCTCCTGAAATCCGGCCAGCATTCCCTTTGTCAGGTCGATGGTTCCGGCCATCTTGTCGCTCGGCTTTAAATTTTTGATATTGATCGTGAATTTCTGGCTGTATGTCTCACTGATAATGTGAATCTCATCGGTTCCGTTTGCCGCCGCGCAGGCAACACAGTCAAGGTTGATGCTTCCAGCCAGAACTTTTCCATTATTGTGGTCTGTGTGGTTTCCGCTGATCTCGGTACGTCCTGCGGAAGTGAAAAGACTCACCTGATCCCCCCCGAATGACTTTTCAAATCCCTCAAGAACATGCTCATAGCGCTTTTCATTCTCAGCGGCACCGTCCCCATACATTTCTGTAAAAAATCCGTTCGCTTTCGCGCTCTGTAATGCTTTCTTTGCAGCTTCTCTATCCATAACCCCAGTTCTCCTTTTCGATCCGCTTTGGCGGATATTTTTATTTTCTTCACAGCCGGCACCTTATGTGGAAGCTTTGCTGTGTTTTCCGGGTTACTGTACCCACAGTTACTGTACACGGGTAGGAATTTTCTGAACTGAAAATTCCGTACAATACAGTGGTGGTAGTGGATTTTGCCGATTCGGAATGCGAAGCATCGGCAAAATCAGTTACTGTTTGCGCAAGGCGTGAACAGTAACTACGCGCAAAGCAGGCGCAGTAACTTTTCCGGAAATCAGGTTGAAAAGAAACCTCTTATTATTATATAATACCTCGTATATGTGTTGCAAGGAAAACTTATTTTTTGAAAGGATCTGTTTTATGCTTCAGACAGACTGGAATGGCAAACCGTACCACTCTCTCGACTATGAATTAAAAAAGATATTTGGGAAAAAAGTCTATAAACTCGCTCTGGACGGCGGCATGACATGTCCAAACCGGGATGGCACACTGGGAAGAGGCGGCTGTATCTTTTGCAGTGCCGGCGGATCTGGTGATTTTGCAGAAAAGCAGGCCGGATCCCTTAGAGAGCAGGCTGACCTTGCGAAGGCCCGCGTCAGCCGGAAGATCTCAGGAGATGACGCTGCCTATGTCGCGTATTTCCAGTCATACACAAACACTTATGCCCCACTCTCCTATCTGAAACAACTCTTTTCTGAGGCAATCTCTCTCCCGGAGATCTGCGCACTCTCCATCGGTACACGGCCTGACTGCCTCCCGGATGAAACCGTAGAGCTTCTTTCCCGGTTAAATAAAGAAAAACCAGTCTGGATAGAACTCGGTCTGCAGACGATCCATGAGGATACGGCAAAACTCATCCGCCGGGGATATGCGCTCCCCGTTTTTGAGGATGCCTACCGCAGGTTAAAGGCTGCCGGACTCACGGTGATCGTCCATGTGATCCTCGGACTTCCCGGAGAGTCGAGGGAACAGATGCTGGAAACTGTAAATTACCTTGGAAAGCTCCATGTGGATGGGATCAAGCTGCAGCTCCTTCATGTGTTAAAAGGGACAGATCTTGCCGATCTTTATGCATCCGGCGGGTTTCACACACTGGAACTGCCGGAATATCTGGAACTGATCGGTGACTGCTTAAAAATCCTCCCACAGGAAACTGTGATCCATCGGATCAGCGGCGACGGGCCAAAGTCGATCCTGATCGCACCGGAATGGAGCGGGAATAAAAGACTGGTTTTGAATTCCATTGCAAAATATTTAAAGGAACATCATATTTTTCAGGGGATGGACCTGTAACTGCTTTCTCATTTCGATAAAATGAATGTGCCTTGTCACATTCCTGCGCCTCGTGCGGTCGCTTGCGACAGTCTACATCTTCGCGCGAGTGCGCATCTTTGGCACGTCAGTGCCTTTTTATGTAACAGGGAATTTCTCAGAATTTCCTGCTACATAAAAAGGCGTTAAATCCATCATCCGGATTTTTCTCCGGGTGGATCGAACGCCTTTCTCATTTCTCTTCCGTTATTTATACTGCCACGTAACTATTCAGTACCTTCATAGTTACGTGCAAAAATCCATTCCAGATCAGCTTCGCTGATGGGATTTTTGCCTTCCAGCCTATGTTTTCTTACGGTCAGCGCAGCAAGTGCGCAGACCTACTGAACAGTTACACTGCCACAATGATTCCGCCGTCCCCTGCATAAACGGTAGCAAGTCCGGCTGTCTCGGTCACAATGATCTTTTTGAACTTTGCGGCCTGTTCAAATTTTTCTTTTACATACTGGGCACGTTCCGGCGCATTGCAGTGAGCGATCGTAAGACACTTATCTTCCACTGTTCCTGCATCTTTCACAACGATCTCCACCATTCTCTGAAGTGCCTTCTGGATTCCGCGGGCCTGATCCAGTTTGATGATCACGCCGTGATCCGCACCCATAACAGGCTTAATGTTTAATTTTGTCGCGAAGAACGCCTGAAGTCCGGTGAGTCGTCCGTTCTTTCTCAATGTATCCAGAGTTTCCAGAACGAAATACGTCTTCTGTCTGTCGCGGTACTCGAGAGTTTTCTTTACGATCTCTTCAAACGGAATATTCTGCTCACAGAGTTCCTGAACATAAAGCGCAAGATTTACTTCTCCGGTAGAAGCAGACTCAGAATCGATCACCACGATATTCTTCTTTCCGGTTCCAAACTCTTCCTCATAAAGATTCTTTGCGAGAACCGCACTGTTATAGCATCCGCTCAGGTGGGAAGAGATCGTAATAACAAATACATTCTCCTCCTCGCAGCAGTAAGCTTCCTTAAATGTCTCCGGAGATGGGCATGCAGTCTTCGGACACTCCGGGCTTTCCTTTACGATCTTTAAGAATTCCTTCTGGTTAAAATTCTTATCGTCGACAAACTGGTGGTCTTCCACCATAAGCGTAAACGGGATCAGGGTAAAATGCGGGTCCTTCCTCTGCTCCTCGGTAAGATCCATGCAGCTATCCCCAATAATTCTATAATTCATACTGCTTCCTCCAGCTCTATTCCCTATCACAGTTCTCATTTATTTTTCCCTGTGATGTAGTATTCAATACCATATATTATAGAGTGGCTTCTACAGAAAGTCAATAGAATGATAGAAAAACCCACGACAAACGCATGAATGATTGTCTACCACCAATTCTGTTTTCAGCTATTTTTA